>Ga0315536_1001687_pt1 | contig 10997 bp, 12 predicted proteins | sample SalMarSW160230MG_FD_203093 | JGI IMG/M metagenome (GOLD analysis project Ga0315536, IMG submission 203093) | Salt marsh sediment microbial communities from the Plum Island Ecosystem LTER, Massachusetts, United States - Salt Marsh Sediment SW1602-30 ... | reverse complement strand
GAAGCTGATCGCATGCTGGTCCATCTGGTACAGGGTATTGTTAAAGACCGCGCCGCTCGTATCCTGCTCGAGGTCCTTCATTATCTCTTTCGGGGTAAAAACGGTCTCCCCCTCCTTCCCCACGATATGTACGGTGTATTTGTCAAAATAGTAACGCTCACCCTCGCTGATCTTGAGCGTGATGAAAATGCATCTCTTCTCCTTCTTTTCAGGGTCGGTCCATTCGTATTCGATGTCCTCGTCGAGTATCTGGGCGTTAAGATAGCCGTATTGCCGGTAATATGCTATGAGCTTCGCCTTATCCTGCTCCCATACGTCCTTTTTGAAGGTACCCTCCCTGAACAATCCCTGCTCGGTGGTGTCCATGACCGCCTTCAATTCGCTCTCATTTAATTTTTTCGCCCCGAGGATCGAAAGCTTCCTGATTTTGACTTCCTCCCCCTCATCTATGATGAAAACAACCTTGACCGTATTTTCCCCCACCTTGACCGGCTTGACCTCGTACCTGACCACGGCGTTGAACAATCCCTCGTCCTCATACTTTTTCTTAATGGCGCTCACGCTCTTTTCAAGATAATCCTTCCGGAGCACCGCACCCTCCTTCACCGGAATGGCGGCGGCCAGATCGGTCTCGGAAATCTCCTGAATACCCTTGAACTCGACCGACTTGACAAGCGACCTCTCCTTGCAGATGAATTTAACGCGGACGCCGCCCTCGTAATTTTCAACCTCGACGACGATGCTTTCGAAATTGCCCTTTTTGAATATTTTTTTTATGTCGTCGCGGATCTCCTCGGACTTGAGCGGATAGCCGACGGTGGTTTTTATTATGTAATTTAAGTCGGCCTCGTCGACGTTCTTCAGTCCCTGGAAGTATATCCTTTTGACTATTTTGCCTTCAAATTTGGAAGCCTGCGGGAAAATGAGATGGGGAAAGCAGAGCAACGCCCCAATGATTAATGTCAATGTTAATCTTCTCATGAAAAACCTTTTATTGAGGAGCAGGCTTCTGCTATGTATGATTACCGCCTGCGAGACCGACGTGCATAAATATTATGATATCTCTTTAATGTCAAGAATATATAATACCTGCTGCACTTTACGACACAGTATAAGGAAACTTCTAAAAACCTTTTATGGATGTTTCCTTTCGGGCACAGTCAAGGATAAAACTGCTTTTTTTGTTGTTGTAATATTGGAAAAAGCGGTTTTTAGATGTGCACATAATAAAAATTTGTGTAAATCGGCATGGGTTTGGTTACAAAATAATCAACGGTCCGGAGATGGGTCCGATACATGCATATGTATCAAACGAAAATTAACTGATGATGAAACCTGATGGGAAGCCCTAAAAGGGGATCAACATTCTTTTCTTGAAACGGAGCCGCCGCACATTCTGCACTTGAATACTTCCTGCGGCACGCCGAAATCCAAAAAAACCCTGACCTCATAACCGCAGGAGCATCGATACGAAAACGACCTGAGCCTTATTTCTTTCATACGCAGTCCTCCAACCTTGTGTATCTCATCCTGATATTATTATCGGAATTCTCTGCCGATTACGGGCACAACAAAAAAGCCATATAGCTTCCATATGGCTTTCTGCTTTCATATTATGAAGCGGCGGGAGCGCTATTTTTTCAACGCGCCCGCCATGTTCGTCATTTCCCACACGAACCCGGCGTCTTCCCTGCCGAAATGTCCGTAGTTCGAGGTAGATCTGAAAATCGGATTCAGCAAGTCCAGCATTTCGATGATGCCCGCGGGCTTGAGCCTGAACGTGGCACGGACGCGATCCGATATCTTTTCCTCTGAAATGGTCCCGGTTCCGAAGGTGTGGATCAGAACCGACACCGGTTCGGCCACGCCGATCGCGTACGCGAGCTGCACCTCGCACCGGTGGGCGAGGCCTGCCGCGACCACATTCTTGGCGATGTAACGGGCCATATACGCCGCCGAACGGTCGACCTTTGACGGGTCCTTGCCGGAAAATGCACCCCCGCCGTGACGGCCCATGCCTCCGTACGTATCGACGATGATCTTCCTTCCGGTCAGCCCGGTGTCTCCGTACGGTCCGCCTACTACAAAGCGTCCCGTGGGATTTATGTAAATCTTGGTGTTTTTATCGATGAAGTCCTTGGGTATGACCTTCTTGATGGTCGTCTCGATAACTCCTTCCGTGATCTCCTTGTGGCTCGCCTCGGGAGAATGCTGTGTGGATACGACGATTGCCTCCGCCCGCTTCGGCCTGCCGTCGGAATACTCGATGGTCACCTGGGACTTGGAGTCAGGTCTTATGAAAGAAAGCTCTCCGTTCCTCCGCACATCCGCGAGCCGCTTCACCAGCTTATGAGCGAGCAATATCGGCATGGGCATCAGCTCGTCGGTCTCCGCCACCGCGTATCCAAACATCATGCCCTGGTCGCCGGCACCCTGCTCGGAAAAAAGGCCCTGCCCCTCGGTTACCCCCTGTGAGATGTCAGGAGACTGGGAATGCACGTAAATATCCACATTGCAGGTGTCGGCGTCGAATCCGATATCGGCGTCCGTGTAGCCGATGTCCGCAACGACTCTGCGCGCGACCTTTTCATAGTCAACCTCGCATGATGAGGTGATCTCACCCGCAAGTATGACTCTGCCCGTCGTCACCAGGGTTTCCATGGCGACCCTGGACCTCTTATCACCTTTAATATGCTCGTCGAGTATGGCGTCGGATATCTGATCGGCGACCTTGTCCGGATGCCCCTCCGACACGGACTCGGAGGTGAATATATAGTTATTATTGACCATTGGAGAACTCCTCTTCGTTTTATATGCGTTGGCACGCTCGGGACGACATCCGTCTGTCCATAACCTTTTAATTATCGTTCCGGCTGGCTTTGTTCTGTCTTATTTTTTTGAGCGGGATTCGCTTCAACTCCCTCGGGTGCACCTTGCGCGGCGCTCGGCGGCTTGAGCAGCTCCTCTTTTATCGAACCCGACCTCGCTGATTCAAGAGCGGCAAGGCCCAGCGAGCCCAACATGTACAACGTGATCATGACCCCTGTCGCCTTGCTGATCACATCCGCGGTTGAGGAGCCGAACGTCGACTGGCTCGATCCTCCCAGGATACCCATGCCCGCGCTCTTCTCCGATTGAAGCAGGATGATAATGTTAAGCAGAATGCAGAGAATCAAAAAAAGAACCGTAGAAATCGTAATAATTATACCCATGAATCACCTCAAACGAATTACACTATTTTACGCGTATGATCTCAAGGAATGAATCAACCTTGAGGCTCGCTCCGCCTACGAGAACCCCGTCGATATTACCCGTGCGCGCAAGGCCTGCAATGTTGTCGGGCTTGACCGATCCACCGTACAAAATCGGGAGCACGTCCGCCGTATCACCCGGGTACAATTCCCTCATGACGCTTCTTATGAACCCGTGTGCGTCTTCGGCCGTTTCCGGCGTCGCCACCTTGCCGGTGCCGATCGCCCACACCGGCTCATACGCAACGACCGTCCTTTTCATGTAGTCGGCGCCTATGCCGGCAAAGGCCTTGTCAAGCTGGCGCCGCAGCACCTCAGTGGTCAACCCTTTTTCGCGCTCCTCCAGAAGCTCGCCAATGCAGACGACCGGCTCGATATCGTTCTTCAACGCCGCGTGCACCTTTTTGTTGACCAGATCATCGGTCTCGCCGAACACATGCCTTCTCTCGGAATGGCCGATGAGCACGTACCTGCATCCGCAGTCCCTGACCATGGGCGGGGAGACCTCGCCGGTAAAGGCGCCCTCCTGCTCGAAGTGCATGTTCTGCATCCCAACCGCCACATTCGAACCGCGGCACAGGTCCGCTACCGCCTTCGCGTACGGAGCCGGCGGAAAGATAACGACCTCGCGGTCGCCTACTCCGGATGCGCCCGCGCAAATACCCTTCGCCAGGTCAAGCGCCTCCTGAAGGGTTGTATACATTTTCCAATTGCCGGCAAAAATCTTCCGTCGCGCCATGCGGGCTCCTTATCCCCCCTTCGCCACCCTGAGGGGGGCTTTAAATTCATTTATTGCATATATTCGAAACATGTCAATTCCATCATTTCATGATATATTTGATCAGATCGACCACCCTGAGTGAATAGGCCCATTCATTGTCATACCAGGACAGCACCTTCACCATATTGCCGTCGATGACCTTGGTGAACTGTGCGTCCACGATCGAAGAATGCGGATTGCCGAGAAAGTCTATAGAGACGAGCTCCTCGTCGCAATACTGGAGTATGCCCTTGAGCTTGCCCTCAGCCGCCTCCTTCATGGCCGCGTTGACCTTTTCCTCAGTGACCTTTTCCTTCACGATGCACACCAGATCGATCACCGACACGTCAGGCGTGGGCACGCGTATGGCGTTGCCGTCAAGCTTCCCCTTGAGCTCCGGGAGCACGAGGGATACGGCCCTTGCCGCGCCGGTCGTCGTGGGTATCATGGATATTGCGGCCGCACGCGCGCGCCTCAGATCGCTGTGCGGCAGGTCGAGAATGCGCTGATCGTTCGTGTAGGAGTGTATCGTGGTCATGTGCCCCTTCTCGATGCCGAAGCGCTCGTGCAGGACCTTCACGACGGGCGCGAGGCAGTTGGTCGTACATGAGGCGTTGGATATGACCTGGTGCTTGTTCTTATCGTATTTGTCCTCATTGACGCCGAGTACGATGGTGATATCCTCGTTTTTAGCAGGCGCGGTTATTATGACCTTTCCGGCCCCCGCGTTGATGTGGGCCAAGCACTTTTCCTTATCCCTGAAAATGCCGGTGGATTCAACGACCACGTCAATACCCTCGGCCTTCCACGGAAGCTTGCCGGGGTCCTTTTCAGAATGCACCTTGATGCTTTTGCCGTTTGCCTTTATTGTGTCCTGGGCGTGCGACACCTCCCCCTTGAAGATCCCGAATATCGAATCGTATTTAAAAAGATGCGCGAGGGTCTTGGCGTCGGTCAGATCGTTGATGCTTACGACCTCGATATCCCCGTATGCCTTGGGGTCGCCGAGTATGCCCCGAAGCACGTTCCTCCCAATCCTGCCGAAACCGTTGATTGATATTTTTATCGACATGGTTTCCCCCGGTTAAAAATTATTGGCCGCGTAAGTTCTTCACCACAACTGATTGATGTTCCGCACAAGGTGCTTCTTTCGTCGTATGATGTGTAAACATCGCGGCTGATACAAATATACAAATTATTTTACTGAATGCCACTGAAGCTTTTTGTTAAAATGTTAAACAATGCGTGATTTGTCAAGTATTTCATTGGCCTGCCGGGGACATGCGCCCGACGGGCGGCGTTCCGGTATTATCAATAACCCCGAATCGGGGCACCCATCCCGGTCAGTCAAACCCGATCTCCTTCAAAAACACATCGACCGCCGCATTGAAGGAATGAGAATTCTCGAAAAAGGGGATGTGCCCGTTCTCTTCAAATATTACGTGGCGTGAGTTTGGGATTCCCTGATGAAGCGTGGCGCTCTTTTCATGTGCGACGACCAGATCAAACCTGTTGGATACTACAAGGACAGGTATATCGATCCCGGCGAGCATGCCGGTATAATCCATTCGTCCGCATAGCTCGACATCCGCCCTTATTACGTCCCTGTCGATGCCGTTTAACGCCTGCTTGGCGAATCCCGCGAGGATTTCAGTGCTTTTGCCGAATACCGCGCCCGCAATGAGCTTCGCAAGCGCGTCCATATCATCCCGTTTGACGATGTCCGCAAGTGTAGAGGTCACCGGCAGCACCGATGAAGTTGAAACGAGAACCATGCCCTTGAGCCCGGGAAGCCCTCTCTGATGCGCCTCCAGACACACGCCCCCTCCCATGGAATGTCCGACCAGCACGTATGAGTATATCCCTTCTTGATCAATGACGTCCTCGATCGCTTCAATAAAATCAGGCATGTCGGGCGCATTGCCGGTATCGGACCGGCCGTGGCCCGGTAGGTCGACGGCGATCGTCTTGTGCCGCTGGCCGAAATATCTCAGCTGGTATCGGAAAAGCCGCGAGTCGCCTATGGCGCCGTGGACAAAAACGATGGCGGGCCCGGGAAAGTCTCCATTTTTACGGTAGGAGATTCTGCCCCATCGAGCCGATGTAGTAATCAGATTTTTTCTCATGAAATGCCTGACGGGACCCTACAGAGGCAGGATGGACATAACCTGGTGGTTTGTTTCAAGGATATTCGGAATGCGGCCGGTTGAGCTTTTCAATGTTCCTCCATCTGGCTCGTTGCAGGGGGATAAATCCCCTTGTGCCTTCTCCAAATTGCTATACCGAACCTGATGCACCCGCAGAGCGCGATAAAGGCCACGATGATTGCGCCGATGTAGATGGTGTGGTATATTAATGACGGGTAGTATTTGACGAAATTGATTACAAGTTGATCCATGTGGAGGCTCCTTCATGGCTTTTAGAAGTAAGCTACATACAGGGTTGCACCGGTGTCAATAGCAAATTCCATAAAAAATGAAATTTTCATGATAGAGGTCAGAACAAATATTTTTTTATCAGAGAGAACCTGCCACGCCTGATAAGCTCCATGCCGGAAAAACGCATCACCTCCCGTATCCTTTCACGATAGCCCTCTCCGTAGCAATGCGCGGGACACTTCTTGCACGAAGGCTTAGGATCATAGGGACAGAGCACGCGTTTCGAAACCGCATGCAGCAGGAGACTTCGGCAATTCCTGCAGTACCGCAACGTGTTTCCCGCAAGATAACGGCCCACGATCCCGCCTGCGCCGGAAGACGGAGCTTTTTCCCCCTCGTGCTTTGCCGAACAATAGATGGATATGAACTCGGCGAGCACATCAACGTCCCTCTGAACGCGCTCATCATTAATAAGCGCGGGTGAGCTATAACCCATCAATCTCTCCGATCCTCACTTCAAAATTTCTACGAGGATCCTTTCAAACAGAAGATTGCTCTCGGCGATATGGCCGGTCTTGAGAATCTCATCACTCGTCTGTACATACCCGCCGCCGTCAAGCTCATCCCCGCAGTTGTCATGCAGGAGACGTATGCTATCGGCAGTGGATTCCAGATGGAACTGCAATCCGAGAGCCCTGTCCTCATACAAAAAACACTGGTTCGCGCACGCGGCGCTTTCGGCCATATGGACCGCACCCGAAGGTATGTCGAAGGTATCCCCGTGCCAATGGAACGCCGGAAACACCCCGGGCAAAATGCTTCCCAGCGGGGATGAACGCGCTTCGGCGGTCTTCGTGACCGGGTACCAGCCTATCTCCTTATACCGGTTTTTATACACGCGCGCCCCAAGTACAGAGGCGACGAGCTGCGCGCCCAGGCATATGCCGATGATCCTTTTCCCGGACTCAAGAACCAGTTCGATATATTGCTTTTCCCCGGCAAGCCATGAATGCTCCTTCTCGTCATGCACGCCCATGGGGCCGCCCAGCACGACGAGAAGATCGAATACGGCCGGCTCTGGCGGCTCCTGGCCCGCGAATAGAAGGGAATGGGTCAGCTCCGCCCCCATTGGACGAACAACGGAGGAAAGATGCGCCGGCCCTTCAAAGGGCACGTGCTGTAGGTAATGGATCCTCATGGAGTAAATCGCCCTTGATGCTGATGATGTGCTCGCTCACGGGGATTTTCTTCCCCGCCCTGTCCATCGCCTTTGCGAGTATGACGCCCACCCCCCCGCAGCAGGGCACTTCCATGCGGGCGATGGTAATGGAGCGTATCTCATGCATTGACATGATCGCCGCGAGCTTGTCAACATATTCATCAATATAGGGATCGAGCTTCGGGCAGAGGATGATCATAATCCTGTCCCTGAGGAACCGGCGATGGAATCCTGCATACGCATACGCAACGCAGTCGGCTGCGATGAGCAGATGCGCATCATCGAAATATGGGGCCGCCGGATTGAGAAGCTTGAGCTGGACCGGCCACTGCCGAAGCTCTGAGCCGGCTTCGCCTTCATCGCCTGTTTCCACCGGCTCGGGTCGGCTCCGCCCTTGTCTCATGTCCACTGGAGCGGATCCCGGGCATGCGTGATGCACGCGGGCGTGCACCAGGGGTCCATATTCGGGAATCGAAATGTCGCTCTCCCGCAAATATGAGAGCGCCTCCTGAAGATGTCCCTCCTCGCCGTGGTCTTGAAGATGCTGAAGGTGGGCCTTAATGACATTGGCCCCGTGCGCGGCCACGTTTTTCATCACCTTCCGCTCGTTATACGGCTCTGCATCGCGCTCCTCGACCCTCATCGCGCCCTGCGGGCAGGCCTGAATGCAGGCGCCGAGGCCGTCGCAGAGCAGATCTCCCACCAGCCGCGCCTTGCCGTCGATGATCCGGAGAGCCCCTTCCGGACAATCGGGCACGCATTTTCCGCAGCCGTTGCATTTATCCTCATCGATGCTGATTACGTTTCGTTTCATTCTAAAGCTCCTTCTCGCTGGTTGCGCCCGAGTGGTCCGGACGGCGTCATCGATTCCAATATCGCAACAAGAAGGCTGTGGCGCATTGATCTGGGTCAAGGGGACTCGAAAAAACGTTCCCTTCCGGACAGGCTCAACGCAGCAGCCTGCTCTCGCCCTCGAGCTTCCTCTTCTCAGTGAGGTCCTGGACCAGCTCGATCGTGCCAAGGTAATCCCCTTCCCCGCTCCGCAGGGCGCAATATTCGATATGGACGAACCTGCCCTTGAAATTGATCCAGAACGCCGCACTGTCGCTTTCGCCCGAACGAAAATCATCGAGAATCTTCTGTACGGTCGCCACGCTTCCAGGCGGATGGCACTGCTGCACCCTGCGGCCGATGACGGCCCTGGTCCTGGTGAACAGCCGGTCCCTCCCCCGGGAAAAATATCGAACCCTGTCGTCCGCGTCCACAAACGTGATTTGGATCGGAAGCGCATCGAGGAGTGAAACGAGCTCCGGTGCGGACAGGCTTCCCGTGGAAAGGATGACCCGGTCGCCCCTTATTTCGGGACCGGCCCACGGTTTTTCCCCCAGTATCTCCTTCCATGGCTTCCACTCATCCGGTGGATCATACAGGCAAAAGCCGATTTCCGGGCTTTGAAGGTATATATCATACCACTCGTCTTCGGAGAGGCTTTTCAGGCACGCCGGGAAGAGCGCATCCTCCTCTTCCCGTATCAATGCGATGATCGTATCCGCTGGCGGCTGCAGCGCGGGAAGAAGGGTCCGTATTTCCATTCCGTTTTCAAATCCATCATGCAGCGCCTTCAGGGCCGCCCTGAGCAGTCCTCTCACCTTGTTGTGTTCCGCCCACATGGCGGGAAGACCCGCATCGACCCCGTGCTTTTCCAGGCAGGGGAAGAGCAGATTCTCCTCGCGGAGATAATGTGCATCAACGTCCGTAAGCCTGTTGAAATGCCTCATGAGGGTGTGGTAGGTCTCCTGCCGTTCCCCACCTCCCGCGCCGCCGGCTATTACCTCTAAAATTCCCCTTATTTTCGAGATCTCCCATTCCAGGGCCCGGTTTTCTTCTTTAAAGGTATGAAGAGGATGTCCCGGGATTTCATGATTTTTCCCGGCCGGCACCTCGGGTCCTCCCCTTCCCGAACTATTTATGAATTCGCTCATATAACCTCCGTTGTACGAATTCTTACATCGGATTCGACCGCGCGCCGCATTCCAAAGCACGGGCCTTTTGCCCCCACGAGGTACCGCAGACGCGCATTCAGACCCCCGCGTTTTCCCGGCAACGAATGGCCATTTGACGGCGGCAACCCGCACATTATTCCACGGCAAACGAAATCATGTAAAGATAAAAAAACAGAGGAACGTCCGACTCGTGAAAAATCATTGACCGGACCGCCGGAAGGGTGACCACATGACGCATGAACATCGAAAAGCTTCTTGAAAATTCCGAACTGTTCAAAGGCCTGAGCGGAGACGCGGCCAAAAAAATCGCGGCCGTGGGCTCCCTTGTCAACGTCATCCAGAACAAGCTGATCTTTCTCGAGGGCGAAAAAGGCTCGTCATTTTATATTCTGACGGAGGGAAACGTGCGCCTCTTTAAAAGCGCGCCCGACGGAAGGGAGATCACCGTAAAGCTTGTTGGGCCCGGCGAGATGTTCGCGGAGGTGATACTCTTTGAAATAGACCGCTATCCGGTAAGCGCGGTTGCGGCGTCCGATTCCCGCCTCTTCTCCATGCACCGGTCCTCTTTCAACGCGCTCCTTGACCAGGCTGATTTCAGAAATGAGTTCATCTCGGTGCTCATGAAAAAGCAGCGCTACCTGGCTGACAGGATACTCTATTGCTCCGCATACGACGTCGAGGAGCGCTTTTTCAGGTTTCTTGACGAGCACTACGGCAGAAGAAGCTCGTACGAAATAGCGATGACCAAAAAAGACATCGCCTCTACAATAGGCACCATACCCGAGACGCTGTCGCGGCTCATACAGCGCCTGACCAGGAGGGGAATCATCAAGTGGGAGGGAAGCACTCTCAAGATTGATGAGAGCTTCTGGGAGCGGCAGAATTACGATTGAGCGCCGGTTCATTTTCCTTTCATACCCAGCTCTTCTCCGAACCGGCTCATACCGCCTTCCGCATTCAGATGCGCGATCAAGTGGAGGCGCTCGCGCGCCCTTGTGCACGCCACGTACAGGAGGCGCCTCTCCTCTTCCACATCGTTTTCCGGATCGGGGATGATATCGTCCGATATGCCGGCGATCACGACTGTGTCGAATTCAAGCCCCTTTGAGGCGTGCATGGTCATGAAATGTATACTCCCAAGGTTTTCATCGAGCATGATTTTTCCATGGAGAAATACACCCTGCCAGTTGTTGCGGTACAGAACTGCCAGCCCGGCATCAGGATCTTCCCGCGCGAGAATGCCCGCGATCACCTCGGCTTCCTGCTCCATGGAGCCGACGACGTGGAATCCGACCACGCCTCCTCCTCCCCTCCGCGCCACGAGCCTTTTGCGTGTCCTGAACCGGTTCCTCCTGATCAGCTTTTCTGACAGGAAGAGTATCTCCT
>Ga0315536_1001686_pt1 | contig 10998 bp, 15 predicted proteins | sample SalMarSW160230MG_FD_203093 | JGI IMG/M metagenome (GOLD analysis project Ga0315536, IMG submission 203093) | Salt marsh sediment microbial communities from the Plum Island Ecosystem LTER, Massachusetts, United States - Salt Marsh Sediment SW1602-30 ... | reverse complement strand
GACAAATTGTCTATGTGGCAGTACGCCCCGTGTCAGGCAGCGTCCCTATTCGGCTTCAATAACCTGACTTAGTCCCATGGAAGCGGTATATACTGATCCCGCACCGCTGATAAAGTTTGCGATGTCCAGGGCTTCGGTTATCTCCTGCATGTCCGCTATGAACTCAGAATAACCTGCCGTTTGTGCTGCGGCATTTTTTCAATCGCGTATCTCAAGGCGATTCTCGAAATGTATTTCTTATGGGTGTTTAAAAAATCGAATATTTTATTTTCATTGTATTGGCTTAATTCCTTTAAAAGCCATCCGAATCCTTTTTGTACGAGAGGTTCCTCGTCCCTGAATAATTTTTTGCATACATCGAGAGACATTTCAAAAGTGTCGGGGCTGCCCGCCACATAAATCAGGGTTACCGGCCCGGCTCTTCGTACCCACAAATTGTCTTCCTTAATCCATTGATAGATTCTTTCCGCGCAGGAAGGGAATCGGCGGACCGCTTCCCCCAGCGCATGAGTGCACAGATCGTCGCAGAGCCCGTAATTGTTGACATAGGTATAAAGCCAGGATTCGAACACATAAAAGTCTTTTTTTTCATAGCGATCTTTTAATCTGAAGGCCCAGTCGAAGGCGATTGTTTTTTTTTCATGGATGCGCGAATTCAGTAATTTTTTGCATAGAGCAAAAAGATCATCCATATTCCACGCTTCAATGTTTTGATAGTATTTTTGTGCTATTTCCCTGTTTGCGGACATGCGCACGCCGTAATAATCTGTGTATCTGGCCGAGTTGAGGTGGGTTTTTCTGACATAGCTGAAATCTATATGTTCGCGCAGCTCGCGCTCGATGGCGTTTAACACCAGGTAACTTCCCTGTTTAAATATGGATTAAAAAGATATTAATAAAAATACACGCCGCCTGTCAAGATGAACGGTGCGGCCCGCCGGGCTAAAGGCGGCGTTCTTCAATAACTCAAACCGAAGACTGTGCCTTGGGCGTCGGTTCCGGATAGCGTCAGATTGCCGAAATCGCCGGTCCGGGTGTTGAAAATGATTTGGTAAGGCAGCAAATCACCGGAAAATGTGTTACCGGACGATATCTTATATGTATCGGTAGTGGCCAAGCCGCCCCTTGCCCCGGGTTGTACCTCACGCAGATTGAGCGTGGTAAATCCGTAACGCGGATCGGTTGAATCACCGGTACCGGACATCACCAGCGCGCGGGTAAAATCGGTGAATAATTCATTGAAATTCATGCCGGTGGCGCTTTCCACGGCGGCCACACCCACTAGTCTGGTAGCACAGAGATTCTTGATCACTTCGTCGCCGAAACGATCACGCACATACCTGATCCAGATCGCACCGTAACCGTAATTTTGTGAACTCCAATAGGTCAGGGAGAATAGTATGGTATTGACGAATGAAGAAAAATGTATTATATATTATTATACAAGCTTGTATAATAAAGGTAAACTAGATGTCAACGCGATTGGTATTATTGGCGCTTTTGCGGGAAAAGCCGTTACACGGATATGAACTGAAACATATTATAGAAGAGCATATGGGTGACTGGACGAACATTGCCTTTGGTTCCATCTATTTTGCCCTGAATAAACTCAATAAGCAGGGGCTTGTGCAAAGGGCAGGTGAAAAAAAAGTCGGCAACAGGCCGTCCAGAAGCGTGTATAAAATTACTGAAAAAGGGAAAAAGGAATTTTTGGTGTTATTGAGGGAGTCCTGGCGAAAATTTGAACGGGAGTATTACCCACTCGATATTGCCCTGGCCTTTTCCGATGCCCTCCCCAAAGAAGAGGTGGTCGGTTATCTTACCAAGCGGATTGATTATATGGAAAATATTCTTCGGTATGTTAAGGAGCACGGCAGACAGCAGACATCACAGCCTGGAGTACCCAAAATCGCCCGTGCCATATTTTCACATTCCGCACATCATTTTCAGGCGGAGCTGACTTGGCTGAAAGAAACCTTGGAGGGTTTTGAGAACGATCGTTTATAGGAATTTTTTATTAGGATTATATACAAACTTGTATATTTTATATTTAATATTTTAGGAGGAAATAAATGAAACTAAAAGAAAGAATACCGGAAACCTTTACCGGAATTACCGGGGAGCCCGAAGTAATTGATTTCGACGGATTCCAGAAAATGATGCGCGACAAGGGGCTGATCGAAACCGACGACATCATTAAATTCGGGATTATCGCGGGGACTGCCCTGGAAATCGGGCCCGGTCCGGGGTATCTGGGCCTTGAATGGTTGAAAAAAACCGAACAGACAAATCTCCATTGGCTGGAAATAAGCGAGGACATGAAAAAAATCGAAATGAAAAACGCAAAGGAATATAAGCTGACGCACAGGGTGACCTCGACCGTTTCCGACGCTACAAAGAAATTTCCGTTTGAAAACAACCGTTTTGACGCGGTTTTTTCGGCGGGGTCCCTTCATGAATGGGCTGATCCGGTACAAACCTTCAATGAGATCTATCGGGTTTTAAAACCGAATGGAAAATTCTTTATCGGTGATTTAAAGCGAAACATCAATCCCCTACTCATCTTTATCATGAAAAGAATGGTCAAACAAAAATCCATGAAACAAGGGCTAATAACCTCCCTGCACGCCGCGTATTTGAAGCACGAAATAATCGAACGCTTACAACAAAGCGGCTTAAGAGATTTTATGGTGACGGAAAATCTATTTGGATTATGTATAAAGGGCATTAAAAAAACCGGATGAATAAATAACACAAATAGTGTATAAAGAGGTATGATCGGTGCCAGGCGAGTAGTACGCATTGCATTTCTGATTATCCTCTTTTCATGCGCCGCCTATATTATGTATTGCGCGTTTTTCTTTTTTACCCAAAGAGAGTTTTATTTTCCCGGCCGCCGTTTTCATAGAACAATGACGGCCAATCCGCCGCAGGATACGTCGGTAATATGGCTGGAACATGACGGGTACAAGGTTGAGTCATGGTTCATCCCTCCGAATCACGGCACCTACCACGACAGTTTTCCGGTAATAATCGTGGTACACGGCAATGGCGGTATTATGTATTCATGGCCCGAACGCTGCAAAGCCCTCCGTGAAATGGGTGTCGGTGTTCTCCTGGTAGAGTATCCCGGGTACGGCAGAAGCGGCGGAGATCCTTCGTATGAAAGTATAACCTTTGTTCTTGTAAAGGCTTACGATATCCTTGTTACCATGCCGCGGGTGGATACGAAAAACATTTATGCCTTCGGCTATTCATTCGGCGGCGCGGCCGTGTGTACGCTCGCCCGGCACCGTGGTTTGAAGGCGTTGATACTGCTCTCAACATTCACCTCTCTCTATGATATGGCCATGCAGAATGCACTGCCGCCGTTTTTGGTACTGGACGATTTTGACAGCCTAAAAGTTCTGCGGGAGTATGATGGCCCGGTCCTGATCCTTCACGCCACCGACGATACGATAATACCCTTTCACCACGGCGAGCTCCTGGCCCGGGCGGCAAAAAGCGCGAAATTCGTCGTCTTAAACGGCGGACACGTAAACCAGATCAAGGACTGGGACCTGTTCTGGCGGAAACAGGTTCGTGATTTCTTGAAACTTGCTTTGTAGCCGTTTTTTTCCGATAAAACAATTTTTGATAAATTAATCCGCTTTTTTTGCCAATGATAAAGATAGGAAATCAAGGGAGGTAGCATGGGGAATAAAATATTACTTATCAGCGCGCGGAGTCTGTTTATCGCCGGTATTTTATTGTTTGCCACCGCGGTTTTTTTACTGAATTACAACAGGTCCGCGCTGAGTACCTTAAAAGCACAGCGGGCACTGCTTGACGAGGAATTGAATGAAAAATACAGGATAAGCCCGGTTGACAAACCGTTTGATTTTTCCGACCTGGTACCAAAGCCCGCCAAACCGCCTGAAACTGCCGATACGGCCGAAAAGGAAAGATATGAACAACAGCTGCAGGAGTATGAAAACCTCGTAAAACAGGAGCAGGAGAACTACGAAACCGCACAAAAGACATACAATCAGACGGTAAGAGAGCAGGAGTATAGGAAAAAGCTTAATACTTACCATAAAAGTAAAGAAGCGTATAAACTGTTGGCCCAAAAGCGTGATCTTGATGCCAGGATTGACCTGCAGGAAACCTTGGGGGCCATGGTCTCTGATAAATACACCCTGCAATTTATCGGGACAATCCTTATCTTATTAGGTGCTGCCGGAATCCTGATCCTGGGCGAAAACTGGGAACGCGCGGCTCTGCTTGTTTTCCTTGGTTTTGCTTTCAAAACGGTAGTGGGTTTATAAGTATAACCGGTCCCAATTTTCCTTTGCCAAACCGGCGGAGGATAAGTATAGTATACTATATATAGATTAATTGTTTCGGAGGTAAAAATGTCTAAAAGCAAGATTGGTATATTTATTGTGTTCAGTCTCAGTATCATAAGCCTTTTTCTCTTTACCTGTAAATCCACACCGGGCACGGGTTTTGCCGCCGGTGGAGATGAAACAAAGACCATGACCATTTCAGGTTACACCTTTGAACTTCCTTCCTGGTGGGATTCGGTCCGGGTGGATGTTCCTGCGACCTTACAAACCGAAAATGATGTACGCGATTACGTGGGCAAGCAGTATGGTATGGATACCGGCACAAAGCGTACCTGGAAACAGGCCTTCAAAGTCTGGGCCATCGCCAGTCAGCGCCTGAATCTCTTTCCCGTTTACCTGGCCCATTGTTACAAAAGCGGCGGAGAACTGGAAAAAGCGGCCAAAATATTCGGTGATCTCTATGGTCTGGCCGGAACGCAGGGAAAAAACAAAGACTGGTACCGCGTATACCTCAGCTATAATGCGGGTGAAACATACGCCGAACTGGGAGATAATGACAAAGCCAAAGACTGGTTTTCCCGTGCCGCCCGGTATACCGGCTCATCGGACTCCGCCATAAGCTATTATGCCGGGGTCGCCGCCAAGCGCCTGAAGGCCCTGGGGAAGTAAGATACACGTTCATTCCGGTTAAATTCATCAATTCTAAATGTAAACATTTAGAATCACTGGGTTAAATTTATTTTGCTTTACACGCGGAGTTTTTCCTTATAAACTCTGATGCAGGATAATAATAAGGAGGAACACTGCGTGAAAAAAAAGACCGCATCTCAAAAACTGACACCGACCCTGGCCTTAAAAATCAGTATAGGCATTTTCTTTGTATTAATCGGCCTCATGGGTGTTTTACCGACGGTAGAGGAAAGCGTTTTTTCGCTTAACAATCAGTATCTGTACCTGGAAGTTATGTTTGGAATCGTGGAAATTGCCTGTGGAGCATTCATCCTGGCCAGTCTTTTCACCTTTTTCACCAAAAAGGTGAAACATACCATGAGTTTGATCATCCTGATCTTTTGGGCGGCCCGGATTTTTCTGACAAAAATCGTCTGGGGTTTTGCCCTGACGAACAGCGGGATCTGGTTTAAACCGACATTCGGCACATGGCTGCTGGTTTTAAGCTGCGAGTTGATTATCGCTTCGTGTTTATGGATTAACGTAAAATCATACGAGGCCTGATTCGCCGTAGGGGTAATCCGGAAAAAGAACAATCTCTCCGGATAACAGCAGTTTTAAATTCGCCAGATAGAAGGTGGTGTGTTTACATACCTCCAGCAGCACATCGATCTTCATGATATTATATTCCGGTAAAAGCCGTACAAGATCATCAAAGGAGAGGTCCTTAAAATATTTATCAATCCCGACACGGATATGATAAAAATAATTCAGGAACGCCAGTTTTGTGTGGGATTTAATTGAAAACAAAGGCTCCTCAAATCCTTTCGGATTAAAAATCCATTTATCGATATAGATTAAAAGCTTTTCCACATACAGCCATAACGGAGTACCGGTATATTCTTTAAATAAAAGCACCGGGTCAAGTTCCCGCAGAAAGTCTTCAACATCCCAAAGCAACATATTTATTTGGTTATAGATAGATTGTAGGGTGTTTTCCGGTTCCGGACCGGAGTCCGTAGTCCCGGCACGCCTTTGAGTTTCCTGCCCGCGACGCGATCGCAAATACGCATCATACTGATTCCGTTTCTGTTTATCCGTTAGAATTTCATAAGCGTTAAGCAGTACTTTAAAGTAGCTTGCGGATTCGGGTGAGTTTTTATTTTTATCAGGATGATACTGCAGGGCCAGTTTCCTGAAAGCGGTTTTAATTTCCCGTGATGAGGCATTTTCAGTTACACTTAATAACTGATAATAGGTTTGTCCTGCTTGCATGAGTCTTTCAGCCCTCGCCTATTTTCACTCTGATTATTATATCGAATTACCAACATGAAGAAAAGTAATTTTAATACGTCCTCCACCTGACTGAGCTTGAGGGAAAGACATCAATAAAAAAAGGAAACATATCATACAAGATTCAGACCGTAAGGTATATAATAAGAATAATATACAAAAGAAGATAGGATAAAAAATGAATAATACTTTCAAACCGTTTTTTCATTTCTATATTTATAATGCGATTTTAGCCATAGTATTCGGGATTCTTTTATTGGTTATTCCCCAGATATCACTCATGATATTTTTATTTCTTCTGGCAAGCTTTTTGATAGTAGATGGGATATTTCATATAATCAACATTATCCGTTTTCCCCACACCACACCGCAAAAATGGCTCCGTATCTTTCGCAGCAGCATCGGGATTGCAGCCGGTATTGCAATTCTGGTGATTCCGGATATTTCCGCGGTGATGCTTCTCTATTTTCTGGCCGGTTGGTTTATTTATGTCGGTATCTTTGAAATTCTTATTACCGGGAGTTACAAAGAAATCCTCACCAACCGGCGCTATATACTACTATTCAGTTGTATCTCTATTGTATTCGGTTTTTGTCTATTATTGTGGTTGCTCATTCACCCGGAATCGGCGACCGTGGCCCTGGCATGGTTCCTTGGCTTAGGTGCTATTCTATGGGGCCTGGGTTACATTATCTATCCCCTGCGTATTTCCAGGCTGTTTAAAAACAACGAACTGCTCTAGCCCACATCATTCCGCCGGCAGGTTCTTCCCAAAAAAGGGCATGGCATCATCCACAACGGTTCCTGCTCCGATTCTATGGCCGATCGGGTAGCTGTAAATCTCCGCGGGCAGCCCCTGCGTCCCCATATATTCCGCCAGGTATTTGGAACCATCGGTAATCCAGCCGTACATATCATTCTCACCGAAAATGATTCGGATCGCCCGCAGGGTACTCTGCTTGTTTTTATAATCGGCAATACGCTTTTCCCAGCCGCCGAAGCCCGCTTCCCATTCGGCCGCTACGGCAGCGTCCTCTGCCGAACCGTCGAGCGACGGAATTTTCGCTTCCTTGCTGAAGGCAGCCGCGTAACTGTCCAGAAAACTCCCGCCAAAACGTTTCCAGGTTGTCATGGCATCCCGCAACCCCTTTTCCGGAACAAAGACACCGGGACAGAGGGCCCATACCGCCCCAAAAAGATCCGGATAGGCAAGTCCCAATCTTAAAACCCCGAATCCTCCCATGGAAAAGCCCATAAGCCCCCGTCCTTGCGCGGAAGCCACCGTACGGTAGCGTTTATCAATTAAGGGGACAAGCTCCTGAATGAAATGGTCCTCCCACATGCCCCCTTTGGTTGAGTTCACATAAAAAGTCCCGCCCAGCCTGTTGTCCCCGTTTACCGCGACCAGGATAAATTTTTTTACCTTTCCCTGCTGCATCACACTGAAAATCGATCTCTCAAAACCAAGAAGTTCGGTTGCATCCGCCGCGTGCCCGTGTAAATAGTAAATTACCGAATACTTTTGGCCGGATGCATCATAACCGGGGGGAAGGAAAACATAGATATCCTTTTCTTCACCCAGAACCTTTGATTGTATCGTCAGCAAATCCAGGTGCCCGTCGCGACTGCTTTCCACTACCAGTGAATCCTGCCCACAGCTCCAAGTAAGCAGAAATAATACACATAATAAGTATAATGAAACGAACCGGTTGGTTTTCATCAAATCCTCCTCCGTTGACTGATTTCTCTCTAATGCTAATTTATTAACATTATTTATCTCCACACAATACTCCTTTTTTTCATTTTTGGAAAGTATTATTCTCAATTATTTTATCCGGCCCGGTGGGCCCCGGGAACGAGGGGACCCCGCCGACCGGGTCCGGACAATCCGGGTGATTATTCCAACGGGATATGGATCTTATAGCGGACACCATGAGAGCTCTCGACCGTGTAAGTCGCTTTCAGTTGTTTAAAAAGAGTAGTAAGTATTTCCATACCGAAATTGTTCTTTTTTTCCCATTCCGCAGGTTTAAACCCTCTCCCGTTATCCGAGGCGATGATGGTTATACCTTTGCGGTCCGGGTTATGCACCTGTGAAATCTCAACCACAACCTCGCCCGGACGCCCTCCCGGGAAGGCATGCTTCACCGAGTTGGTCAGTATTTCATTTAAAACAAGAGAGATCAAGGTTGCCTTGTCCGAAGCGATCTGGGTATTCTCTACCGCTACCCGCTTGATAAAGCTGATATTCCCGGTATGGAGGGTGACAAAGAGGTTGTCCAAAATGTGGTTCAGCATGCGGTTTAAATCCATTGACGCAATCCGGTTATCGGTATAAAGCAGCCAATGGACCCGTGATATAGCGGCAACCCGTTCCTTCAGCGCTTCCAGCCTTCCATCATCGCCGCTCTGCCTGCTTAGATGGAGGTTGATCAGGCTCGATATAACCTGGAGGTTATTCTTCACACGATGATGCATCTCCGTAACAAGGTGCGTTTGTGTGGCCAGGGATTCCTCAGCCCGCCGAGTCTGGGCCTGTTTTTGCTTTATCTCTTTCTTCAACTGCTCCTGCAGCCTTGCCTGGCCGGTAATATAGGTATTTAATCCCTTCATTAAAAATGAAATTCCTTGTGAAAGAATAAATGCCACAAGCACAAAATTAACCAGGATGACGAGTACCGAGGCCAACCCCTGTTGCCACGGGAGCAGCTCAAGACTGTTTAACAAACCAAAAGCGATAAAGGTTACAATTACCAATACGTTGGCCCATAAGGTGATCTTGGGGGTGTAAAAGAGCGCAACAAGAAAAATAAAAGCAAACAGGTAGATGATCCCCGCGCCGAAAGGGCCGGTAAATATCAGTAATAACACACCAAGCAGGTATGCCAGAACGGTCAGACTCAGCATTTTAATTTTCATACCGATTTTTTTGATAAAGGTGACGGCAACCACATAAAAATAGAACAGCGTATCGATAATCGCAATAATCCACACCTTTTCAGCCAAAGAAAGGTACATGCTGGGGATATACGCAATAAAACCGACAATACATATGATCTTTAAAATCATATTGATAAATTTGTGCTTTTCTTGTTCCATTGCTGAGTTGTTCATCGCCGTATAGTATTAATTTTCGCATGATTATTTTTTTTTAGCAAGATTATTATTAAAGTTAATTGCCCCGATTTCCACAGAAAATTTGATTTTTAAACGTGAATCCATATAGTTAAAAATACAGCTAAAAAACATTCCCGGTTCACGGACGAAGGAGGTCACTTGATGACAAAAGCGGTTTTTTTTGAGGAAGCATATAGAAAGGGATTAATGTCGGAAATAAACGAAGGGTATATTCTTTCCGTTAATACACCAGATATCGAGGACGTACAGAAAAAACTCGACCCGTTCCGTCTCGAGATGGTAAACTTCAGCGGTCTGAAAAGCATACTCCCCCTAAGTAATGGCGTTAAATTTCAAGCCCAGGGGAAAAAGATGTACACCCTGATAGAACCTGCAAATTATCCCAGAAAATATGAAGAACCCGCGCTGCGGCCCACCGGATCAACCAGTTATATGCCTTTCAGATTCGATGAGTGTGATACTTTTTTTACCAAGGATTATAATTATCGGATCATTGTTCCCAAAAAACACTTTGACTGTCATGATTCTTTTACGATTGAATTCCCTGTAAAAGGAGACCTGTGTATTCTTTATGAAGTATTCGATCCGGATGTCGAACACAATGTACTTCCGTTTATTGAAGACAACTTTGTCCTGGTACTAAAAGATAGTCTGCGATTGAGAGAAACAGACGCCAAAACAACGGTTAGAAAGTTCATGGCTGTGGTAAAAACATTTACCCTGAAATCAGTCTGATATTTTAAATTATATTACCACGCGTGATGACTAAGCGAAATTTACCTGGAATCGCAGGGGTCATCCGGGTATACTGCTTGAAAACAATCAGAAAGGAATCACACACATGAGCACCGGGATTTCACCGGGCAACGTCATAATGTATTCATCTCCGGAAGATCAGAGTATGGATTCCGTTACACTCGGGGACCTGATCAGTTATATCCAAAAAAGCAACATAACTATCAGGAGTGTGCTTGTTTCCCGTAATGACAACATCGTACTGGAAACCTATTTTCATCCCTTCAGCCGGGAAGACAGAACACTGGCGGCCTCGGTAACCAAAAGCATTATCTCCGCCTTGGTCGGTATTGCCGTGGATAATGGTGTTATAAAAGATATCGATCAAAAAATAGGCGGGTTTTTCCCGGAATTTACTTTTCTGCGAGAGGAAACCAAGAAGCAGGATATAACCATCCGGCATCTCCTCACCATGAGCTCGGGCCTACAGTGGGACGACGGAGAAGACCAGGCGGAAATGATGACAAGAAGCGATTGCGCCGAATATGTGCTGAGCCGACCACTTGCGGAAAAACCCGGTGCGGTATTCAACTACAATTCCGGCGGCGCGCATGTATTGTCAGTATTGTTGACCCGCGCTACCGGGATGAACACACGGAAGTTTGCCGAAAAATACCTTTTTGCTCCCCTTGGAATCACGGATTTTGACTGGAAGCCCGCTCCGGACATGCCGGGTACCCCGGTTGGTTGAAAAAACCGAATACTTTCATGATTTTATCGCGGAAAAAGTCGGCTTTAAGGGTGAATGGGAAAACAACAGCACCTTCGTTATTTC
>Ga0315536_1001685_pt1 | contig 11004 bp, 8 predicted proteins | sample SalMarSW160230MG_FD_203093 | JGI IMG/M metagenome (GOLD analysis project Ga0315536, IMG submission 203093) | Salt marsh sediment microbial communities from the Plum Island Ecosystem LTER, Massachusetts, United States - Salt Marsh Sediment SW1602-30 ... | reverse complement strand
TGGCGATGAATTTGCTCTCCGTGGAAAGCATTTCCCCCACCTTTGCGGGATCATCGGTACCCAGGTACTGTTTGGCCATACTGCGGCGGTAGAAAAATCCCCCGGTCCATACCTGCCAGCCAAGCGCAAGCAGTTTTCCGTCGGCACCTCTGGCCCCTTCCACCATAAAGGGATACATGTCGGTGACATCAGCCTTGTACGGCGCGGCGGACAGGTCTTCACAGGCACCGGTCGCCATAAAATCAGTGATACTCCCGGGTTCGGACGTAAACAGATCCGGAGCAGCCTCTCCGCTTTTAAGCACCGGCTGCAGCCTTCTCGTATATTCGCCATACGGCAGCAGGGTCACCTCAATCTTTATTCCCGGGTGCTGCTGCTCAAACCGGTCTACTACAGACTTTATCTCATCTGTAAATGTCCAGAGTGAAAGTACCACCTTTGTTTCTTCCGCGGACACACCCGGGCCCGTCCCGCTCATGGAGGTAAAAAAACAGAGCCCCAGAACCGCAAAAAAGATAATTGTTTTCTTTATTTTATTCATTTTCATCTCCTCCTGGTTGTATAACCTGAATTTTATAAAACTTACTTTATCACATTCGGTCCAATATTACCTCATACTTTTGTATGAAACCGAAGAAAACCTGTTAAAATTCACCTTTCCCATTGACTGCTGAAATACAGAAAGCTATAATTTATACTTAGGGGTTGTAGTATCTCGTAAAGGCGTAGGTGGATGAAAATAAAAAGTAGAACAGCATATTTTGTGTTGTTTTTTATAACCGCGCTTTTGCTCTGCCGGAATATCTTTGCCCAATCCAAGCAGTCTTTCATTGTAATCAGTGGGGGTAACTCGTTTCGCCCCGGGCTCTTCGCGCACATCGACGGTAAACCGGATGGATTCTACTATGACCTGTGGGAACTCTGGTCGCAAAAAACCGGGATTCCGCTGGACTGGCGCCTGATGGACTGGCACAACACCATCCCCACCCTGCTTTCCGGCCAGGTCGACGTGGTGCTGGGGGCATCCTATACGCCTGAACGGGCGGAAAAAATGAGTTTCACCAACCCTTACGGCTATGTCAGGACCTATCTTTTTTATGCACAAAACATCGGCGGTATCGGTGATATAGAAGATGTGAAAGGGTTTCCCGTCGGTATTTTGGAAGGTACCAGCCTGAAGAAGAACCTGGAACAACGATATGGGAAAAAACTGAAATTAATCGGATATGATGATTACGCCACGCTTACCGACGCGATCGTCTCCGGAAAAATCGATGTCTTCATCGCCGAAGAGTCTAACATCCGCTATTTCCTGATGAAGGCCCATTCCTCAAAACAGTTCCGCCACCTGAAGGACCCGCTTTATATAAACGATCTGCGCGCGGCCGTCCGCAAAGACGACAAGGAATTACTGGCCGTGTTGAATAAGGGGCTGTCCGCTATCGGAGAGGCCGAAAGGAATTTATTATCCGAAAAGTGGTACGGCAGCCGCATCCAGATCAGAATTCCCTGGCAGGGAATTATTCTCGGGACCATCACCGCCCTGTTTATCATCGGTATTCTTGCACTCTGGAATACATTGCTGCGCAGCCGGGTGGGTGCGGCCGTGGAATCCCTCAAGCAAAGCGAGGAAAAATTTCGGGCCTTGATAGATCAAGCGCCCCTTTCCATTCAGGTGCATGAGCCCGACGGCACCATGATCATGTCCAACAAGGCCTGGTCGGAGTTGTGGGGAATCATCGGCAATACGCATGCCGTAGGAAAGTATAATGTCTTGGAGGACCCGCAGTTGAAAAAGTCCGGATACGACAAAGAGTTCCGGCGGGCTTTGGGCGGGGAAATAGTGGATGTCCCCCTGGCGGTCTACGATCCGGCGGAATCCGGACAACCGGGAGAAAAAAGGTATACCCACGCTCGCCTGTATCCGCTGAAAGACAGTGAGGGGCGGGTAAAAAATGTCGTGATCATGCATGAGGACCTGACGGAAAAGATGAAAATTGAGGAAGAACGCAAGGAGCTTGAATCGCGCCTGAAGCAGTCCGAGAAGCTCGAGGCTATCGGGCGGCTGGCGGGGGGGATTGCCCACGACTTCAATAATATGCTGGCGGGTATTATGGGGTATGCCGATGTGCTGCAAATGAACCTGCGGGATGAAAAACTCAAGGATACCGCCGCGGGAATTGTGCGCGCCGCCAAACGATCGGCCGAACTCACCGACCAACTGCTGGCATTCGCGCGTAAGGGCCGCTACCAAAGCGTGAAACTTGATATCCATACCATTATTGCCGAGGTTGTCTCTTTATTGAAACACAGTATCGATAAAAGAATCAAGATCCTGCAAAATTTGCACGCCAATCCCTCCTGGGTTATGGGCGATCCGACCCAGCTTCAGAACGCTATTCTGAATCTTGCCATAAACGCCAGTGACGCCATGCCGGAAGGCGGCGAACTGATTTTTACCACCGACACCTCAACTGCAAAAGACCGGCGATATAAGGAACTTTCCAAGGAATTAAAGACCGGGAACTATCTTCTGGTCTCGGTAACGGATACCGGTATGGGCATCCCGGCCGAAATCCGTGAAAGAATTTTTGAACCCTTTTTTACCACTAAAAGCCCGGGTAAGGGGATAGGCATGGGGCTGGCCGCTGTCTACGGAATAGTGAAAAGCCACGGCGGAGCGGTCAGTGTCCAAAGCCGGAAAGGCAAGGGTAGCATATTGACCATATTACTTCCTCTTATAAACGCGGAAAATCCTCCGGAAGGCGGGGCTGAAACCCCGGAAAAACCGGAAGACAATAAACAGTCATTCAACATACTGGTAGTGGACGATGAAAAAATCGTCAGCGAAACATTCAGGCTGATGCTGCGCAAGATCGGTCATTCAAGTAAGGTCTTTAACCAGGGCCGGCAGGCCATCGAATACTACAAAAAAAACTGGCAGGATGTAGACCTTGTCATTCTTGACGTAGCCATGCCCGACATAAGCGGCAGGGAACTGTTTCGGGCCTTACACAAGATTAATCCCCTGATTATCGCGCTCTTTTCATCCGGCTACAGCATCAACGGGGAGATCCAGAAAATTTTGCAAGAGGGGGCCAGGGGATTTATACAGAAACCTTTTGGAGTTAAAAAACTCGCGGCAAAAATCAATGAAGTAATGAATGAAACACCCGATCAATAAAAAAAAAGGAGACAGTATATGAAATATCGTACCTTGGGGAAAACCGGGTTTAACGTGTCGGAAATATCACTGGGAACATGGCAGGTGGGCGGCGGCTGGAGGGATGAGTTTAATGACCGAACCGCCGAACAAATCCTGGAGCACGCGATCGAACGGGGAGTTAATTTTTTTGATACGGCGGATGTATACAGCAATGGTCTTTCCGAGCGCGCCGTGGCCAAAGTGGTCCGCGCACACGGTGAAAAACTTTATATCGCCACAAAATGCGGGAGGCGGATAAATCCGCATGTCTCGGAGGGATATACCCCGGGGGTACTGCGCGGCTTTGTGGAAGACAGCCTGAAAAACATGCGGACCGATTGCATCGACCTGATTCAACTGCACTGCCCTCCCACCGAAGTCTATTACCGGCCGGAGATATTCGGGCTTTTTGACACGTTGAAGAGCGAGGGGAAAATCCGCTTCCTGGGGGTGAGTGTGGAGAAGGTGGAAGAGGCACTCAAAGCCATCGAATACCCGAACGTGGCGAGCGTACAGATCATTTTCAACATGTTTCGCCACCGTCCCGCCGAACTTTTTTTTGAGCAGGCAAAAAAACGTAATGTCGGCATTATCGTTCGGGTTCCCCTGGCCAGCGGCCTGTTAAGCGGAAAAATGAAGGCGGACACAACCTTTGCCCGCGATGATCATCGGAATTTCAACCGTCAGGGGGAGGCGTTTGATAAGGGCGAAACCTTTGCGGGGGTGGATTTTACGACCGGCCTTGCGGCGGTAGAGGAACTGAAGAAGCTTTTCCCCGGCGATTTCTCTTTGGCGTCCTGGGCATTGCGCTGGATATTGATGTTCCCGGAGGTAAGCTGCGTGATTCCGGGGGCCTCCCGTACCGAGCAGGTGGAATGGAATGTCGCGGCGACCGATCTCCCCGCCTTAACAGCGGAACAGCTTGATGGGGTCAGGCGCATTTACAACACCTCGATAAAACCGCAGGTGCATCAACTTTGGTAGAAAAACCGCACACTGCGTGTGCAGTGCGGATTGTTATCCTTTGTCCTGCTCGGCCTGTTTTTCGATATTAATAAACCCCATGATCCGGTCCTGTATCGATTCGATCAGATGGCCGAAACGAATATGCAGGACCTCACGGTTTCTTGATACACGAAGCACCTCCCCACTGATATCGAATTGCTGTCCGGTATTCTCATGAAAAAAAAGCCTCAAATCATCACCCTTGTTGTATTTTTTCTGCGGGTTTGCCACACTCATCCCGCCCGCGCTGATATCGATGATTGCGGATCCCAGCGGTTTTTCGGTTGAGCCTTCCTGCCGGATAAGAATGGGCAGCCTGATGTTTTTCCGGTAATACATCCTGCGCTGGATGGAGGTTACCGTATCCGAATGCTCAAGGAATATCTCGTTTTCCTTGACATTTTGGATTAACGTGGGGAAAGAAAGCACCCCCAGAGCGTTATGCAGGTAAAGCGTGGCTTCGCTGCCCAAAAAAGGCTCGGCGGGTTTCCCTTTGACTAAAAAAACCAGCGAATCCTTAAGCTGCCTTTCTATGATACCGGCAATACGTTGATTGCCGGGGAGCACCAGAAAGGCGGGCTTGCCCTGTGCGATCTCACGGGTGGTGCGGGGCAGGTGAAACGGATTATAGATATCAAAACCCAGTTTTTTCGTCAGCGGCAGCAGGACCTCATTTGAAACACGGGACGTTCTTTTCAACCGGTTCAGGCAGTAGTTGAAGGTATGCTGGTTAATAAACAACAGATACTTTTTTTCCGGGGTCTTTAAGAACACCGAAAGCGCGTCTATCAACTCTCTTTCTGCCTGGGTGACGGAAAATTCACGCAGGTACCGGACATACTTCTGATACAGCACCTTGGAGAGTTTTGTCCTGTCTACCAGGTACCTGATAAAAGAGGCCACGGCGTATATAAAAATCAGGATAAAAAGTAACAGAATGAATAAAAAAATTTCCCGCGGTGTTTTTTGAAAACTATCGGCCACTCCTTGTAAAAACTCAGGAATATTCACCTTCACCCCGTTTCTTGTTTACATTTCTTTTCTGTTTTTCAAATAAGAAAGCTTCCGTACAAACCGGGAAAAAAAATTGGTAATAAACGCGGCAAACGACGGTTTAAGCTTCTGCCCTTCCGGCCTCTTCCCCGAAGCGGCGTAATTGTGCTGGAACTTCCCAAACTCGTACTCCACCTTTTCATCGGCCTTGCCCGTAAAAATATGCAGCATGGCCGCCTTTATTATTTTATACAGTGACAGCACCAGACCTTCGTCATGCATCCGCCGTACGGAAAAATTAACATGGACCTCCCGCAGCACGGAAAACCTGCCGATACGCGCCGCCCGCAGGATATAATCATGATCTTCCGAAAGCCTGCGGGTTTCGTCGAACCCACCGATACTGTTGTGAAGCGCACGCGTGGCGAATATGCAGGCGCCGCTGCCCTGCGGTTTTATGCGCTGCATAACTTTCAAGTACACCGCATGGAATTTAAAAATAAGCGCATAGAAGAAATTCTTTTCGTTAAGCGGTTTCAATTGCGGGACGCAAATATCAAGATCCTTTTGCTGAACCTTTTTCACAACACGTGTGACGAATGTGGGCGGAAGCTCCTGATCAGCGTCTACAAAAAGGAAGTAACGGCCCCGGGCCACCTCGGCACCCCTGTTGCGGGCAACCGACGGAATACCGCCGTCTACCACCCGCGCACCATACTTTCGGGCCAGCGCACGGGTCTTATCACGAGAATGGTTATCGGCAACGATAACCTCGATATCTTTATAGGTCTGCTTCTTTACGGTCTCAAGCAGGTGGGTGATAAAATGCTCTTCGTTATATGCGGGAACAATAATACTTACCATGGTTACTGGACAAAACCCCCCTTATTTAATACTATAGGCACGTTGTTAAGGCGCCGTACCCAAGTGGTAAGGGAGAGGTCTGCAAAACCTTTATGCACCGGTTCGAATCCGGTCGGCGCCTCTTCCCTTCTTTTAATATAATACACAAATTATACTGTTTTATCACGTTTTTTAAAGACTCTTCGTAAAAAAAGGTTTACCAGCCCCAGGCCGATACTGACCGACTGCCCCATGCGTAAAAGCAGCGAGTACAACAGGCCGTCCGCACGCTGCATACCGAACAGAATGAAGAATATCACATAGATACCCTCAACCGGTCCCAGCCCCCCGGGTGTGGGATAGGGGATAAGGCTGAAAATGAGTGACGAAAAATAAATAATAAATGCAAAAATAAGGATCATGGACGGGCTGTAACCTGTGGGATATAAAAAGGAAATAATATAATAACTCTGAAACACCTCAATCAGGCTGATAAGAAAGCCGATACCGCTGGCCAGGTAGAACGCCTTTTTTTCCTTGATAATGGTCGAGATATCGCTCTGGAACTCCTTTACCACCAACATCACTTTCACCGCGAAGCGCGGACGGAATTTCAACACCGGACGCAGAATAATCCTGAAAAAATTATGAATAAAGGCCTTGTCCCGAAACAGCTTAATCAGCAGAAACAGAAACAGGCTGACAAAAAAAACAATAAATACGGTTGAAATAAATATAACAAAGAACTCCGGTTTCAGGATGATGATCAGAAAAGCAAAGCCCATGATAATACAGGGCAGCTTGGTAAACAGTTCAATATATTTATCCAATACCACCGAAGCCAGGGCCTTTTTATAGGAAATGGTAGAATCGTTGAGCACGGCCGCCCGCGCGGGTTCTCCCCCCAGGTATAAGGACGGCGTCAGGTAACTGATGGCAAACCCCGTCAACCGGGCGGTAAACAGCGTAAAAAAGGACTTTCTGGAGCCGGCCTGCCGCAGCAGCACCAGCCATTCCAGGCTTCCCACTCCGTGTTTGGCAAATTGGATTAAAATGAGACCGCAAAAGAACGGTATGGTGATCCGTGAAATGGTATCGGCAAACTTATCGTAATCCTTGGCAATGATAAACCCAAAATACACAAACAGGGCGATGATCACCGCGAGTTCTACCAATATAATAATAATCTTTCTGGTCTTACGATTCATTTCTCTGGTTTTTGATCTTCTCTGGGATATTTATATCGCTTTTTAGCATAATTTTCGATGATATAAAAGCCTTTTTCAAGTCTTTTTAAATTCGATTCCGTCAGTGTTACCTTGCCTCCCCCCCGCGGCAGGTCCACGGCATACATGGGACGGCATATGCCCGACACCATACCGCAAAGCGTTTGCATAATCCGCACGCCCTGTGACAGTCCGGTGCGGAAGTGAGCCGTACCCTTTACCAGATCACCCTGAAACAGGTAGTAGGGTTTTACCCTTTGCCCGACCAAAGCGGTGAACAGCCCGGCCAATATCCGTTCATGGTCATTGATCCCCTTTAACAGCACGGTCTGGTTTAATACGGGAATACCGGAATCCAGCAGCAGTGCCAACGCCTGACAGGCCGCCGCGGTCATTTCTTTGGGATGGTTAAAGTGGGTGATAATCCACAACGGTTTGTACCGTCCCAGCAGCTTTACCAGAGCGGGGGTAATCCGCCGGGGGAGAACGGCAGGGGTTCTTGTCCCGATACGCAGCACCAGGCGGGGATTTTTAGCACGGATTAGGCCCAACAGGGTATTCAGCGTATCGTCCTCCAGCACCAGGGGGTCACCCCCCGTAAGCAGCAGTTCGGTTACCTCATCGTGATCTTCCAGGTACGCCGCGGCCTGTATTATCTGTTTTTCATCAAGAACATCCATTTTTTTTCCCGTAAAATAGCGCCTGAAACAGAACCTGCAGTGGACCGCACACCGGTCCGTTACCTTGAGTGCGCACCGGTCGGGGTAATGATGTATCAGCCCGGGAAGAACGGTGTATGCGGATTCATACAGGGGATCGCTGCTCTCATACGGCCGGTGAACGAACTCCAGGTCGGTGGGGACAACCTGCCGCCGAATCGGACAGTTCGGATCGAGGGGATCGGCCAGTGAGAGATAATACGGCGTAACGCTGAAAGACAACACCTGCCGGGCGACCGGGGCAGCAAAAAAATTCCTCTCACTTTCGGAAAGGTGAAATCCGGCGGGAATATCCGCAACTGAGGTAAACCGGCGGGATAACTGTGTCCGCCATGAAGAATCTCTCATATCCGGATAAAACTACCATGGGAGCACAAATTACACAATTGATTTTCACCTGAATTTCACATAAGATGGAGTGGAGTTTGTTATGAAACGTTTTGTCTGCCTGTTGACCGATTTCGGCGTATCCGATGAGTACGCGGCAAGTATGAAGGGGGCACTGCTTCGTATCAGCCCCGGGGTGAATATTATCGACGTTACCCATGAGCTGCCGGCCCACGATATAATAAGCGCCGCCTACATGCTCTACAGTGTATGGGATTATTTTCCCCGGGGCACTGTTTTTGTCTGTGTTGTGGATCCCGGAGTGGGCGGGGAACGCAGGGAGATTGTTGCTTGCGGTGAAGGAAAGTACATCGTGTGCCCCGACAATGGGACACTCAGTCTGCTGCTGCGCAGGGGAGCCCGGCTTACCTGCTTCAGTATAAAAAGAAAAGCGGTGGAAAACATCAAGGGGAAAAGGATCAGCGCCACCTTTCACGGCAGGGACATTTTTGCCCCGGCTGCGGGACTTATCTGCAATAAAAAATTTGCCGCGATACGGCAGCAGGAGATCAATCCGTACATTATTCCGCAGGTTTTTACCGAAACAACCGCCTCCCCTCACGCCATCAAGGGCAGAATTCTGCATATCGATCGTTTCGGTAACTGTATTTCCTCTATCCACCAAAGCGAATCGGCGAAAAACTCTTTTAGCGGGAAGGTCACGGTAGCGGCGCGTAATCTAACCATCAGTCCAATCAGCAGGACCTTCGCCGACGTTGCTCCGGGCCGCCGCCTGGCGTACTGGGGCAGTACGGGTTTCCTGGAGATAGGGATTCGCAACGGGAACGCGGCCGCCGCGTTGGGGATTGTGCAACTGGATGAGGTGGTCCTGCGGTGATTCGTGGTCTGCTGCGTTATTGACTTTTTCAGGCGTGAGGTCTATACAAATCATATGAAAAAAATTCTTTTGAGCGGTATTTGTTTTGCCTGTTTACTCTGGGTATCCTGTCAAAAGGAGCTTAACACCGAACAGAAGCGGATAAGCTACGGTATCGGATATAACCTCGGGCAGCAGTCCCGTTTTGATTATGAGCGGGGTAACCTTTCCATCGACTATGAGATGGTGCTGCGCGGTTTCAGGGACGGGATCCTGGGCAAGGAGGCCTCTCTTCCGCGGGAGGAGCTGCAGCGCGAAATCGAGAATTTTGTGATGCAGGAGCAAGGCAAAATAAACAGCGAAAAAGGCCGGGCTTTTCTGGAACGCAACAAAACACAGCCGGGGGTGGTCCAGCTGCCGGACGGTATCCAGTATAAAATACTGAAAGCCGGCACCGGCCCGAAGCCGAAACTTACGGATACCGTGGTGTGTGATTACCTGGTACGATCGCTGGACGGCGAGGTGATCCAAAGCTCCTACGCACAGGGGGAACCGGTGGAATTTCGTGTTGACGGCGTAATCAGCGGTTGGACCGAGATACTTCAACTGATGCCGGTGGGTTCCAAGTGGGAGGTTGTCCTTCCCCCGGAGTTTGCCTACGGGCAGTCCGGTTCGGCGGAGATCGGTCCTTCCCAGACCCTTGTTTTTGAGATTGAGCTGTTAAAAATAAAATAGATCGCGCTTATTATTCGGAGGGATACAACATGCAGGCAACCATCCGGCCGGCGACGGTACACGGGGAGGTACGCATCCCCACTTCAAAATCACATACCATCAGGGCGCTTTTGATCGCGACCCTGGCCCGGGGCACGTCCCGTATTATTTACCCCCTTTCCTCGGCCGATACCCTCTCCTGCCTTTCCATTTGCGAACAGCTGGGGGCGGTCATCAAAAAAAAAGATGCCGAATGGACGGTTACGGGCACCGGCGCCGAGCTGCAGATTCCGGCCGACATACTGAATGCCGGGAATTCCGGCACCAGCCTGTATCTGGCGGCGGCTACGGCGGCGCTTATCCCCGGCTGGTCGGTGATGACCGGTGATGAGCAGGTCCGCAGGAGACCGGCCACGGAGCTGCTGCAGGCCCTGAATGACCTGGGCGCCAAGGCCTTCTCCACGCGGGATAACGGGTGCGCACCGCTGGTAATAAAGGGTGTCCTGCGGGGCGGAACCACCCGAATCAAGTGCCCGACTTCGCAGTACCTCTCCGGGCTCCTGCTGAATACCCCGCTGGCACCGGGAAACACCGAAATAGAGGTAGTTGAGCTGAACGAACAGCCCTACGTGCAGATGACCCTTGATTGGCTGGAGAGCCAGGGAATTGAATATGAACATGACAATATGTCGAGGTTTTCCATAAAGGGCGGGCAGTCCTACAAGGCGTTTACCAGGCAGATTCCCGGGGACTTTTCCTCCGCCACCTTCTTTCTCTGTGCCGCCGCCGTTACCGGTGCCGAGCTTACCCTCCTGGGTCTGGACATGAATGACTCCCAGGGAGACAAAGCGGTCGTGGGCATGCTGGAGCGTTTCGGCTGCCGGGTCGATATCGGAGAAAGCGGAATCACCATCCGGGGCCGGGGTCTGCAGGGACAGGAGTTTGACCTGAACAGCACTCCCGACGCATTGCCCGCCATGGCCGTCACCGCCTGTTTCGCCGAAGGCACAACCAGGCTGGTAAACGTTCCCCAGGCCCGCCTGAAAGAAACCGACAGAATAACCGTCATGTGCCGGGAGCTGGCCAAAATGGGGG
>Ga0315536_1001684_pt1 | contig 11010 bp, 10 predicted proteins | sample SalMarSW160230MG_FD_203093 | JGI IMG/M metagenome (GOLD analysis project Ga0315536, IMG submission 203093) | Salt marsh sediment microbial communities from the Plum Island Ecosystem LTER, Massachusetts, United States - Salt Marsh Sediment SW1602-30 ... | reverse complement strand
GAGTCGATCCCTATGGCGTCGAAATGGGCCCAGTCAAAACCGCGAACGACCACGTTCATCGTCAGCTCGTCCCCCCAGCCCGGAGTCTGGATGCAGCCGAAACCGTAATGCAGCGCGCCGACCTGATTGTTGTCGATCCGGCCGATATTCAGAAAGCTGTAATCCTTTTTTAGGGAAGGGCCGTTGAAAAGGATGGACGGGCTTGGATGCGTCCCGGTCGGGATGGCGTTGAGCCATTTCTCGAACGCGGAGATCTCGACGCCGTTTATGAAGATCTGACCGCTCTGGTTCCTGGGAACGCTCATCGCCAGGTAACAGTCCATGTAATCGTAAGCGGGGGCCTTGTACATCGGACGATGCAGGATTCCAGGCTCGTTGCCGCCGCCGGCATCTGGGCCCCAGTAGCCGACGACCTTGAGGTCGAAGTTGCTCGAGTTCGATACCCATGTAAAGTAATCGAGCCCCGAGTGGTAGACGGAGTACTGAGAGTCGACGATGTACGTCTGAAGCCTCGGCACCGCCGCCGCGGGTATCGAAAGAGCGATGACCGTCAGGACCGCCAGGCTCATGGATATCGATCTTTTCATCTTCAGCTCCTTATGCAGGTGTCGGGATTCTTTATTATCCCGTCGATAATTGTATTCTCAGCATGTATATCCGCAAGCGGCGTGCCATCCGAGCGCTGATCCCAACTGATTAAATATAAACGAATTGCCGCAATCAAAATCTGGGTGATTTTACCCTGCCAATAATGTGTTAACTATCCCGACGGAATGGCATTTTCTGGTACTCCGGAATATCTGTTTTCTTCGGCTGCAGCACGAAAAGAAGGGAGGCGGGGAAATCTCCCCGCCTCCCTGCAGTACCGGTCGTCTTCCGGGACGGTTCCTGCCGGACCGTATCTGCGCTCTTATCTCCTTCGATCAATGATGGGGAGTCCTGCGTACACGGGTCGCTCCCCTAGTCAGGGATGGAGATGAGGCCCGTCTGTGGGTGCCGGATCTCGACAGCCTGGTCCCTGTATGGAGGGTTCTGCGCCATGCGCTGGCCCTGCCGGTGCTGAACGTACGCCTGTATTTTTCCGCGTTGTTCGAGGGCAGGCGGCGCTTCAGCGCGCTGGCCCTTGCGGCCTGGGCCGGGCTCGTCAGTTTCGAGACACCCCGGCTGGGGCTGTTGCGCTCCCTTGTCGACTGCCAGAGGAAGTCCTGGCTGCCGCGCTTTGTGAATTTCGAGCCGTCTATCACCGAGAGGCAGCCCGCGGCAGGGCGGGTCGGCCTTGCGGCCCTGAAAGCAGGTCTTTTCGCGCTCACGGCTGTTGATCGCATCGGGGCCGCCGTCGTGCCGGCGGAGAACCCTGCCGGCGTGCCCGCTTCCCTGGCCACCGCCATGTTCCACCGACTGTCGAGCTCTCCGCCCTTCTTCAGTGCCCACCCCTCGAAATCGGTCGAGGCGTGCGCCGGAAGCGCGGTGATGATCGACAGGAGCAGAAACAGCGGCACTATCGAAACATTGATGTAACGCATGCTTGTTTCCCTGTATCTATATTTTCACGGAAATAGGAAACGGATTTACAAATATATAGCTTTACGCAGAGTCAAGAAGAGGAGGAGAGAGGTTCCTGTTCTTACATGGATGATTCTAGCATAATGGCCGGGACGTGTCAAGCGGGCCGGTCAGCACTTGTCGATATACCGAGCCACTTCCCAGTCCGTAACGGCAATCTTGAACTCCTCCGCCTCGAGGGCTTTCGACTCGGCGTACTTGCGCTGAAGGTCCTCACCGAGAAGCTCCCTCATCAGGGCGCTCTCCCTGAAGAGATATACCGCGGCCTCGAGCGACTGTGGGAGCTGGTCGATCCCCTGCTTTTCGAGCTCATCGGCCGGAAGGGTGTAGACGCTGTCCTCGATCTCCGGCATCAGGACGTAACCCTTCTTTATCCCCTCGAGGCCGGCCTTGAGTATGGCCGCGAAGAGGAGGTAGGGCGACGCGGCAGGGTCGGGGCAGCGCAGCTCGGCCCGGACCGACGCCTCTCGTCCCTTGGTCGACTGCGGGATCCTGATAAGCGATGAGCGGTTCTTGCTTCCCCAGCAGATATAGACCGGTGCCTCGTATCCCGAGACAAGACGCTTGTAGGAGTTTACCGTCGGGTTGGTGATGGCGCATATCTCCTTTATATGGGCGAGCAGTCCGGCGATGAACTGCTTTGCGACCGGGGAGAGCCGGTGTGGGTCGTCTGCCCCGAAGAAAACCGGTTTTCCGTCGGTCGAGAAGAGGCTGGCGTGGGTGTGCATGCCGTTGCCCGCCTTGCCGAACAGTGGCTTTGGCATGAAAGAGGCGATCAGGCCGTACCTGTGGGCTATCGACTTGATAATCTTCTTGAGCACGACGACATTGTCGGCGGTCGCGAGCGCTCCGCTGTAGCGGAAGCCGACTTCGTGCTGTCCGACTCCGACCTCGTGGTGGGCCCGTTCCGAGTCTATCCCGAACCCCTTGAGAGCGACCATGATCTCCTTGCGGATGTCGCTACCGATATCTTTCGCGGAACTGTCGAAATAAGAGCCAGTATCGAACTCGGGGGTCTGGAAGGATCCGTCCTCATGCCGCTTGAAAAGGTAGAACTCGACCTCCGGGCCGACAAAGAACTCGTATCCCATCTCGGCCGCCTCCGCGATCACCCTCTTGAGCACGGCACGCGGGTCGCCCTCGAAGAGAGTGCCGGCTGGCGTGTAGACATCGCACATGAACCTCGCCGTCTTCTTGCTTTCGCCGTCTACGGGAAGGACGGCGTATGTGGCCGGGTCGGGGAGCAGGTACATGTCGCTCTCCATTATCCTGGCGAATCCCCGTATGGAGGAGCCGTCGAACCAGACCCCCCGCTCGAGGGCGTCCTCGAGCATGCCTACCGGGATCTCTATCGATTTGAGCACGCCGAAGATGTCGGTGAACTCGAGCTCGACGAACATCACACCGTCTTCCTGGACCTTTCTCATCATGTCGCTCACTGTCTCGGCCTCCATGTCGATTAAACGCCGTCCCGTCCCGCCCGCCCCGCCAGGTGCGGCCGACGGCGGAACCTGAGTAAACAGTCTGTAACGAATACCATTGCGTGCCGGCATACAGAGGGTTCGATGCGGACACGTTCCTTTTTACTTCAGGATACATAGAGCTGTCCATATAAATCAGAGAGCACGGTGGAGGTAAAGCGGCATTTTTTTCTGAAACTCATCCTTGACAGCTGTGTATATACATAGTATACTGTGTATGTACGATATGCACAGTTGAAAGGGATAAGGACTTGTTTATCGCGATCTCATATTCGAGCTCGGACCCCATGCACAGGCAGATCACAGACCAGGTCAAGGATGCCATCGCGCGGGGGGCCCTTAAGGCGGGGGAGAAGCTTCCCTCTATAAGAGAGATGTCGAAGGAGCTGAAGATCAGCCCTATCACGATAAAGCGCTCATACCGCGATCTCGAACAGGACGGGTATATAGTGACCCGCGCCGGTCTCGGAAGCTTTGTCGCTGATGTCGACCTGGCAAGACTCAGGGCGGAGAAGCGCGATGAGATCGCCGGTGAACTCGGCAGGATAGTCACGGCGGCGGCCGGATACGGTATATCGCCGGGTGAAATCGGAAAGCTGCTCAGAAAGATACTGGAGGAAGGCAATGGATAATGTAATGGAAGTCACGGGCCTGACCAAGAGGTACAGGACCTTCACGCTCGACGGCGTGACGCTCGAGATCCCGAAGGGGACCATACTCGGCCTGATCGGCCCGAACGGCGCCGGCAAGACGACGACGATCAGGGTGCTGATGAAGATGGTCAGGCCCGATGGAGGCTCTGTCAGGATCTTCGGCATGGGTCTCGACGCACACGAGAAAGAGATAAAGAACCGGGTCGGGTATGTCGGCGAGGAGCAGTTCTACTACCTGAACAAGAAGGTCTCATGGACGGGGAGGTTCGTCTCCCGTTACTTCGAGAGGTGGGACCAGGGGATGTTCGATTCCCTTCTCGAGGAGTTCGGGCTTGATCCCTCGCAGAGGGTCGGTAAGCTCTCGAAGGGGATGAAGGTCAAGCTTTCTTTCGCCATCGCGTTCTCACATCATCCGGAACTGATGATACTCGATGAGCCGACGGCCGGACTCGATCCGGTCATAAGACGCGAGATGCTCGACAGGCTCCTCGCGTTCCGTGACGACCACGAGGGCTCCGTTTTCATATCCTCGCACATCACAGACGACATCGTGCGTATAGCCGATCACGTTGCGTTCATCGTGGACGGCCGCGTTGCGATCCACGCCGAAAAGGACGAGGTCCTCTCAGACTGGAAGAGGCTGCATTTCAAACCGGGGACGATCAACGGCGATATAGTGACGGGGTTGCGCTGTGTCGAGGCGCACGCCTTCGGCAGCACCGGTGTGACGAACAGGTTCAGAGAGCTGGAGGGCAGGATCTCCGCCGCCGTAAGCGCCGGCGACGTCAAGGTCGAGAACGTCGATCTCGATGACGTTCTGATCGCGTTTGTGAAAGGCGGAAGGGCATGATCGGGATACTGAAGAAAAACTGCGCTTTCTATCTGATGTACGGCGTTTTTTTCCTGATCATGTCGGTGGTGATGTGGCATGGCGCGATGGACAGGTTGAGAACACCGATCGCGGTTATAAACTCGTTCTTCATGTTCTTTATAGTCGTTATCCCGGCTCTTAGCGCCGAGGCGCTCGAAGAGAAGCACAGGGCCTATCCGTTCCTGATGACGATGCCGCTCAGGCTCGAGACGGTCGTAAGGGCGAAGATGGCGCTGCCTGTCATAGCGGTTGCTGTGACAGCGGCCTTCAACCTGATACTGTTCCGGTTCTTCGACAGCACGCCCTCGGCACTCGCCGACTGCGTTAAGATCATCCTGCTGAACGTCTCTGTAGTGATCGTGCTCGCGGGCGCCGTCTTTATCCTGATGTACAGGTACAACGTGAGGGTGCTGATGATGGTCCTGGTCTTTATGGGCGTCATCTTCAACTTCCTGGGCCTTGTCGCTGTAAGGGCCAGGGGGATCGGCAACATATTCGAATGGCCCGAGATGATCGTCTCGGGCAGGCCGGCATGGGTCTTCATCGCCTTGATACCGCTGAGCCTCGGCGTCTATCATATGATCTTCCGCAGGGCCCTGAAGCTGAAGGAAGAGAGGCTCTTCGACTAGGAGAAACGTGATGAACGGAATCATAAGGAAAGACATCTTCATCTACCTAGCGTACCTGGCGATTGTACCATTTCAGATACTCTACTGGCATATTACAAGGTCGGGGCTTGACTCGACCATCGTTTTCATCATGACAGGATGGATCAATATAGTCATGCTCGGTTCCATCCTCGGTGTCGAGATGAACGAGATGAAGAACGGCGGGTATATGTTTCTCGCCGCTCTGCCTGTGACTGCTCGCGATATCGTAAGAGCGAAGTTCGCGGTGATACTCGTGATATCGGCGATATACGGTTTTGCGGCCTGGTTCGCTTTCGCGGGCCTGGAAGCCCCGCCCGGCTATCTCGAGTTCGCGAGGCGATGGCTGCTGCTGAACGCGGCGACTGCTCTCGGCACAGCTGGACTTGTCTACTGGGCTGTCTTCAGATATGGGCTCGAGAGAGCCATGTATCTTCTGGGCGGGCTGCTCGCGTTCACCGTCATAGTTCCCATCGGTCTGAACGAGCTCGTGATACGCGGCTACCTCGGTGGTTCGTCCGCGGTCTTCCGCCTGGCCGGGACGGCGGGAAACCTCCTGCTGCTAGCGGCCGGCGCCGCCGTCTACCTCGCTTTCTATAAGCTGTCGGTAAGGGCTATGGAAGGAGACCTGAGGTCATGACTTGCAACCGGGCAGCCGCGCCCTTCCCTGGTCAGAGGTAGAAATCGATGCCGAGGAGCCAGCGGTCGCCCGAGGGCTTTATCTGCTGGCTGTCCCACCGGGGCCCCGTAAAGAGGCATATCGTGCCGCCGCTCCCGTACCACGTGAGATAGAGGAAAAGGTCGTTCTTCCGTGTCCATCCGCCGCCGCGGTCGAGGAAGTACAGGAGGTCCGGCCGAAGCTCGACTGCGAGCGATCCGATGTGTGCGAAGGCGATCTTCAGCCCGCCGCCCAGGGCCAGCGAGAAGTCGTGCCCCTGCTGGACGCAGTCGTGGAACTCCCACCGCGGGAAGTACCAGAAGGTCGCGCGCCACGCCGTGTCGAGTATGAATCCGGATCCTTCCCTCGCGGACCAAGTCTCTCTGCGGTAGCGAGGGTACCAGTTGCGCGAATAGAGACCGACCTTAGCTGCGTTCCATATCTCGCTCTGGTAGTCCTCGCGGTCGATGTCATGGAAGCAGTCGTGCAAGTACTCGAGATCCGCCATCCTCCCGGCCCACTCGAACCTCGCCCCGGCGATAAGCGAGTAGTGCGCGTCGTACGGATCGAATATGACGGAGCTGTGCTCCTGGTATCCCATGCCGACGTAAAGACCGGCACCCATGTATAAGCTCCAGTCCAGGCTCTCGCCGTCGGCAGCAAGGACGTCCACCGTGGCGACGAGCCCGCCGTCGAGAAAGAACTGCTCATCGTGAGGGAAAAACTCGAGTACCCACCCATGCACCTTCCATCTGACGGGGCACGAGTATTCAGCCGCCGCGATGGAGGAGTAGAGGACCGGGACAAGAAGCGCCGCGAGGACGCATGCCTTAAGTCTCACTTTTCATCCCCTCGATACCATTTCATCACTCACGATCTGACGAATTCGAGCAGAGGGCCGTAATCGCCTGACCCGTCGACTGCCCTTATCGCCCCGATGTAGCGCTTCCTTACGTTGTTGTCGTCTGAAAGGTCCGCTCCGCCCCATGAGAACCTCTCTGCCCCCAGCTTCCTCTCGAGCAGCAGGTCGGTCATCAGCCGCCCGTGCCTGCCGTTGCCGTTGGGGAAGGGATGGATCAGCTCGAAGCGGTAGTGAAACCTCACGCCGATCTCGTCGTCAGGCATCGGCCTTTCCTCGGCCCAGTACCGGGCATCGCCGAGCAGTTTCGCTATCTCTTCGTGTATCATGCCTACAGGCACTCCGATGTTCTTGCCGCTCGTCCTGTATGTGCCGGCCCACTTCCAGACCTTCCCGAACATCTTGATATGAAGCTTTCTGACGAACTGCTCGGTCAGGACGTCGCCGATCCTTCCGGTCTCGATCCAGTCGAGCGCCTCGAGGATGTTCTCCTGCTCGTACCTGTCGAGGTCTCCCTGCGTCCGGATCGAGGGTATCGAAAGCCCTTCCATCTCATCCGGTCCCAGAAGAACAACATCTTTCCTGTCTTCCATTCTCATGTCTCTCTTCCCGCTGGGGGCTCCTGCTTCGTGCGTAGCTCTTTTTTCTCGCCGGGATCTTTCTCTGCGCAGGTATCACGATTCACGCGGGACTGTAAGTTCCAGAGAAAGCGCGGGGTCTGTTCGACCAGCCTGTGCACTTCCCTGGAATAGATCCTCTCGATCTCTTCTTCCGGCAGCTTGTGTCCTTCGAGCCGCATCGTCTGATTTATCCGGTCGATCTTCCTGCGCGCGACCTCTTTCGCCCTGCGCCTGACGATCTCCTCGAAAGATCCGTTGGGCCGAAACCCGTAGAAGAATGTGCAGTCCATCGCCTCCGCGGCCCGCTTCATGGCCTTGATCGTTGTAGATCCTTCCTGCTCCCTTTTTTCGAGCGCGCTGACGCTGGCCACGGAGATCCCCAGCCTTTCGGCCAGCTGCCTTCCGCTCATGCCGATCGCGTATCTGATCGCCCCGATCCAACCCCTGGCCGGTCTACTGAAGGTCGAAGGAAGATCGAAGAATCCCGAAAGGAACCATACGTCGAGACGCTCTCTGGCTATTTTCCTGTCATCATTCATCGCGTTCTCCTGACCCGGCAAGACATTTCATATCGCTCTGGAATATAAGCGCTTATCGATATATGCCCATTAATACGATGTTTATAGTTGTACTATAATCCAATTATAGCAATAATAATATCATATTATAATATAATTATTCACGATATATCAATGTGTCATAAAGAAGCAGGAGGCACTATACAATAATGTCGCGGCAAAATAGAGCCGCCATCCCGGGAGCCTCGCTACCTTAGCAGGACCGCTTTACGGCTCAGCGTCCTGCCCTCGGCCCGCAGGAGGTAGAAGTAAACACCGCTCGAGAGGCCGGCGGCGTTCCACGCCACCTCGTGCTTACCGGCCTCCATCCAGCGCGAATCTATCACGGCGACCTCTCGTCCGGCTATGTCGTAGGCGCGAAGGTCGACATGCCCGGCCCGGGAGAGCGTGAAGCGTATCGATGTCGAGGGATTGAAGGGATTGGGAGAGTTCTGCAGCAAAGCGAAGCGCGGCGGGCGGCTTTCGGACCCCGTGAAATCGGTGACCGCCATGCGTGTTCTGTATACGAGCCTGTCGTGCCCGGTCACTGTGAGGTCGAGGGAATCCATGGCCGCTGGAATGGAGTCCGCCAGGCGTATCGTCATGATCCCGTCGGGCATCGCTGTTCCGGTGCCGAAGCATGTGCCATCCCCGTAAAGGGAGCCGGTCGAGCCGGGAGAGTCGGTTTCGACTGTAAAGCTGAGCGCGCCACGGGCGATCCCATGCGGATGGGCCGCCGCGATCGCGGATGGCTGCTCCGTCCATATATCCATCGCCGGATCGCCGAGCACGTTGAGTGCGTAAAAGCACCAGCGGTGAGCGCCGGGCTCGTATTCGTCGGGGAGGTCGACGAAGGGGACCGTCTCGTCCTTGGAGCGCATGTTTGCCTCGCCGAGTTTCGTGATCCCCTCGGTGAATATCGCGTCGAAGAACTCGCGCTGGAAGTGATGCGACGGGCCGTTTGTCGTCCCCTCGTAGAACCATCCGTACCGGGAGTTGCCCACATAAGCCGACGCGCAGGTTGGCAGGGTGACCATCTCCTCGGCGATGCAGTCGTCAAGGTCGAACCCGCCGGCGTTGCAGCCATATGAGTTGATAACGGGGAAGTTCGCCGCCAGGCCGTCGTTCGTGAAATTCGCCGTCGTGACGTGCCCGATGCTGATCTTCATGACGTAGTCGTAGCTTGAGTGGCCTGCATGACAGATCAGGCTGGTCCCGGCGTTGATCGCGGCGTATACGTCAAGGGCGCTGTACGCGGCGTCGCGGTCGTAGAGCTTGACGATGTCGAACCCGGACGGGATCCCCGTCGTGACGAACCCGTGGATGTCCCAGGTCCCGATCAGCTGATCCATTTCGTCGCCGCCGTATGTCAGCGGGTTGCTGTAGAGATGCTCGCCGAGCATCAGCGCGTTGTCGCACTGCGCTACGACGGGCGATTCCTGGTACATAATGATCTTGTTTATTATCGCCGCCGCTTCCGCCTCATCATCGAACGAGATCCTGCCCACCGCCACCTCGGAGTAGAAGTCCTCCTCGCCCGGCTCCCCCCAGAGTGAGTCGCCGTCAGAGTTCCAGTCTCCGTCGAGGGAGGCATAGTAAATGTCGGCAGGTATCCCCTCGTCCACGTAGAGCTGGGATGAGTGCACTTCGCAGTAGAGCCCGCGGTGAGGCAGGTCGTACGGGCCGTTGTCGCTGTCGCCCGCGAGAAGGACCTGGCTGATGCCTTCCTCGATATACGCGTCGACGACCGCCTGCCTTATCTTGTCGGCGAGATCGAGCCCGGAGTAAGCGAGGTCGATGCTCTCGACGGTCATGATCTCCGAGCGCAGGCCGCGCCTGGTGTAGAAATCCCTCAGCGGCGCGAGGGCTCCCGCGTAGTGCTCGCGCGCGATGATGAGATACTGGAATCCTTCGCCTGCCGAGGGAAACTCTTCGGCTGCGGGCAGCGCCCCGGGGTTGTCGACGAGCGATGCGAGCCTTTCGATCGTCGCTTTGTCGCGCCTCAGAAGCCTCGACGCGGCGGCCGACTCCGCTGAGGCGGCGGTCTCGACCGTGATGTCGATCTCCGACCAGTATCCGGCCTCTCCCGTGGCGGGGTCGTGCCCGACGGGGGAGAAGACGCCCGTAGCGATGGCATGTCCCCTGAGGTACCTTGTCCGGAATCGCGGCGAGGGAGGGTAGATCCATGCGTCGCGGGTGTAGACATCGTTCCTGTAGAGGAAACGCTTCACCGCGGGGCCGTCGCCCGGCACGGGATCCTGTCTGGGATAGAGCCTGACCGCCTGCGAGATCACCTTCCAGCCGCGCCTCTCGATCCTGACCCCGGCCGCCTCCTCACCGGGAGGCAGGAGTAAGGCCGCCCCCCTGAACGGGAAGCTCGGCTCGCCGGCCCTTCCGGCCTGCACCGTCGCCGGGAATACGAGCCGCGAGAATCCGCTTCCCGCGCATTCGACGGCCGGGTCGCCGAAGTTGTAAGTGACCTTCACGCCGGCGCGGGCCTCGCCTGAGGCTGTGATGACGATCAATACTGTACAGGCGATGATGAAGGGCAGAGGATGTCTCATGTGACCGATTATAACATAAAGAGACGTTCCGGCAAAGAATGTACAGATTTCTCTTTACAGGAAGACAGCATTTTCATAACATCTCCCGCAGGGAAGAGAGGTCCACGCTACTTTTCATCAGGCATCTGAAGGTCCGCATCATGGATCCGTAATATTTTTGGCGGTCGCTGCGACTGTCAGTAGAGGGAACGGGCACTTGCTCTCGCAAAGTGTCCGTTTCTTATTATTACCACATATCTGCGCACACCGGCGCCAAAAAGCGGGGAGGCGCGTCCTGCTCACACCTCCCCTATCCCTTGAGGTTACCCGGAAGGTCCCAACCTTCACCTCTTGGGATTTCCGTTACATACGAATTATATTACCGGCCCGCACGCTGCTCAATATCTTTTAATCCGGGACCGGCGATTTGGGCGATATTACCTATCCGCCACCGCGCCGCCTATCTCAGGAGCACCATCTTCCGTGCCTGCTTCTTCCCTCCCTGCTCGAGGACGCAGAAATAGATGCCGGACGCGGCGCTGTGGCCGGATCCGTCCC
>Ga0315536_1001683_pt1 | contig 11010 bp, 7 predicted proteins | sample SalMarSW160230MG_FD_203093 | JGI IMG/M metagenome (GOLD analysis project Ga0315536, IMG submission 203093) | Salt marsh sediment microbial communities from the Plum Island Ecosystem LTER, Massachusetts, United States - Salt Marsh Sediment SW1602-30 ... | reverse complement strand
CCCTGGGCATAGGTGATGATCGTGGCGGCATAGAGCGCATTGCGCACGTGCTCAAGGAAGTCCGCCCGCTCTCCCTCAAGTTGCAGGGCTGGGCCGTCCAGCGTCTTGCTGGCAGCCTCTCGCTCGCCTTCATAGATAGATAGATTCCGCATCGCGACCGCAACGTCAATCGTGGGCACCGGCACTTCCAGCTCCATCGCATCTTGCGAGGTCCACATGCCCGTTCCCTTCTGTTTGGCCTCGTCAAGAATCACGTCGATCAGGCGCCTGCCGGTCTTCTCATCCGCCTGGCAAAAAATGCTGGCGGTGATCTCCATCAGGTAACCGTTCAGCTCGGCCTGGTTCCAACCGGCGTAGACCGTATGCAGCCTGTCATCACTCAGGCCCAGCCCACGCTTCATCAGGTCGTAGGTCTCGGCGATGAGCTGCATCAGGCCATATTCGATCCCATTGTGAACCATCTTGACGTAGTGGCCTGCCGAGCCAGGGCCGAGATAAGTGACGCACGGCTCGCCGTTCACCTTTGCGGCAGCAGCTTCTAAAATAGGACGCACTCGCTCATACGCCTCTTTCGCGCCGCCGGGCATCATGCTGGGGCCGTGGCGAGCGCCGGACTCCCCGCCTGAGACGCCAACGCCGAGGTAAAGTATCCCTTTCTCGGCCAGGGTCTTGCTGCGCAGGTCTGTGTCCTTGAAGTGGGAGTTCCCGCCGTCGATGATCAGGTCGCCAGAGGATAGATGGGGCAGCAGATCCCGGATCACCGCATCGACTGGCGGCCCGGCAGGCACCAGCATCATCACCGCACGAGGCGTGCGCAGCGAGCCGATGAACGCCTCCATGCTCTCTGCCGCACAGACATCTCTGCCTTTTGCTTCTTCCTGCAAGGCGCGCACCTTGCTCACATCCTTGTCATAACCAGCCGCCGAATACCCGTGGTCGACCATATTCATCAACAGGTTGCGCCCCATCACGCCCAGGCCAACCATACCAATTTCACATCCTTTGTCCATCTTCAAATCTCCTCACTTCTGTTATACATATGTCTTCAATAAAATCAGCCCGTTACCAGCTCCTCTGTACGCACCGTTTCGCCCTCAGGCCCCTGCGGAAAGGCCCAGCGCTGCCAGCGCTGCCTGCGTGGACTCATAGCTGGTATGGAGAATGCCTTGAATCCCAAGGCCCTGAGCGATGTTCACGAACATGGTGCGATCCTCAAGATAGGCGACCTGTTCGGGAGACACCTGGGCGATATCGAGCGCAATACGGTAAATGTCTGCGTCCGGCTTGCGATAATGGACGAAGCAGGAAGAGACAAAGAAGTCCATGAACGACCCCAGATCAAACTTTTGAATGCGATATATGGTGAGCTCGCGCCCTTCATTGCTGACCGCGGCAACCTTGAGATTGTATCGAGCCTTCAAAGTGCGAATAAGCGAAATCATTTCCGGGTAAGGCTGCGACTGAGCAAACATGAACGATTTGAATTCGTCCCGAGAGAAGGGCCGATCCTCAAAGAAGACCACACGATCAAGGTATTCCTTCAGACTGAGCTTGCCTTCCTCGTAGGTGTCGAAGGTGAGGTGATGGCGCTCGTCCATCTCCCCATAATCCAGATCAAAGGTCTGGGCTGCCCGCCGACGGGCGTTATGATCCCAGCCGTTGGTGAGCAAGACACCACCTATATCCAGGAACAACGTAGTAATTTGCATGAGGCTCGTCCTCCACTTCCCTTCAAGTAGTTCGCGCTAAGTGAATGGCCTTGTCCAGCGCCCCGCCTGCTCAAGGCCCAGACGTGAGAGAGGCCCATGTGTTTGGGTCTCTCTCACTTACATCCTTATCTCATCCTTGTCTCGCAGCGATACGGGATCAAGCCTGTTGATGCTTCGGCTGCTGCATCGGCCTGTCGTCTCGCTCGCGGAAAATCAGCCCCGGGCTCCACGGAGTTCCCAGCGCCGGTAACACCCAGCGATCCAGGCCCCACCAACCCGCGGTCTTCCAGGCCAGAACCAGTACCAAAGCAATCATCAGCAGGATTGGGTTGACACTCACCGACCCGGCAAGCAGATAGTTCATGTTCATGAAGCTGCCAAAGAAGGCGGCAATGCCGGTGAAGATACCCAGGATCAGGGCGACGCCGACAAGCACCTCGCCGAAGGTCACCAGGTAGCTCCAGAAGGCGGCGTGCGGCAGCACCACGTTTTGCAGGAACCAGGCGTACCAGGCCTGCACATCCGGGTGAGCACCAGTAGTCTTTGCCAGCGCCCCATTGGCGAAACCAGTAAGGGCCGTGCCAGCCTTTCCACCGATCCAGGCTGGGTTGTTTACCTTGCCCCAACCGGCGCTCAACCACTCCCATCCTGCGTAGAGGCGCAGGGCAAGCCAGATCCATGCCCATTTGATGTCTCCGAAGAGGCTTTTAGCGACAGGCGGTTCCTCCAGCCTTTTTACATAGCGTAACTGTTTGCGTTCATGTTGTACGGTATCCATCATCATACTTCCTTTCGCCGATTCAAATCGGCCAGAATTGTTAGTGTTTGATCTACATCAGCCTCATTACTGTCCGATCGGGATAGAGGGCAGGGCCTCAATGCTGGCCTTGTCCAGTTCGAGATACACGATATCCTCTTCGAGGTAGTCAATCTGAGAGACGGGAATGGTCACGTCTTTATGGCCCCAAAGGTGCCCTTCCCGCAGCACCAGGTGGGTGATGTGCTCATTCTCCGGGTTCACCAGGAACCCGTCCACGCGGCCCACGTGTCCATCGGTTGCTTCAACCTGAGCACCGCGACGCACGGCCATCTCACCGGCTGGAATCTGTTCGTGCTCCAGGGTGAGAACTCGACTCTCCGGGATGTAGTAGGGCCATGCCATATACGGATCCATGGTGTACCGGGGTATCTTAGACTGAATAAACTCGGTCTTGATAAAGTGGTCCATCTCGTTCAGCTCCGCTTTGGTACAGTCCAACTGAATTGTATGTGCTGTGCTCTTCGATACCCGTTCGATCGGGACCAGGAACTCGGTGTGGGGAAGGTGAAGCCCCTTCACCACTAGATGAGTTATCTCCTGGGTTATGGGGTCCAGAACCACATAAGTCGAGTGACCGCCAAGGCCATCAGTACAGTGCACTTCAGCATTGATTGGGATGTCCATTTCTTCCATTGCCTTTACCTCCCGATATCCGACTGCAACTTGACTGAAACCATGATCTCATGATAGCGACTGTTGGTTTGCCTGACCTTAAGCCTGACTTAAGGCCCACTTATGCATATCTAATCACTTCGAGTGTGGCTCAAAGACAGCGTTCAGAATCGCCGTGACTGCCCCAGGCACCCGGCGCTCCCTGGCAGGCCAATCGTTGAATTCAGATGAGAAGTACTGAGGATGTCAATCACTCATCCCCTCTTGGGCCTCAATGTGAGGGGATGTTCGTACAAGGAGAGGGTGTGCTGGCTCATCCAGCCTTCTTCTTAGCCATTTCTTTAAGGGCCTGTTCGGCGACCCATGGCACTTCGATGTCGGGCGCTGAATCTCTCAGTGCACGATAGACTTCCAACCCCGATTTCCGCAGCCTTCCTGCTCCCCTCATCCCATGCAGGACATAGCGCGCGCCCTCACGCGGCCATATGGAACCGGCTCGTTGGGTCAGCGCCTCCAACAAAGGGAGCAGGGCCGTGGCAGGTTACCTGGGGTTATGATGGGTCGGCCAGCGGCAGCAGCATCACAAACTCGCTGCCCTGCTCTGAGGAGCTTTCAAGCATGACCTGCCCCCCATGAGCGACGACGATCTCCCTCGCAATGGCAAGCCCAAGTCCCATCCCCTGGGGGAAGCGGTGTTCTCTCTGCGCCCGATGAAACGGCTCGAAAATACGCTCCTGTTCCTCAGGCGAGATTCCTGGGCCGGTGTCACACACACATATTCGGACTGCGTCCGTGTATGTCTTTACCCCAACGGAGACAGCCTCCCCCTTCGGGGTGTACTTGATGGCGTTGCTGAGCAGGTTGCCGAGCGCCTGAGCCAGCCGGTCCGCATCAGCAGTGATCGTGGGAAGGGGCTCCGGCAGCTCGGCATGCCACGAAAGCCCCCTGGCGCGTGCCACCGCTCTCCAGGTGGCGAGCACCCCCGGCAGCCAGTCACTCAGATGGAGCTCGCGGCGGTTCAGCTCCAACTCGCCCAACGTCCGGTCGGAGAGCTGCGCCAGGTCGGCCAGCAGGTGCCGCAACCGCCCGATCTCGCCTTTTATGCCGTCAAGCAGCTCGCTGCGCAACTGGGTATCCTCGGCTGCGCCGCCCTGCAGCGCCTCGACAGCCGCGAGCAGCGCGCCAAGCGGTCGTCCCAGCTCATGGACGAGGTTCGCCAGCAGACGCCGCCGCGCCTCCTCCAACGATTGCACGTTCTCGGCCAGCGTGTTAAAAGCGTGGGCCAGCGATTGCAGCTCGCGCGGCCCACGCTCCGGGACCTGGCGGAAGCGTTCCCCCTCGGCTATATCCTCGATCAAAACGCTCAGTTCGGAGATGGGCCGTTGGATATTAAGGGCCAGCACCCAACCCAACACCAGCCCGAACAGAAGCCCGGCCCCCAGCACAGCAGCGACAGTTACGTACAGCTTATTGCATTGGTTGACACTGGATGCCATGTGCCGTGTGAGCTGGACCACGCCGATCACCTGGTGATCCGGCGACTCCACCCCCACCAGCACGTCGGCGATCTCGTCCTGACGCCCGGAGGGAGGGAGCCTGATCGCGCCGACCTTTCCAGAGAAGATCGGAGAGAGGTCGGGCCGGGTTAACGTTGACGCGCCTGAGCTTATCATATGCCCATTCGCGTCATAGAGCGTAACCTGAGTGGAAGCCGGGTCGGCCACGTGTCTGACGAATGCGTCAGCCTGGTCTGTGTTTTCGAAAATGGCCGGGTTGTCGGCGGCAAATACTGCCAGCATCTCAGCCTGATCTTCCAGGTCGTCGGTGAGGTTGCTGAGCAGCACCTGCGTTTGCAGATGATACAGCGCCAGCCCGATCAGGGGGATCACAGCCACCAGCGGCAGCACGTGGCTGAAAAGCAGCCGGGCACGCAGTGTGCTTGGCATCGGTCACTCCATTTCAGGGGATGAATGGCCCTATCGACAGGATGCTCCACAGAGCATACCATGAGACCGAAGGTCGATCAGGGATTTTGTGGTTTTCCGTTCACTCCTGGGCTTCCAGCTTATATCCCACACCGCGCACCGTGATGATGTGCTGCGGATTGTGCGGGTCTTTCTCCAGCTTCTCGCGCAGCCAGCGGATGTGCACGTAGACGACCTGGGACTCCCCCATGTATTCGGCACCCCACACCCGTGTCAGCAGATCGTCCACCGAAACCACGTTGCCTGCCTCAAGAGCCAGCGCATGCAGTAGATCAAATTCGCGCGGCGGCAGATCGATCTCTTTCCCACCCAGTGTGACAATATGTGCCGCCGGGGCAATGGTCAGGTCACCGATGACCAGTTCTTCGCCCTTACGAGATGCGCTGGAGGCCTGGGCGCGGCGTAAGGCCACCTTGATCCGCGCCAGCAGCACGTCGTTGTCAAAGGGCTTCGTGATGTAGTCGTCGGCCCCCAACTCCAGGCCGAGCACTTCATCCAGTTCGCGCCGCCGCGCCGTGAGGAAGATCACCGGGATGTCAAACTCGGACTCGATGATCCGCAACGCGTTCAACCCGTCCATTCCGGGCAGCCCGATGTCGAGCAGGATCAGATCGGGGCGCTCCCGGCGAACCATCGCCAGCGCATCCTCGGCGCTCTCGGCGGTGCTTGCTCGATAACCGGCCTGTTCCAGGTTAAACGCCAGGCTGCGCCGCAGCAACACGTCGTCGTCGACAAGCAGGATGTGATTGCCCATAGTTTATCGCCTCCGTTACATCTTCGATAGCTGGGCTGCTTAGGCACATCGGTTGTGGATGCCTCAGGCTGTCATTGTTGCCATTATTTTGATACGCTGGCCGGGGATTGACAAACGGGTGCCCCTCAGGGGGCACCCGTTGGCTGAACACAGCACCTTCCAGGGGTTTAGGAAGGCTCTGCAAGCGGGGCCTGCACAGGGCCTTCAGGGACCGAGCGAGGGCCGAGCAGGTTCTCAATGTCGTCCTGGCCGATAGTCTCCTCGTGCAGCAGCGTATCGGCTAACCGGTCTAGTCGCTCGCGGTTCTTGGTAAGGATGTCCTCGACGTAGCTGTGTCGCTCGGCCAGCAACTCCTGCACATCACGGTCGATGCGGTTGGCCGTCTCATCCCCGTAGTCACGCCCCTGGGAGATTTCGTATCCCAGGAACGGCTGCTCCTCGTCGGCCTGGAACGCCACCGATCCCAGGCTGCCCATGCCCCAGCGTGTGACCATGCGACGCGCCAATCTCGTTGCCTCTATCAGGTCGTTCTCCGCGCCGGTTGTGATGTCGTCCAGCGCGATCTGTTCCGCCACGCGCCCCCCCAACATCACGGCCAGCCGGGCCATCAGATACGTGCGGCTGTAGTTGTAGTGATCCTCCCCCGGCAGTTGCTCGGTCACGCCCAGCGCATGGCCTCTGGGGATGATCGTCACCTTCCGGACCGGGTCCGCGTTTGGAGTCAGCCAGGCCACCAGCGCATGCCCTGACTCGTGGCAGGCCACCACGCGGCGTTCCTGCGGATCGAGCAGCAGGGCGCGCACGCCGCCGAGCAGGATGCGGTCTAGTGCTTCCTCAAAGTCGGCCATAGCGACCCGCGCCCGGTTGTGCCGGGCGGCTGTCAAAGCGGCCTCATTACACAGGTTAGCCAGGTCTGCCCCGCTCAGTCCGGTGGTCGTACGCGCCAGCAGCGCCAGGTCGACGCCCGGCTCAAGCAGCAGGTCACGGGTGTGGATGCGTAAGATCGCCTCGCGGCCCGCTCTGTCGGGCATATTCACCGTGATCTGCCGGTCGAAGCGGCCCGGTCGCAGCAGTGCCGGGTCGAGCACGTCCGGGCGGTTGGTTGCGGCCATCACGATCACCTCGTGCAGGTCGTCGAAACCATCCATCTCGACCAGCAGTTGATTGAGCGTCTGTTCGCGCTCGTCGTTGACCGCCCCCAGCCCGGCCCCGCGCCGCCTGCCGACGGCATCAAGCTCGTCGATGAACACGATGGCCGGTGGCGTTGACTTGGCCTGCGTGAACAGGTCGCGCACCCGGCTGGCCCCAACACCGACAAACATCTCGACGAATTCCGACGCGCTGAGCGAGAAGAAGGGCACCCCGGCCTCACCTGCCACAGCCCGCGCCATCAGCGTCTTGCCGGTGCCCGGCGCGCCCACCAGGAGCACACCGCGTGGGATGTGAGCGCCGATCTGGTAGTACTTCTGTGGGTTGCGTAGAAAATCGACGACCTCTTCAAGCTCTCTTTTGGCTTCATCGGCTCCGGCCACATCTTCGAAGGTGACGTCGGATTGTTCGCCCGAATACCGGCGAGCCTGTGACTGCCCAAAGCTGAACAGGTTTGACTGCCCCTTCATTGCCATGCGTCCCATGTTTGCCATCACCAGAACCAGCAGCAAAATCGGCAGCCCGTCGGTGAGCAGCAGCATGAACCAGGGTGTAGACGGGGGATTTACAGTGACTTCCACTTGATGCTGTTCCAACAGCGGCAGCAGGGTCGGGTCGCCGACGGCCTCAGGGAACGTGGTGGTGAACGCATTGTAGGATTGGCTTTGGCTGGCCTGTCCGGAATTGTTGTTTGAGTTGGCCGCACCGTTCTGTCCGGCTGTCCCGCTGTTATCCGCAGGCGGCCACGTGATGGCCTGCGTAAAGGTGCCACTGATGTCGCTGCCCGCAATGGTAACGGACGCGACGTTATCCCCCTTCACCTGCTCGACGAAGTCACTGTAGGGCAGGTTGACCACGGGCTGCACTGACGGCAGCAGGGTTACGACGTTCCATATTAACAGGCCGACCAGGACCAGCCACCACCACCACCTCAACGTCGGCAGTACTGGCCCGGGTTGGCCGTCGCCGCTTTCTTCCGGTAGATCATTCCTGAACTGCTTTTGCATCTTTTCCATACCTTACTGATTGATTTCGTTGTTTGGCAAAATACACCATTATCTGATTGCCTATCGGCTAAGCTGCGCTTGCGATCGCTGTACGGGTCACGCTAGATCGGCCCACCGTATTTCCCTAATCATAATCACGAGCGTGTGCTGCGTCCTTATGCAGGGCTTAGGGATACCTTAAGTCAATCTTAAGGGTGGGGGTGGGAAGGCGGTGCGCCTTGCAGGAGAGCTTGAAAGGTTGCCTGCGAGGCATTTCCGCCTTAAGCTTGTCATAAGGAGATCGATAGCTCTTTTTAAAGAAGCGTGCCGGGCGGCAGCGTATGATCTCATCGAGAGGGCTGCCTGACGTATGTGGGCAGACCTCTCCAACGTGGTAATACCGAATAGATAGGATGGATGATTATCATGCAGTCCAATAGCCACACGGAACCAGCCATTATGACCGTCTTTGGCGCGGGGGGTGATCTGGCACAGCGGAAACTGGTCCCGGCCCTATTCAACCTGTTTCTAGATGGCTGGCTGCCGGAGCAGTTCCGGATCGTCGGCCTCGACCGGACGCCGATGGATGTTCAGGCGTTTCGCCAGCACTTGCGTGAGGGTGTTGACCGTTTCTCCCGGCGGGGCAAGGCCAAGGATCAGGACTGGGATCGCTTTTCCTCTCACCTGGCCTACCTGGTGGCGGACTTCGCCGATCAAGAAGCCTTTAGCCTGCTGTCCGATCGAATCGCCGCCTGCGAGAAGGAATGGGGGCAGCCAGCCGACCGGATTTTCTATCTCGCCACGCCCCCAACGATGATGGAACTTATCGCTCAACAGTTGCACCGCGCGGGGCTGTCCGACGATCGCGAGCGGGTGCGCATCGTGTTTGAGAAGCCGTTTGGCCGCGACCTAGAATCGGCGTGCAAGCTGAACGACGTGCTGACCAGTTTCTTTGCGGAGACGCAAATCTACCGCATCGACCACTACCTGGGGAAAGAGACGGTGCAGAATATCCTGGCGTTCCGTTTTGCCAACGCGCTGTTTGAGCCTATCTGGGATCAACGCTACATCGATCACGTCCAGATCACAGTGGCAGAAGAGGTGGGCGTTGGACACCGGGGCGGCTACTACGATCAGGCCGGCGCGCTGCGCGACATGATCCAGAACCATCTGCTCCAGATTCTATGTCTGGTTGCCATGGAGCCGCCTGTCTCATTTGGGGCAGACGAAATCCGCAACAAGAAAGTCGATGTGCTGCGCGCCATTCGGCCTATACCTACTAAGGACGTCATGGATCAATTTGCCGTGCGCGGGCAGTACGGTGAAGGCCAGATCGATGGCAGGCATGTGCCCGCCTATCGCCACGAGAACGATGTCTCTTCCACCTCGAACACCGAGACTTATGCCGCTCTGAAGCTCTTCATCGATAACTGGCGCTGGCAGAACGTGCCGTTCTACTTACGCACCGGCAAGTGCCTTCCAGCCAGGATCTCTGAGGTGTCTGTTGTGTTCCGGCCCGTGCCGCACCAGTCCTTCCCAAAACCGGCCCTGGAGGGATGGGAAACCAATCGCCTTGTGATCCAGATTCAGCCCAACGAAGGAATCGCGATGTGTGTCCAGGCCAAGCGGCCCGGCCTGGAGGTTCGGCTGGATTCCGTTGCGATGGAGTTCTGCTATCAAGAGGTGTTTCAGACTCCCTCTCCTGAAGCCTATGAGACACTGCTCCTGGACGTTCTACAGGGAGATGCCACGCTCTTCATGCGCGCTGACCAGATTGAAGCGGCATGGTCTGTTGTGACTCCGGTGCTCGAAGCCTGGGCAGCCAAAGCTCCGGTTGGCTTTCCCAACTATCCAGCAGGGAGTTGGGGGCCAGAAGCAGCGGACAGGCTGTTAACTGGAGATGAGCGACACTGGCTGGCCCCTATGGCAGACGTTGAATAGAGGGAAAGTGTGAGGCAGAAGCCCCCATCCGCCGAGCTTCCCTCACTCCGGCAGCGTATCACTCAGCACCTCCACCCCGGCGCTCGCCCGGCAGACGTACACGCTGGGCGTGATGCCGGTCTGATCCTCGTACCCGGTGCCCACTGCCTCGACGAAGCGCTCAACCGCGCCTTCCTCGACCAGCGCCATCGCGCACCCACCAAACCCGCCGCCGGTCATCCGCGCGCCGTAACACCCCGCCTGCCCCAGCGCGATCTCAACCATCAGGTCAAGCTCCTTGCTGGACACCTCGTAATCATCCCGCAGGCTGCGATGGCTGGCGTTTATCAGGCGGCCCAGCGCCGCCGGATCGCCCGCCCGCATCGCGTCGACAGCGTGCAGGGTGCGCTCGTTCTCACTCACCACGTGGCGTGCCCGGAGGAAAGGCAGCCGGTCAAGGCCGTCTTTCCCCGCCTCAAGCGCAGCCAGGGAGACATCCCGCAGGGCGGGCACGTCGAAGTAAGCCGCCGCCTCCCGGCACTGGGCGACGCGTTCGTTATAGGCCGAGTCGACCAGGCCGCGCCGCGTCCCGGTATCGAGCACGACGACCCGCGTCCCGGCGGGCAGCGGCACGGGGGTCGCCTCCAGCGATCGGCAGTCGATCAGCAGGGCGTGCCCGGCCACTCCCAGGGACGAGATCATCTGATCCATGATGCCTGTCTGCACGCCAACCCACTCGTTCTCGATCCGCCGGGCGAGCTGCGCCATCAGCGTGCCATCCCACGCCCAGGGTGAGACGGCCCAGAACGCCTTGAGCAGCGCCAGCTCTAACGCGGCGGAGGAGGACAGCCCGGCTCCGACCGGAACATCTCCGGCGAGCACCCCCTCCCAGCCCTCCCTGGGGAAGCCGCCCTCGCCCAATATCCAGGCGCTCCCCATCACATACTCCACCCAGCCTTCGGCGTGCGCCAGGGCGTCCAGGGAGAAATCGACGGGCTCCGCGAAATCAAGCGAGTGCAGCACAATCCGGCGGTCGGCACGGCGGCGCAGCGCGATCCAGATGTCTCGGTCGATC
>Ga0315536_1001682_pt1 | contig 11010 bp, 9 predicted proteins | sample SalMarSW160230MG_FD_203093 | JGI IMG/M metagenome (GOLD analysis project Ga0315536, IMG submission 203093) | Salt marsh sediment microbial communities from the Plum Island Ecosystem LTER, Massachusetts, United States - Salt Marsh Sediment SW1602-30 ... | reverse complement strand
CAATTTGACACTTTATTATTAAAAGGACATAAGCGGTGAGTACGAAAACGGATGGCATTCTCACTCTGGACGGTGGTTAAAAAGCCAAAGACTTCGGCGAGTGGTTGTTTATGGATAGGCATCTTTTTCTTCTATCACCCCAGTCTAATTATTAAATAGATTTTTGAAAATGGCAATCAATAAATTACAGAACTCAAATACCCAAGACAGGGGGGGCTATGACATAGCCTCAAGGGGTAGAAGGGCTAACAAGATTTATCCCACTGCCTCCTGATACTCCTTCCACAAATCCCCTTTGTTTATCCCGTGGTCGATGAAGTCCCAGGGGAAGGTCTCCCTTTCCCCCTTTTCCCTGTATACCCAAAAGTCAGGGTTGATATAGGAGCTCTTCAAGGTCGCGCCCCAGTCCCCTTTGGCCTCATGGACACGAAGAAGGATGTCCCCAACCCTCCGATCACCCATGGAGAGGAGGGTCTGTACGTACCCCCACTTGGGGAGGTCGTGGATCACCCGGACCCGGGGGATCTTCCCCACGCCCTTTTTGATGGTCCGGATCTTCTTCTTGAGGGTCTTTATCTCTTCGAATGGATGCCACTGGAACGGCGTCCATGCCTTGGGCACAAAGGGGGTGATGCTGAGGGTGATCTCCCCAATCCTCCGCCCCCCCTTTTCCATGTGGTGCCTGATTTTTTTGGCAAGGGTGCAGATCCCCTCGATATCCTCCGGGGTCTCGGTGGGGAGGCCGATGATGAAGTAGAGCTTAAGATTGATAATGCCGTGGGCCGCAAGGGTCTCGGCAGCGCTGAAGATCTCCTCGTCCGGTAACCCCTTTGCCACCACCTTACGCAAGCGCTCGGTCCCTGCCTCCGGGGCCATGGTCACGGTGCGATGTTTGCTCGCGGCCAGGAGCCGGGCGCGCTCCGGGGTAATGCTATCGGCCCTGATGGAGGCGATGGATATCTTGCCCCCGTTCGCCGTGATATACGCACATACTTCATTAAAGCTAGGATGATCCCCCAGGGCGGACCCCACCAGGCCGATGCGTTTTCCCCGCTGCAGGCCTTGATCGGCCTCTCTCATCAGCGTTTCTAATGCCCTGTTGCGGAAGGGGCGATAGATGGTCCTGGTGGCGCAGAACCGGCAACGGTGGGGGCACCCCCGGTTTAGCTCCATAAGGAACATCTCCTTGAATTCCGTCAAGGGGGTGAGGATGGTTGACGTGGAGGGGGTCAGGCTCGGGTCTTTGACCCATCTTCGCTTCACCCGCGCCGGGGTCCTATCACTCAGCGGTGCGAATTCCACCAGCAGGCCCCTTTCGTCGTAGCGCGCATCATAGAGGGTGGGGCAGTAGATCCCCTCGATCCCGGCCGTTTGTTTCAAGAGACCCTCCTTGCCTTCCTCACCGGCGTCCTGAAAGACTATGAGAAAATCCAGAAAGGACTCCTCCCCCTCGCCGATGAAGAAGAGGTCCACAAAGGGGGCCAGGGGTTCGGGGTTGAGGGTGACGGCTGCCCCTCCGGCCACGATCAGGGGGGAGCGCCGATCCCTGGCACCGGCCTTGAGGGGGATCTTGGCCATCTCAAGGATGGATAAGACATGGAGGAAATCGTTCTCAAAGGGGATGGAAAAGGCGATGATCTGGAACTGAGCGAGGGGTTTATTGGATTCTAAGGAACGTAAGGGCCTACCACTTTTCTCATACCCTTCCCCGTCCGGCAGAAAAGCCCGCTCACAAACCACATCAGGAAGGGCGTTGAGGATGCCGTAGAGGAGCTGGAAGCCCAGGTTGGACATCCCCACATGGTAGGTGTTGGGGAAGACCAGGCAGATGGGGGTCTTCCCCCCCCATTCCTTGCAGATGGTCCCCTCCTCCTGTGCGAGGAGGTCCCTGCGGCTGAGGGCGATTCTCCGCGTCACGAGGTCATTTTACCACGTGCAGGGGACCGTGTGCATGCCCTAATCCGGCTGTTTCCGCATAAAGGTGGGGACGTCGTACCGTTCCTCTATCTCGGGAAAAGACCCCGATCCCGATGCCGCGGCCTTGCGGAAGCGGAAGCCGGAGAAGTCGTCGATGCTCTTTCCCCTCCTCAGGAAGGTAGGGACGTCCATGTTTTCCGCCGCCTCATCGGGGATCACCTGCAGCCGGCGAATTCGCTCCTGCTTTTCCTCCTCCTCGCCGAGGCCGGTGGCAATCACCGTCACCCTGATCTTGCCGTCCATCCGCTTATCGATGACCGCCCCGAAGATGATGTTCGCCTCTTCATAGGTCTCTTTCTGGATGAGAGAAGAGGCCTCGTTTATCTCGTGGAGGGTCAGGTCCGCCCCGCCAGTGATGTTGATCAAGATACCCTTGGCACCATGGATGGAGATGTCCTCCAACAGGGGACTGGATATGGCCCGCTGCGCCGCCTCTAAGGCGCGGTTTTCTCCCGATGCCACACCCATCCCCATCATGGCCATCCCCATCTCGGACATGACGGTCTTGACATCGGCGAAGTCGAGATTGATCAGCCCGGGGACCAAGATGAGGTCCGATATCCCCTTGGCCGCTTGGTAGAGGATCTCGTCGGCCTTCCGGAAGGCCTCCAGCAGGGGCATACCCTTGCCGCTGACGGCCAGCAGCCGCTCATTGGGGATGGTGATGAGGGTATCGGCATAGCGATTGAGCTCTTGCCACCCCTGTTCCGCCTGGTGGTGCCTTTTGCGCCCCTCAAAATTGAAGGGTTTGGTGACGATGGCCACACTCAGGGCGCCCAGCTCCTTGGCGATGTTGGCCACGATAGGGGCACCGCCGGTGCCCGTCCCCCCTCCCAACCCTGCAGTGATGAAGACCATATCCGCCCCATCCAGGACGTCCCTGATCTGGTCCACGCTCTCCAGGGTTGCCTTTCTGCCGATCTCGGGGTCCGCTCCCGCGCCCCTGCCGCTGGTGATTCGTTCTCCCAGCTGGATCTTCACCGGGCTGGGGGAGATCTTCAAGACCTGGGCATCGGTGTTGGCGGCGATGAAGTCGACCCCTTCCAAATTGAGTTCGATCATGGTGTTGAGCGCATTGCAGCCGCCTCCCCCAATGCCGATTACCTTTATCCGTGCCCCCATGTCATAATTTTCATCGAGCTCAAACATTCTCAACCTCCTTTTCTATCCCCCGTGCGGGAGATTACCAGCCGTTTTTTTAATCGTCATATAGTGTTCAGCCTGTCTAAAAGAACTCCTTAAACCACCCCTTCATCCTCCGGGCGACCTTGTCGAAGATGTTGTTCTCGCCGGGGGCAAATCCAACACCCATCTGCCCTTTCATACCGTAGAGGACGAGCCCCACGGCGGTGGTGTAGATGGGGTTTGCGACGATGTCCGTCAGCCCCCCTACGTCCCGGGGAGAGCCCTTACGTACGGGGAGGCTGAAGATCTGCTCGGCCAGATCCACGACGCCCTCGAGGAGGGCCGAGCCCCCGGTAAGGACGACCCCTGAGGCGATGAGCGTTTCGTAACCGGAGTTTATGATATCCCGATGCGCCAGAGAGAGGATCTCCTCCGTGCGGGGTTCTATGATCTCCGCCAGGGTATATCGTGAGATGGTTTTGGCCCCCCGCTCGCCTACCGCGGGGACCTCCACCCGTTCGTCCTTCCCCACCATGGAGGTAAGGGCGCATCCGTGTTTCTTTTTGATCTTCTCCGCCTCTTCGATGGGGGTCCTGAGGCCAATGGCGATGTCACCGGTGACGTGGTCGCCGGCCAGCGAGATGACCGAGGTGTGTTTTATGCTCCCCTGGTGGAAGATGGCGATGTCGGTGGTCCCCCCACCGATATCGATGAGGGCCACGCCCAGCTCTTTTTCTTCGGGGGTGAGGCCCGCTTCGCTGGAGGCCAGTTGCTGTAAGATGATGTCGTTGACCTCCAACCCGGCCCTGTTGGCGCACTTGATGATATTCTGCGCCGAGGTGACCGCCCCGGTCACGATATGGACCTTGACCTCGAGCCTGACCCCGCTCATCCCCTGGGGGTCCCTGATCCCGTTCTGGCCGTCTACGATGAACTCCTGGGGCAAGATGTGGATGACCTCCCGATCCATGGGGATGGCGATGGCGCTGGCGGCGTCGATGACCCTTCTCATGTCTGCCTCGGACACCTCGTGGCTCTTTACCCCCACGATCCCGTGGCTGTTAAATCCCTTGATATGCCCGCCGGCTATGCCGGCGTAGACCGAGGTGATCTCGCACCCCGCCATCAATTCCGCTTCTTCCACCGCCCGCTTGATCGACTGCACCGTGCTCTCGATATTGACCACCACGCCTTTTCTGAGACCGTGCGATGGGTGCGTGCCGATCCCGATGATATCCAGCCCCTTTGGGGAAGGGACGCCGACGATGGCGCAGATCTTGGTCGTCCCGATGTCCAACCCCACGATGAATTCTTCCTTCTTGCCCATGGTGTCACCCCCTTTCCTCAAGCCCGACCACGATGCGGTCGGGGCTTTCATACAGGATATAGTGCACAGGGAGGTTTTTTGCCGTCACCCTCTTCCAGACCTCCTCCAATCGTCTCACTTTGAGCTCCACGTCTCCTCTGTGCATATAGATCATGGTCCCTCCTTTCACCATGTAGATGGTCACGTCACCGATCTCGTTAAAGGTGATCTCAGAGACCCCCTCGCGGGAGAGGTGAGGGTGATTGTTGACCTCCCTGATGAACCACAAGGCCTCACCGATGAGGTCTTTCCGCTTGCCGTGCTCCCACACCTGGCCTTCCCACCCGCTTACGACGGGGTAGTCGAGGGCCTCGCCGGGGGCGGGCTCCGTAAAGGGGGTACCGTCTTCATCGACGTAGTAGAGCTTATCCAGGCGGATCAAGGCCACCGGATTTCTCTCCGCTACCCGCAAGGATAGCGTATCCGGCAGCACCCTGCGCACCTCGCAGGATCTGACCCAGGGGAGGGTTTCCACCCGCTTGGAGATCTCCCGCAGATCGAGATTGAGGATTGGCGTATCGGGTGAGACGGAGGCGGCTGTGATGATCTGCTGGGGGTCGGTGCGAAGGCATCCCTGCACCTCGATGTTGTCCAGCTCGAGGTGATAGGCGAGCAGGAGTCGGGTGCCCCTCTCCAGACCCCAGATGAAGGCGATGAGGGCCACCGCTATACCCACCAAGAATAGTTTCTTTCCCTTTTTCATTCCGTTCCCTCCTCGATCTTCAACGAGGCCTCCTCCAGGATGATCTCCACCAGCTGGAGGAAGGAGATCCCCGCCTGGGCCGCCGCCTTGGGGACAAGGCTCGTCTCCGTCATCCCCGGCAGAGTATTGACCTCGATGACAAAGGGTTCCCCCCCTTCGCTCAGCCGGAGATCCACCCTGGCACACCCGCTGCAGCCCAGGGCATGGTAGGCCTTGAGGCCCCATCCCTGTACCTCGTCCCGTTTTCCGTCGCTGATTCTCGCGGGGCAGAGGTATTCCGTCTGCCCCGGCGTATACTTTGCCCGGTAGTCGTAAAATCCACCTTTGGGGGCGATCTCGATGACGGGGAGCGGCTGACCGTTGAGGATCCCGACGGTGAGTTCCTTCCCCTCGATGAAGCGCTCGATGAGGACCTGATGATCATACTCCCTCGCGCTGCGTACGGCCTTTCGGAGCCCTGTGGCATCCATGACGATATCTATCCCTATGGTCGATCCCTCTGAGGCCGGTTTGACCACCCAGGGGGGAGGGAAGGACGGGTCCTCCAGCGCTCCTTCCTGAGGTGCCGTGAACTCCGGGGTGGGGATGCCGTGATAGCGGAAGATCTCTTTGGTCTTGATCTTGTTCATGGCCAGGGCGCTGGCCAATACGCCGGAACCGGTGTAGGGGATGTGCAGCAGTTCGAGGAGCCCCTGAACCGTTCCGTCCTCACCCCACCGCCCGTGCAGGGCGATAACGGCCGCATCGATGTGCTCCTCCACCAGGCGCGGGACGATATCGGCGGAGACCTCTATCCCTATTGCCTGGTATCCCCCCTCCTGGAGGGCCTTAAGGATTGCGCCGCCGGTCCTCACGGATACCTCCCGTTCATGGGAGATCCCTCCCATCACGACTCCGATGCGTTTATTCCTCCACCTCTTCTTCACCGATGATCTGCACCTCCAGCTCCAGTTTGGTCCCTTTCTCTTGATAGACCCGTTTGCGGATGCATGCTATCAGCCCCAGGACATCCCGCGCTCGGGCACTTCCCACGTTGACGATGAAGTTCGCGTGCAGGGGTGACACCATGGCATCCCCTCTGCGCATGCCCTTCAACCCGGCCTCCTCGATCAGCTTCCCGGCGGCCATCCCCGGGGGATTTTTAAAGATCGAACCGGCGCTGGGCTGAAAGAGGGGCTGCGTTTCCTTTTTGTTCCTCAGGAATTCCTCCATCCGTTTCGTGATCTTCGAGTATTCCCCCTGCTGCAAGGAGAATTCTCCTTGCAGGATGATCTCATCCGGGGGGAGGTTGGTCCCGCGATAGGTAAATTCAATGTCCTCTCGTTTCACCCACCGGACCCCTCCTGTGCGATCCATGACCAGGAGGGAGGAGACCAGATCGCCTATCTCCACCCCCCAGCTGCCGGCATTCATCCAGATCCCCCCTCCCACCGTGCCGGGGATACCGGCCAGCGCCTCCAGACCGCTGAGGTCATTGGTCCCGCAAAACCGCAGCAGTTGAGGGAGCCCGGCCCCGGCCCCGGCCATGACGGCGGTCCCCTGCTTCCTGATCTCTTCGAAGCCGGGGGAGAGGTGTATGAGGGGTTCACGCACGCCTCGGTCCGAGACCAGCAGATTGGTGCCGTTGCCGAGGAGGAGATATCCCTTTCCCTGTGCTCGGCAGAGGGCGATCGCGCGCTGCAGGTCTTCCACCTCCCGGGGGTAAAGGATAAGGTCCGCCGACCCCCCGATCCTCAACGAGGTGATCTCGCTCATGGGGGCACCCCGGCGGATCTCCCCCTCGAACCCCTCTGTTCTGATCGTTCGCTCCAGGGCGCCGTCCCTCATGCGGTTTCCTTTCGTAAGGCCTCCACGATGGCCTCCGATACCTCCCCGATGTTCCCCGCGCCCAAGGTTATGACGATGTCCCCGGGTTTTACCCGCGGCATGATTTCTTCGACCAGTTTTTCTTTCTCGGGCACGTACAGGACCTCTCTATTCCCCCTCTTCTTGAGCGCCTGAACCAGGGCCTCGGCGGTCACGCCCGGGATGGGGTCCTCTCCCGCAGGGTAGATATCGGTGATGAAGACTGTATCGGCCCCTGCGAATGCGGAGAGAAATTCATCGAAGAGGTCTCTCGTCCTGGTGTATCGGTGGGGCTGAAAGAGGGCGAAGATCCTGTTCTTCCCCACCCCCTTGGCCGCCTCTAAGGTGACTCGGATCTCCACCGGATGGTGGGCATAGTCGTCGATGACCGTCACCCCGGCATGCTCCCCCTTCAGCTGAAACCTCCTCTGGACGCCGGTGAAACCCTCTAAGGCATCTTTAATGGTGGTGAACTCAATGGCCAGCTCCAGACCGCAGGCGATGGCGGCCAGGGCATTGTAGACGTTATGGGTCCCCGGCATCCTGAGCCTTACCGTTCCCAAGGGCCGGCCGTGCCAGGAGGCCTGAAATTCGATCCCCCAACCTTGCGGCCTTATCTTCCCCCCCCGGAGGTTCGCCTCCTGGTCGAGACCGTAGGTGATGTAGCGCTTGCCTATGGAGGGGATGAGGGCCCGGACGTTTGCGTGGTCGAGGCAGAGGATGGCGCTCCCGTAAAACGGCACCTTATTGATGAACTCCGCGAAGGTCCTCTTGAGGTGCTCGATGTCATCATAGTAGTCCAGGTGTTCAGGGTCTATATTGGTGACGATGGCTATGGTGGGGGATAATTGGAGAAAGGTGCCGTCGCTCTCATCGGCCTCGGCCACCAAAAATTCCCCCTCACCGAGCCGGGCATTGCTCCCCACACTATTGAGCCTCCCGCCGATCACCATGGTGGGGTCGAGCCCCGCATGGGCCAGGACGGTGGCGGCCAGGGAGGTGGTGGTGGTCTTGCCGTGGGTGCCGGCCACCGCGATGCCGTATTTCATCCTCATCAACTCCGCCAGCATCTCGGCGCGTGCGATCACCGGGATCATCCGTGCGTGGGCCTCCTGGATCTCAGGATTGTCCCTTCTGATGGCCGAAGAGGTCACCACCACATGGGCCCCCTCCACATTTTCCTTGCGATGGGCATAGGTTATGGTGCACCCTAAGTGCGCCAGACGCCTCGTGATCTCGGTCTCCTTGGTGTCCGAGCCGCTAATGCGATTGCCGAGATTGAGCAGGACCTCGGCGATGCCGCTCATGCCGATCCCCCCGATTCCCACGAAGTGTATGTGCTGAATTTTTCCCCTGTACACGCTCGTTCCTCACTTCATGCCCAGCAAGGCATAGCACTCATCGACGATGCGGGGGGCGGCATCGGGCAGCCCCAAGGAGGCCGCCCTCTCCTCCATCGTCTCCCGTTCCCTTCGGCTATGGTAGAGGGGGAGGATCTCCTGGGCCAACCGCTTTCCCGAGAGTTCCGCATCGGAGATCCTCCTCCCCGCGCCGTGCCGGACTAAGACCTGGGCGTTTTTGCGCTGGTGGTCGTCGGCGGCATAGGGATAGGGTATGAGGACCGAGGCCCTTCCCCATGCACAGAGCTCGCTTATGGTGGCGGCACCGGCCCGACAGACCACGAGATGGGCCTCCCGATAACAGGGGGCCATCTCATCGATAAAGGGGTGGACCGAGGCCTGAAGACCCTTTTCCGCATACGCATCCTTGACCCAACGGTAGTCCCCCTCGCCGGTTTGGTGGATGATCCTCAGGTCCTTTTTGATCTCCTCCAGGGCGGGTAATGTCTCCAGCATCGCCCTGTTGATGGTCGTGGCCCCTTGGCTCCCCCCGATGACCAGGAGGGTGAACCCCTTTCCCTCTCTTTTTTCCCCCCTCCCCGTCAGGACCCCCCGGCGAACGGGGTTGCCCGTCACGTGCACCTTCTGCGGGGGGAAGAACCGAGCGCCGTCCGCCCAGGAGAGGAAGACCCGTTGGACGAACCGGGAAGCCATTCTATTGGTGAAGCCGGGGTAGACATTTTGTTCTTGGATCACCCGCTTTATCCTGAGCAGGTACGCGGCGAGCACCACCGCCCCTGCCGAATACCCCCCCAGGCCGATGACCAAACGGGGCGAGATCCTGCGCAGGAGCAGGAGGGACCACCATACTCCCACCAAGAGGGTCGAGAGCCCCGTGACCTTCCGCCACCAGGTTCCCCCCTTCAACGGCGCGGCGGGGATCGTTACCAGCTCAAACCCCCAGCGGGTGAGGATCTGCCGCTCCAATTCTTTGCCCGTTCCCATGAAGATGACCTCCCACCCTTCTTTCCTTCGGGCGAACTCCTCGGCCAGGGCAATGCCGGGGAAGAGGTGTCCACCGGTCCCCCCGCCTGCGATGACAACCCTTTCCGTCATTCCTTTCTCCCCTTGGCCGAGATGCTCAACAGCATTCCTATCACTACCAGATTCACCGCCACGGAGGTCCCGCCGTAACTGATAAAGGGGAGGGTAAGCCCTTTGGTGGGGAGCAACCCCAATACCACCCCCATGTTGATGATCACCTGGAGGGCGATCATGGCAGTGAGCCCCATGGCCAGATGCGCCCCGAAGGTGTCTTCGGTCCTGAAGGCGATCCGAACCCCCCGCCAGATCAAGAGGGCAAAGAGGAGTACAATCACCATGATCCCGATAAAGCCCGTCTCTTCCCCCACGATGGCGAGGATAAAATCGGTATGGGCTGCGGGGAGGAAGAAGAGCTTTTGTCTCCCATCACCGAGCCCCACCCCCCAGGGCCCACCGGAACCCAAGGCCACAAAGGACTGAATGATCTGGAATCCCATACCCTGCATGTCCTCCCAGGGATTGAGGAAGGCCAGGAGCCTGCGATAGCCGTAGTGAAAGCGGGTGATAAAGACGTAAAAGACCGGTGCCGCGACCAGGGGGACCGTCAAGAGGTGGACGAACCTCGACCCCCCGATGAACAGCAGGATCATGGTCAATAACCCCATGAATATGGCCGTGCCCATGTCGGGCTCTAAGATCACCAGGAGGATCATGAGCCCGGAGATGGCGATGACGGGGAGAAATCCCAGGAGGAATTCTTTGATCCGGTCGCCTTTTTTGGCCAGGGAATAGGCGACAAAGATCACCAGGGCCACCTTCCCCAACTCGGACGGCTGGAAGGTGAACCAGGGGGTCATCAACCACCTCCTCGCCACCCCTACCCGATGACTCAGACCGAGTCCGGGGATCAGGACCACGATCAACAAGAGGATGCTCAGACCGACGATGGGGTAGGTCCAGGTGCTCAACCGGCGATAACTGACCTTCATGGCCCCTATCATGCCGATGAGGCCGATGAGGGAAAAGAGGAGCTGCCTTTGTAAGAACCGGAAGCTATCGTGGTACTGGATCTCGGCCATCACGGCGCTGGAGCTGTAGACCATGATCCACCCGATGATCAAGAGGGCCAAGGTGGTGTAGATGAGGATGTGATCATACCCTTTTTTCATGGCATCTCTCTGGGAGGCGGAGCACACACTCCTTAAAGGCTCGTCCCCGCTCCCGGTAGTCTTGAAACATGTCAAAGCTGGAGCAGGCCGGTGACAGGAGGATCGTATCCCCCGTCCGGGCCAGCTGCCAGGCCGCATGTACCCCCTCTGCCATATCGTCCACCAGGTGGATGGGGACGAGGTCTTGCAGGGCCGCCTGCATCTTTTCCCGTGCCTCCCCCATCAGGATGAGGGCCTTGACCCGCTCTTTGATGATCCCTCTCATAGGGGTGTAGCCGCCCCCTTTATCCCGCCCCCCTGCCAATAAGATAATGGGCCCCTGGAGGCTCTGGAGGGCGGTGACGGCCGAGGCCACATTGGTGGCCTTGGAGTCGTTGTAGACGCTCACTCCCCTCCATGCGCCCACCAGTTCGAGGCGGTGCTCAAGGCCTGGGAAGGACT
>Ga0315536_1001681_pt1 | contig 11016 bp, 12 predicted proteins | sample SalMarSW160230MG_FD_203093 | JGI IMG/M metagenome (GOLD analysis project Ga0315536, IMG submission 203093) | Salt marsh sediment microbial communities from the Plum Island Ecosystem LTER, Massachusetts, United States - Salt Marsh Sediment SW1602-30 ... | reverse complement strand
TTTCTGTAACATAATTACTCGTTGAAGAACCACCAATATTATTTTCCATTATAGCAGTTTCTGAATGTACAGATATTAATTCTTTTCTGCTTGCTTCAATAATTCCAATACTTGTAACAAATTTCACTTGATTTGAGTTTATTTTGTCAGCTTGAATCTTTCCTAAATATTTTTTTACTTTGTTAATATCAAATATACCTGTAGCAAAATAACATTTAAAAATTTTCATCGTTATCTCTCTTCTAGAACTACTAGAAATATACTATAAATAGTATATTTCTAAAAACATTATAGTCATAAACTGTAATTTTTAATTTATCTTGTCCTAATTTCTTTTCTAATTATACAAAATGCAGGACTGACTAATTAGATTAATTTCAAATCCTCATTTCAGTTTGAATTTTTTACTGAGAATTGATTTTAGTTTTGTGGAACGTTTAATTTTAAACTCCAAATTTCTCGAAATACCTTCTGTTTTTCTATATCAATCCATGTTTTAGAACAATCATTAATTGTTTGAATTAATATGTCTATTAAAATATTTTAAAGTGAAACTTACACATTAAATCAGGCTTTTGAATATTTTTTTTGTTTCTCTGGATAATCATCTTTATAGTTTTGTTTTTTTTGAACTGATATCTCGTTATCTATTTCGTACAAAGCATTTAAAGTATCATTGAGACTGGTTTTAGAGGATATATCTAGTAATAATATATTTTTATGATTGGTACACTTCCACCTTAAATTACAATTAGGATTTATGAAAGATTCATATACTTTTTCATTTGAACATTTATCGATTTTTGTTTTTAGTGTTTTGTCTGAAGGATTATTCGCTAATTTTTTTATAGCCAGTTTTGTTTGTTTTCTTATAATCTCAGGTGAAGCCTTGTACACTTTTTTGAACTTCTCAGATAGCTCAACATTTACCATCTTTCTGTCCTCCTATTTTGGTAGTATTGTATTTGCTCTAGTGTGCATATTTTTCCTAATATTCTAGAGATGTATATTTAATTATTTATATCTAATCTATTAGAGTTTAATATTATAATTCTAGTAGATAGTTTTCTTCACATTAAACTATGAAATTAGAAATACAGGCTTCTTAATTATCAAAATATAGTTGTGAAATTGTATTTCTACACCGTTTGCAATAATTCTTACATGTCTTTTTTGAACGAATCTATCCCTTTAGTAATATTTCTGTTTTAAAGATTATTTATTTAACCTTAGCAATTATATTGGGATAAATGTCTAAAGTAGCATATTCTTTTCCAATAGTAGTTGAGATCATCCATCTTGCAAACTTTGAATTATCTTCTTTACAATATTTATCTCTATAAATATTTAATATATTAGGGTTTTCTTTCATTTTGCCATTAAAAAATGGACATTCGTTCATTGATGGACAAAGGGACATTTTTTTAAAATCCTACTTTAATTATTACGAATTTTAAATGTATGAAATAAAATTGATGATTTATCATTAATAATTATCGGATTTTTTAAAAAAATAGTTAAGTTCATATCTATCAAGCTGTGCGACCTTAATTGCAGCGTAAAAGCTTTTGTGGTTGAAAGAACACCGTTGCAAACCTTGTAAGGATACAATAATAAAACTTACAGGTAATTAATACAATTGGAAACGGCATAAGAGCCATAATATCTTATGTATCCGATTTTGACTAAGACTCCTGCCAGCTACATTGGTAACAAGTAGTTGAGAAGCATAGGTGAAGACAGGGACAATGTTGGCGACAGTACATCCTGGGTTCCTCTATATATGAATATAAATCCTTGATTTAAATTTCGTCATGGCTGTATCCAAACTCTATAAATATAGAGAGGATAAACAATGGACTCACCTCACGTAATGATAGCTTGCTTACTATGGGGAATATCGTTATGGTCGATATAGAATACGTGTAAATCGTATCAGAGTAATCTGAGTCTACGGAATATAGAGGAGTTCTAAGTATAGTATTAAGGCAATTGTATTGATAAAGGTGAACTACCTAGCAGCAATACTGTAATAATTGGGGACTATCTGCACTTAATGGGTAAGATAAGAAAGATTATGAATGGGTAGTCAGAGGAGCCATAGTAGTTAAGATACCATATTAAGAAATATGGAGGAGCGAAGGGCTTTAATCTTAATTTATGAGATGATATAGAAAAATTCTAATTTGCCAAGTTAGACGAAAGAGACTAATCATACGGAAGCAAGGCAAACCTACTAAATTAATAGTTTGGAGAAATTTTCTATTTTATCATAATAAATTAAGATGGAGAGCCGTATACATTGAAAGGTGTCTGTACGGTTCGGGACAGGGGAAAAGACCGAGGTTAATTCAACCAGAGTCTTACCTATTGTCATAAGGATTTTTGAATAGACAATAAATACTCCAACAATAAAAAATTAACAAAAAAGCACAATATTTTGAGTATAAAAAGTTTTTAATTGAATTTTGAACATACTAAATAATATTGGGGTATGGCAATGATTCTTGAATTTTACAGCCATAAGACATTATTTACCATTCTCCTTATTATTAGAATATCTCATAAAATGGCAAGATCAAATCCGTAAAGGTGTACCTTTACGGATACTTAAATTTCATACTTTTTTCATTCGTAAACATTAACAAAATAACTTTAAGAATATTCATAAAATTAATTGACCATTACAAACAATACTGAATAATTTCACAAAAATTACTTTTAAAATAGGCATTATCTTTTCTCTAATATATGAAATTAACAATTAATTATACAATAATTAATGTTAAACCTACTAGCTAATTATTGTATAACTAATTAAGCCTTTATAAGTTATTTCAATTCCTTGTTAGTACTTTTGGAGGGGTTGTGCAAAAATACCCAATATAAAGCCGATTATATAATAATATCAGCGTTTATGTTACAACTCTTTATCACTGCTTTACCCTTATGGTTAATGAGAATTCGAGTAAATTTGTGTTAAGATACTTTAATTTTTGTATTTTTATTCATAGTATACAGGTTTTAGGTTTCCTAGAAAATCTCAAGAAAGATTTACAAATGAGTAAATATACTATTTGAAATTACTGAACCTGCTGAAAGTGATTTATGTGAAATTTTTTTTATTAATGACGATATATTGTAGAGGTGATAAATACATGTTTAAAATATTAATTGCTGAAGATGATTATGCAAATAGAAGGCTTATCCAAAAAGCTATGTCTGGTTATGGCGATTGTTTTATTGCCTCAGATGGATTAGAGGCTATTCAAATATATAGAGAAACAATAGAAAATGGATTATTCTTTGATTTATTTATATTAGATATTATGATGCCAAATATTGATGGAATAACTGTTTTGAAAATGATTAGAGAAGAAGAGAAAAACAAAAAATTGCCTTTAACTAGAGCACTATTTTTAACAGCACTAGCAGATTCAAAGATACTAGAGTTGGCTAAAAATTTGGAAGCTACAATATTTAAGAAACCACTAAACTTGACTAGATTCAATGAATTTTTAAAAGCTGGTATATTGGATTAGATGAAACAACTTAATAAAACAAATCTAATAAGATCTTTTTTGTATAATTAGAGGCTAGTTTTCACTAAACTTCTCAATTTAAAAAATTATCAAAAAATAGATACTTTGAAAAATGAAAATATGACTATTGGATAGTGTTCTAATTATCCAATAGTTTTGTTTTGTATAATCAGCTTCTAAATAGTACCTGTTATTAAACTTTCTTTCGCTGTTTCTACAACATCTTTCCTTAAATCATTAATTTTATTCAATCTCATTATTCTTTCAATTTGCATGACTAACCTTTGTATCAGTCTGAAATTTCCTCTGGTTATTTTTATTATTTCGACTAAAGCTTCTTCAGCAAGCACATCATCAAAGTTACACTTTAAATTAAGTTCTTTAGCTTTATTTTTTAACAAGTAAAAACAAACAAGTTGGTTTATTTCATTATCTTCAACAATTAATATGTTTATCTTTTGCATATACATCTCTCTTTCAAGAATATTTCTCATAAATATTATATTACCATTTTTTGAAGTTTCAAACTATGAAATTGGTGTTACCTAAATAGCATTGACTTTTGGAGGGGTTGTGCAAAAATACCCAATATGTTAATTAAGCGTGCAATAGGTAATAGCATTTTGTATTGGTGTTTATATATAATTTTACATTTAAGGAATTTGTGGCTAAAACAACTGCAACCCCTAATTAATTATTTCGTGAACATAATTGTTTTTGATATTTATTATCTACTGATGTGTGAAAAGTTTTCCGAATAATAATTATAAGGTTGTATAAAAATAATGAAGATCCGACAGAGTAAAGTGGGAAGGGCGGTAGATTAATTGAAAATACATTCAGATAGTTTTTCTGCAAATATTGAAATAAATGTTGATACTTCAACAAGGTGGAGTGGATCTGGAACACTAGATAAAAAAGTATCTCCTGGAGAATACCTGACTGATGTTGGGAACATGATTATAACACAAGTAAGAGAAGATTTAACATTTTCATTTATTGGAAATGGAATCTATGTTTGTAAAGAAAGCATTATAAACAATAGAGTAAATTGTTGGGAATTTAAAAAATGTGGTCGTGAACCAAATGGAGATAATGTAAATGAGTTAGGTATTTGTCCAGTATGTAATAATATTTCCGTTGATGGGATTAATAATGGTAAAAATGGTGGTAGGGTATGTTGGGCTATAAGCGGAACACTATGTGGTGGAAGCGTACAAGGAAGTTTTGCTAAGAAAAAACTTAGTTGTATGGGGTGTGATTTTTTCCAAAAGGTAAAGAATGAAGAAAAAGCTGAAGGTCAATTTGGGTTAATGCCACATAATCAAATGTATAAAAAAAGGAAAAAAGATAAATGATTGGTATGATTCTTCCTCTAAAATAATAATATAATTAATATACTGATTTTAGATTAAATAAATTTATTTTTTAGCCGATATCTACTTTATATCATTAACCCATTTCAAAGTTTTAATAAAAAAGCATTCAATTGAGAATGCTTTTTTATATTTCGTCAACAAAAAAACTGTAAAATTTTGTAAGATAGTTAAAAAAATATATCAAAATGATAAAAACCTTATTTCAAAAAGCTAAATCTATAAAGTAAGCTTTTTAAAATAAAGTTTTTATTATTCTTTAAAAAGTAAGTCATGAAAACTGCCTAAACAATTTTGGGTGATGGGCTCTTAGGTAAAACTTTTATGCTATTGACATTGGCTAATTGATCTTTTAAAAAAAACTTTTCGATTGTATTATAAAAATGTTCAAAGTTTATAGGTTTTGATATGTAGTCATCCATTCCTGATAAAATACATTTTTCTTTATTATTATTTGATGTAACAGCTATTATAGGTGTATATGTTCCTGTTTTTTTTTCTGTATCTCTGATTCTAGATGTTGTCTCGAATCCATCCATATTTGGCATAACTATATCCATTAATATTATGTTGAAGGTCTGTAATCCTAAAATTTCAAGAGCTGCTTGACCGTCTTCTGCTACAACTATATTCCATCCTTTCTTTTGTAGTAGCATAGTAAATAAATTTTGGTTTATTATATTGTCTTCAACAATTAATATATTTATTTTTTTGTTAAAATGTTTTTTCATAACTAACTCCTTTATTAAAAATATTTTTACAAAACACAAGCTCAACAAAAATAAAACCCTAAAAAAGCTACTTCATATAGCATTTTTTTGGGTATATCTTTAAACAAAACTTATATTTCATAGCTTTAATTCTTAAGATAAAGGTATTACTTGAGGCAAGCTCCTTTATCGGAGTTTAAAACCCCTATAGTAAATTTTACCATAAATAGTAGTGTTTATCAACCTTGGTTTTTGTAGAAAGCTTGCAATAACTACCTTTTATCTTAATTTAACAATTGGAAAACTTTCTGATGATTGGAAAATGATATCACCTGATGTTAGCACAGAAAATAATTTTTTGAATTGAGTCCTGTAAATAAAGATAGGTAATAAAGAGCTAATTGAACAAAATAAACAAATTGTATAATTAGAAGCTCTTCCAAACACCATTTTAGGACATTTTTGATCCTGAGAGATGATTTTAAAATTTTTCTTAGGACCATTTTTCATGCTTTTTTTGAAAAACCCAAACTCTTTGTTTCTAAATTTTTTAGACTATATCATCAATTATTTTTAATAACTCATCCTTGACATATTTTTTTGTATATTTAGTTTCATTATCTCCTCCTATAAATCCTAACCATTTACCAGCTTGTGGAATGTTACCCTTTAAACAATAAGTTATTTTTCCATTTTCAAATTTATATATTCCATAAGTAGTTTGATTCAAATTTTTTTCATATAGGTCATTAATTAAATTATTATACATTATGTTATTCTTCTCCCTTTTTTTGTTTAATTTAATAAATATACTCATTAATAAAACATTCTATCTGATCAATATTACTTGGTCTTAAAACTGACCAAAATACCCTACTTAAATGCTTTCTATTATTATCCAGAATTCTGGATAACTACTCTAATGAAATAAACATATATTGATATTTACTACTATAATTTGTATTGTATGTTATGCATTATACCATATGGGTTGTGTAGCAATGATATAGAAATTTTGTTACAGATTTTGGTTTTTTATGTTTTAAAGTTATTTTCTAAGGATGGCTCAATTTTTTTAGGAACAATTTTTATGCACTCTAAATTATCTATTTCTGAAACTCTAGTAACTACTTCTATTAATCTTTCTTTTCTTACCTCATACGAAGCTTCATCAGAATCTTTGTATTTAACTAGAACAGTAAACAACGTAATCATCCCTTTCAAAATGTTTATTTATTAATATATCATTTAAGTTAGATCTTGCCAACTATTCTATTCCTTAAAAAACTATAATCGCTTTAATAGAACAAAAAACCGATGTCGATAGCCTAAAAAATTCCAAATAACTACCATGAAAGGCTTAAGTTTTCACATTCGGCATCTGATTCCGTAAAATTCTTCTTGGTCTTCCCATATAATTATGTAAGTAACACATAATGGGGTCTCTTAACTATTCCGGAGAGAGAGGCCAATGTTCATAACAGATTATCACTTATTGAGATTGAAATGGAAGATCAAAAAGAAGAAAACTTCTATCCACTTGACATTGATGACGAGTTACCTTTTTAATTTTGATATTAGTTATTTTACCCTAATTTAAAAATTAACGCCATAAAATAAGCTGTATAGAAAATTAAAGCAATTCTAAGAAAATGAGAGTTTGGGTTTTTCAAAAAAAGCATGAATAATGACCTAAGAAAAATTGTAAAATCATCTCTCAGGGTTAAAAATGGGTGAAAATGAGGTTTGGTGATGGTTCTAATTATACAATTTGTTCCTTTTGTATAATTAGAATTATAATAGATAGTTACAAACTTAATATTCCCACAAATTAACAATTATAAATCCTTTGAAGTACATAACACAAATGCTGCTATTGATTCTTTTTGTAGCTGAGTAAAAATATTCATACTGTAATTCGAAAACCACATTAAAATTGAGTTATTTTTACAGTGTTTGTTTACTGAGTTGCATAAGATTTTCCGATAAACATTTTTGAGAAGAAAATAATGTTGTATATGGGGGGAAGAATGTTTTGAACGAATCAAATAAACTGTATGTACGTGCGAAACCTAAAAACATAAAGTTTGTAGAAACATATTTTTATCAACGCGAGTGCTCAAGTAATGCTTCAATTGTAGAAGATAAACATTCTAAGCCTATAGAACAAATTAAAATAGTATTGCCTTATGATGGATTTCAATTTTTTACCCAACAAGCTTGTAATGATGTTAAAACTCAACTTAAATACAAATATAAAGAAGTTGATGGATTAATTGGTCATATTGCATTTGCTAACTCAGAGTCTGTTGATATGCAAAAGATACCTCTTACAAACTTTAGAACATTACCAATTGAAGTACCTATCATTAATAATGATATCAATATTGATGAGTTGCAGACTGACCAAAATATTTGTATTGCTACACATGAATATATGCCCCAAAACCCGAAAGTCTTACCAGTAAACGTTAATATGACTTTATGTGATGAAGATATCTTATCAGAAAAACATGCAGATGCCTAATACCAAGGGTTATAGCTTAAGCTGACAACATTAGGTTGGAACCCCAATATGAACAAAAAAAAGACTTTTGGATAATGTTCTAATAGTTTTCTTGTAAAACAAGAGTCATAAAATAAAAAAATCCAATTTGATAGCTACCTATTATTTTGCCAGTGTTTTGGTGTATCAGGCTCATTACCTTTGTACTTTGGATTTTTTACGCAAATATAATCTTTTGATAAAGTCAAATCTCTTTTGCCATTTTGTACAGATAGTGAATTAATAGGATTTTCCAATATAAATGGTTTATTGGTATTAATCAAAATATTGTTTTTTAAATTTAACTCCCATCCATATCTACTATATAACATTCCTTTTATATTAATATTATCTTTTGCAAACAAAATTTGAATGGAATGATTGCATATTTTCTGATTGTTACAAGATTTGTGAAGTTGTTCAACTATATCACTACGTCCTAGAGAAAATTTAGCGACTATTGTAGTTTTTTTAGTCCAATTTAAGTTTAATGCTACATGCCTGAGACAATCAATCGAAAGTTGTGAACATATTTGTTTTATAATATCATAAGAAACCTTATTCTCTTTTAAGAGAAAAACCAAACTACCTATTGATATTTTAGCTAATCCTCTACAATAATTTTCTTGTTCTATTTTATTTAATCCAACAAAAAACTTAATAGCAAATATTTTTTCACTTGGTATATTGGTAGAGGTTTTCTTATCATAAAAGTATTGAAACAAACTTTCAGTTGGTAAAGGCTTACTTTCTTTATAGGCAAATTTATATTGTTTTAAAGTTCCATCATTCAATAAAGCTTCTCCTTCTCTTTTTAATACACCAGTATCCTGGAATCTTGACATATATAAAATATCTCTAACATTGTTATCAAAGATTATATTAGACTTTTGATTTCCTTTTTCACATACTGGCAACCATTGTTTATCAAGTCCATTTATTGATTTAGGAATAAAGTGTTCTTTTGTAAAGGGATTTTCATGATATTCGTTACATAAAAAACAATAATAAGATTTCATGTATTTCATATTAATTAAACCTCGCAGAATCACTCAAATTTTGAGCACAGATATAGCTTTATCATATTGAATTACAATCAACAATAGATCCGAAAAATGACGAAAAACTAATAAGTATTTAAATAGGTATTAATATAGAGTCATCTTTTGATTTTTCATCTTGCTCTAAAACGATATTCTTTTTATCAATTATACTTTTATAGTAAGTTTTGACATTATCTTTATCTATGATTTTATTATCATTTTTTAAAGTTTCATTAACCGCTTTATCATGGTTATAAATAATATATTCTAAATATTTATTTTCATATTTTCCATAAGTGTTCCAAACAAAATTTAGTACTTTTGCATCTTCTTCTTTGAGTAATTCTTTCTTTTTGGGTGCTTCATTACTCGAAAATATGTTTTTGTGAATATATGATTTTTCACTATAGCCTATTTTCAACATATTGGATGTAAGTTTCTTTAATATTGGACCATGTAATGATAATTCTAGGTCATCATAAATTATTGTATAATTTAAAAAAGCTAATTGCCATGCAATAAAAAAGTACATTAATTTATTTAGCTTAGATAATGTTATGCTAAAATCATAATCATTAGTTACTTTATCAACAAAATAATTTAGAACTATTAATGTATTGATATCATCATATTTAAGAAGATTATCTATACTTTTTAACAATTTTTTTTGTGCTACATTTGTTATATTATTTTTGTTAGCATTGTAGATTTTTCGCATTTCAATTGGATTCTTAATTTTTTTCAAAATATCACTATATTCTTTTGTTGGCATTAAACCTTTTAAATATCTTGCAATTGTTACTTCACTCCAACCAAGTAAATTTGCCAATGGTTTATATCCAATGTTATACATATTTAATACTTCTTTTATCTCTTCTATTTTTATAATTCCTAACACGTCTCTGTATTTAGCATTTCCTTTTCTAACATTTTCGTTGGTTATTTCTCTTATTGAAATTAATCCACCACAAGAATTACATGTAACTTCTTTACCATTAAAAGAAATTGTAATCCCATTATATGTACTTGTTATTTCTTTTTCATTTATTGTATAATCAACTTTTGCTCTACATTTAAAACAATAATGTTTGTTCATATAAATACACCTCATTTCTTATAGGATTGTATATGTTAATCGTTTTGATATATCGAGGGTTTTTAACTTAGTACCTAGATATATCCAAACTACTAATAATCAGTATGGATAATATAAATTGTCGTCTGGAAAATGATAGGACAAACAAAGTAATGATGATTTATGCTCAATTAATAATTTAATATAAATTTCTATATATTTACTTCCATCTAATTGAAGCCTTTGTCCAAATATCCATAATTCTTCACCATAAAATGTTTTATCCTTTGCTTCTATGCAATGTGAATAATTAGAAATTTCTAATTCACCTATTTGTTCTATTATAAAATCTTCATCTATACCATAAAATGATTGAAAGTAAAAATTCTTATCAGTTGGTTCTATTGCAACATTGTCTGGGTTTTTAATTATACTTTTAATAATCTTTAAGAGTTTTTCAACTTCATTTTTAGTTTTCTGTATATATGACATTTTGTCCTCCTATCTTCTCTGTGCATTTTATCCTCCTAGCTTATTGTATTTGTTATATATCAATTATATCAAAAATAGTACTGAAAAACAATAAAATAGTATCATTCTGATACTATTTTATTTGTATTTTCTTTCAGGCCTTCTATACGCAAACCCCCGAAATTTTTGGCAGATAAATTTTATGCTATTTCTTTGATTATATTAGAAATTATTTCCTCCATGTCTATTGGATG
>Ga0315536_1001679_pt1 | contig 11032 bp, 7 predicted proteins | sample SalMarSW160230MG_FD_203093 | JGI IMG/M metagenome (GOLD analysis project Ga0315536, IMG submission 203093) | Salt marsh sediment microbial communities from the Plum Island Ecosystem LTER, Massachusetts, United States - Salt Marsh Sediment SW1602-30 ... | reverse complement strand
CTTCATGCCCAGGACCAGGTTCCGCTACCGATTCGGGTCCGGGGCCATGGACCGGCAAGGGAATATGGAGAAAGGCTGCTGCTAGTAATATAACCCTTTTCGGGATTATTTACCAAGGTATTGTTATGAGATGGAAAGTAAAGTGTCTGTCAGACAGAATGTTATCTGTCCTCAGCCCAGATACCGAGGCCCTTTTCACGGGCTTCCTTTCCGCTGCCGTAGCTGATCTGCACGAATGCCCGGCCGTCCTTGTCGTACACTATCCCGACGGCCGTATTGTCGGTCGCCGATGTGAATGGCCGTCAGGATCCGCCGAGCGTGAAGGTCCAGCTGTACGCCATAGGGATATCCCCGCCAGCTGGATCGATCCCGGAACCTGAATCGGTCGCGCCTTTCTCCCAGGGGAGATCGACAAATATATACTGCCCCATTATGGAGCCCTCGAGCATCCCGTACACGGGGAACGGGAAATCCTCATCGTCGGTATCCCACACGCAGTGCAGCGTGAAGCTCAGCGGCATGCTCATCGGGACGACCTGGAGAAGAAGATCATCCCCTTCGACCGTTCCTGCCGCGACAACCGAGAACGCCGGGGCGACCATACCCTGCTCGGTGCAGTTGCCGGCCGGCGTGAGGGTTATCGAGTGCGATCCCGTCCCGGTCCCGTAGACGACTCCCTCCTCGATCGTAAGGTCCAGGGATATCGAGACGTGGTCGGTGAAGTCATAGAGCGGCTCGTCGCCGATGTCATGGGTGAACGTGATGTCCATCGTCCCGCGCCAGTCACTGCTGATCTCGATCTGCGCGGCCCCGTCGGGAGATTCCTGCCCGGCGCATTGCGTTATCGAGGCGCGGACCGACTCGACCCCCTCGTCCTCGCCGGCGGTGAACGTCGTCGAGGCGGTGCCGCCGGCCGAGGTCGCCGCCGTGGCCGGGCTTACTTCGCCCAGCCCTCCGAGGGCCTCGAATGTCACGCCGTATCCCGCCATCGCTTCGTCGTCGCACATCACGGTCGCCGTGACGCTGCTCGTCTCTTTGATGTCTATGCTGGACGGCTGCGCCGTGACGTTCACGTCTGCGGCGCAGCACTTGAGGGAGACATGGATCTCGAGGGCGTAGAACTTGTCTATCGTCCCTGATGGGCCCTCCTCCACGTAGTCGTAGGAGACATAGAATATCACGTCGGGCTGCCTGCTCTCCCCGTCGCTGTACCCTGGATATCCTTCATAGTACGGCCCGTCAGGGAGGTGTTCGACCCTGTACCCGAGATCTATCTTTATACCGACGACCTCGTGGCAGTCCCCGTTGTAGAGCCCTTTGCGTCCCATCCAGGTCACATTGGAGAGGAACCATGAGACATATGCGTCGAAGGCAGCCTGCGCGGTCGAGCCGTCCCCGAAATTCTCGTGGAAGTTGTCGAACACGTTCGATATGGCGGAAAAAAGGGTAAAGTGAGTCGTCTCGACAGTGACTGCCCCACCTCCGGGCAGGACTGTCACGGGACCCGGAAGGGCCGTCCACCTCTCTTCCAGATCATCCCAGTAAAGGACGGTTATGGTGTCGGATGCGTAGACGGGCGGATCCACCGGGATCGTAAGAGTCACGGGGATGTTGAACTCCATGCCCGAAGGGCCGAACCGCGCCCCACCCAGCATCGGCAGGAAGGGCTGGCTCTCCGGCGGCAGGTCTTCCTTTCCTGGGAGCGTCTTGACCGTGATCGCCGTCTCGGCGTCGAGGGCGCCGGCCGGGATATCTGCTGATGCCCCGCCGGAGTCGGTCACCGTCCCGCCCGCCGGGCCGACTGTATCACCGTCCGACGTCACGGGAGAGCCGCCGTCGCTCCCGCAGCCTTGGAAAATAAAAGGAATGAAAAGTAAAAGGGAAACCGCGAGTATACCCGATCTGTTCGTTGACATCATATTCTCCCTGCAGTTGCAGCTGAAACACCCTTCAGTTGATTTTACGGGAAGTGGCCCGCCGAATCAAAGCAAATCAGGCCGGAGAGCGGTGGCTGCATTTCTCCGGCCATATCATGGCCGGCCCGACCGACCCCGGCATTTAACGCGTCACGAAACAGCCGGCGGGACATGAAATATCTCCCCCGAGATCTCCGAATTTATTTGTTACAAGACTGCTATGTTTCTATACTTCTTTCCGGTTTCGCGAAAAACGCCGGCCGGCGGCTTTCCGCCGCGCATTAAAGGACAGAATACAGGAGGAAGGCATGGTCTTTCAGCCGCTTGATCTCTTCAGCCTCGATGAGCTTCTCAGCGAAGAAGAGGTCCTGATACGCGACACCGCACGCAGGTTCGTCGACCGGGAGATCATTCCCATCATCGCCGATCACTGGGAGGAAGCGACGTTTCCGACCGGGCTTATACCGAAGATGGGCGGACTCGGCTTTCTCGGTCCCTTCGTGCCGTCCGAGTACGGCGGCGGCGGGTGCTCGTACACGATGTACGGGCTGATCTGCCACGAGCTCGAGCGCGGGGACTCGGGAGTCCGCTCCTTCGTCTCGGTGCAGGGAAGCCTCGTTATGTATCCGATCTGGAAGTTCGGCTCCGAGGAGCAGAAGAATGAATACCTGCCGAAACTGGCAAGCGGCGGGATCATCGGATGTTTCGGCCTCACCGAGCCAGACGCGGGGTCCGACCCGCGCTCGATGATCACGCGCGCGAGGAAAGACGGCGACCACTGGGTGCTCAACGGCGCCAAGATGTGGATCACCAACGGGACGCTCGCCGATATCGCCGTAGTGTGGGCTAAGGACGAGAAGGGCACGATCCGCGGCTTCATCGTGCACAGGGACGACGGGGGATTCTCCGCTCCCGAGCAGAAGCACAAGGCGTCGCTGCGCGCCTCGGTGACCTCGGAGCTCGTGCTGGAGGACGTGCGCATCCCGGCGAGCCGCGAGCTGCCCGGCACGCAGGACCTCAAGAGCCCGCTGATGTGTCTCACTTCAGCGCGATACGGGATCGCCTGGGGAGCGGCAGGAGTGCTGCAGGGCATCTTCGACGAGGTCCTCCGCTACACCCGGGAACGCGTCCAGTTCGGGAAACCGATCGCCTCGTTCCAGATCACGCAGGCCAAGCTTGCAGAGCTCGCCACCGACCTGGTGAACGCCCAGCTGATGGCACACCGCCTCGGCCGCCTGGCTGATTCGGGAAAGATGAAGCACTACCACGTCTCGATGGCCAAGAGGCACAACGTGAACGCCGCACTTCAGGGCGCGCGCAAGGCGCGTGGGATGCTCGGAGCCAACGGGATCACACTCGAATACCAGACGATCCGGCATATGTGCAACCTCGAGTCGGTCCATACCTACGAGGGCACATTCGATATCCACACGCTTATCCTCGGCGAGCACCTGACGGGGATCTCGGCTTTCGGGAACGAATAGGCAGGCGGGATCATCAAGCCGCAGGTCTTTGCCCGACTCAAGCGCGGTCCAGCTCGTCGAAACGCCTCTCGAACGGCTCCTTCTTCTCGTGGTACTCGGCAGAGGCCTTCTCGAGACTCCCGAATCCGGTCTCGATCTCCTTTTCCCGGGCCTTGATCCTCTTCGAAAGATCGGCTATCGCCCCGTTGTCGCCGCGAAGCGACGCCTCCTCGATCTCACGGTGAAGTTTCTCCAGCTCATGCTCGGCGTTTACGATCGATGTCTCGGCCTCTTCGATCCTCTTTTCGACGGGCCTGAGCGCCCTGGACCTCTCGCGGACGAGCTCGGAGCGGATACGCTTTAGTTCCTTTCTGTCCGGCCTCGAGGGACGGCTCGCCCCGGCTCCATCTTCGGATCCAGCCTCGGATGTATCCCTCTCGCTTTCCCATCCCCTCCGGTCGAGGAATTCCTGGTACCCGCCCTCGAAGACGAACGCCCTGCCGTCCTGAAAGACGACCAGCCTTTCGGCCAGCCCGTGCAGAAGCATCTCGTTGTGAGTCACCATCAGTACGGCCCCCTCGAACTCGTTGAGCGCCTCCAGCAGCGCGTCGCACGCCTCGAGGTCGAGATGGTTCGTAGGCTCGTCGAGCAGAAGGAAGCTCACGGGGGTAGCGATGACCTTTCCCAGCAGGACCCTGTTCTTCTCTCCGCCGGAGAGGATCCTTATCTTCTTGAGCGCCGCATCACCCTCGAACATCATCATACCGCATATGTTCCTCGCGCCCTGTTGGTCGACGTCGGGATCGCTGCTTACGATCTCCTCCAGGACGGTCCTGTCGTCGGAGAGTGTATTGATGTTGGCCTGCTCGTAGTAGGCGCTCCTGACCGTCGAGTTGTACGAGACCTCGCCGGAAAGCGGCTCCAGCCGGCCGGCGAGAGCCTTCAGAAGCGTCGTCTTTCCCCTGCCGTTCGCGCCGACGACGCAGACCCTGTCGTACGGCCCGATAGAGAACGAAAGATCCGAGAAGAGCGTCCTGCCCGGCTCGTACCCGAAAGCGAGGCCGGTCACGTTCATTACCGGCTTGCCGTTGAACGGACTCGACCTGAATGAGAAGTCGAGGTCCTTCGTCTTCTCCAGCTTCTCGAGCCGTTTCTGCTTCTCCAGCGTCTTGACTCTCGACTGGACGAGCCCCCCGAGCCTCGCCTTGGCGCGGAAACGCCTTATGAACTCTTCGGCCTTTTTTCTCTTCTTCTCATCGTTGAGCCGCGTCTTCTCGTAGACCTCTTCCTCCATGGCTAACTGGTCGTAGAGCTTGCCCGTATCCCCCTTGATCTTGCGGAGGGTCTTCCTGTAGATCCCCATCGTGTGCGTGACGACGTTGTCCATGAAGCTGCGGTCGTGCGTAATCAGGACAAGCTCGCCCTGGCGGCCGCTCAGGTACCTCGTCAGCCACCTGATCGAGGTTATGTCGAGGTAGTTGTTCGGCTCGTCGAGCAGGAGAAGGTCGGGATTGCGTACTAGGACCTTCGCGAGATTGAGCCTTACCTGGAACCCGCCCGAAAGTTCGAAAGGGTCCTTCTCAAGATCGGGCGCCGAGAAGCCGAGACCAGCCAGCACCTTCTCGACCTTCCACGACTGGTCCTTCTCCTCGGGGGGAAGTCCCCTGCATCCCTCCTCCAGCACGGTCGCGCCGCCGAAATCCGGCTCCTGGAGGACGTGGCCTATCGTGTACCCCTTCGGGATGATGATCTCGCCTGAATCGGCCTCCTCCTCGCCGGTGATCATCCGAAACAGGGTCGTCTTCCCGTGGCCGTTCCTGCCGACAAGCCCCAGCCTCTCCCTGGCGTTGAGCCTGAAACCGGTCTCCCTGAAAAGCTCCTGGCTTCCGTACCCTTTCGATATGTTTTCGACTATGATCATAATCGGCACGGTCCCGGTACACGGAAAAAGTCAGATTCAAGGCATTATCGAACGGCTGCTCTCTGATTTTCCGGAGGAGTATACCGGACGGTCCCGCGACATTTAAACAGGAATCCATTACAGCCCGTTTGCAAAAGAACCTTTGATGATACTATAATTACAGCATGAATCACATCAACGGGCATTCCCGTCGCTTCATATCATGCCTCTGCGCCGGAGTTCTTCTTCTGATGGCGGCCGGTCACGCCGAAGGAGATGGATTTGTAAAGGGCTCCGATGTGTCATCGCTTCCGCAAGTCGAGGATGGAGGCGGAATCTTCACGGAATCAGGAGAGCCGGGAGACGCGCTCGAGATACTCGCCGCGCATGGGGTAGACTTTGTCCGCCTCCGGATATGGCACACGCCGGCCGATGGTTACTGCGGATTCGAAAAGACGATGGATATGGCCGCCAGAGCCAGCGCGCTCGGCCTCAGGCTGCTCCTTGATTTCCATTATTCCGACACCTGGGCCGATCCGGGAAAACAATACAAGCCGGCGGCCTGGGCCGGGCTGACGACCGCGGAACTTGCCGACAGCGTGTACAGATACACGAGAGATGTTGTGACTGCGCTGATCTCGCAGAACACGAGACCCGACTGGGTCCAGATCGGCAACGAGATCACTTGCGGAATGCTCTGGGACAACGGCCTCGTCTGCAATACCTGGGACAATCCCGCGCAGTGGATACAGCTCAGGGCTCTCGTCAAGGCCGGCATCGATGGTGTGCATGACGCGGCGGCGGGAGATTCGATCGCAACGATGATCCATTTCGCCGACGGCGGCGACAACGGCGGATGCATATGGTTTTTCGACAACCTCCTCGCGGAAGGCGTCGAATTCGATCTTATCGGATTGTCTTTTTACCCCTGGTGGCACGGAACTCTCGACGATCTCTCCTACAATATCAATGACCTCGCGGCAAGGTACGGCAAGCGTATCGTGGTTGTCGAAACAGCATATCCCTTCACGCTGGGCTGGAACGACGACACGCATAATCTCGTCGGGCTTGAGAGCCAGCTGCTCGACGGTTATCCGGCGACGGCAGAGGGCCAGAGAGATTTTATCAGCGATCTCATCGATACGGTCCGGAATGTTCCCGGCGGGCTCGGAATCGGCATCTTTTACTGGGAGCCCGCCTGGATAGCGGGACCTCCGCCCGGCTCGGGTTGGGAGAACCTCGCCCTGTTTGATTTTGCGGGAGAGGTCCTCCCGTCCATCTCGGCCTTCGAAGAGACACCGACCGATGCGTCGGGACCAGAGGCTCCAAACGGATCGCTACTGCGCCAGAACTACCCGAATCCCTTCAACCCCTCGACACGGATCATGTACGAGCTCCCAGCGGGAGGTCCGGTAAATCTGTCGATCTATGACTGTACCGGAAGAGAGATCAGGCAGCTGGTCGAAGGATACAGGCAACGGGGTGCCCATCAGATAAACTGGGACGGAAGAAGAAGTGACGGTAGCCGGTGTCGTGGGTATATTCAGGAACCGGAGATAGGCCGTCTCAGGCTATTCGGCAACAGCCTTCAGCACTATCGAGTTCAGCTGATATGTCGATCCGTCGTACAGGTTGGCGCACGCGATATAGTGATCCGGGCCGATGATGAAATGCTCCCAGTCCTGCGCGCCGTGTGTGAGGACTGCCTGATGCCCTGCGAAGGACGAGCCGTTCCAGATATATATCCTCGAATCGATGTTGCGGGAATTCTCATCCGTGCTGACGTAATTCGCGACAGCGAGATATGAAAAGGTCCCGATCTCAATGTACTCCCAGTCTGTGGCCCCGTTTGTCAGGATCGACTGATATTCCGTGAACGATGAGCCGTTCCACACATAGATCTTCGAATCGACGTCCTGAGTGATTCCGTCGCTGAAATTCGCTATAGCCAGATAGGCCTCTCCGCCGATCTCGAAAGGCTCCCAGTCCCTTCCACCCGTTGTCGGGATCGCCTGAAACTCGGCGAATGAGGATCCGTTCCACATGTATACCTTCGAATCGACGTTGCGGGTGACCCCGTCGGTCCAGTTCGCGATGGCAAGGAATGAATCGGCCCCCACGGTGAAGAACTCCCAGTCTTTCGCTCCCATGGTCGGGATCGACTGAAATTCTGCGAACGCGGAGCCGTTCCACCTGAATATCTTAGAATCTATAGTGTAATCGTAGTCCGAGTGCTCGTTCGCGACGGCGATGTATGAATCGTTTCCTATCTCGAAGTACTCCCAGTCGACCGCGCCACTAGTCGGGATCGACTGCAGCTCCGCGAAGGCCGCACCGGTCCACCGGTATATCTTCGAATCTATGTCAGTAGTGCCGCCGTTGCTCAGGTTCGCCACGGCCAGATAAGATTCCGCCCCTATCTCGAAGTACTCCCAGTCCGACGCCTGCGACGTGGGAATCGCCTGGAACTCGACAAAGGAAGTATCGACCCATCGGTAGATCCTCGAATCGATGTTTACAGAAGCGCCGCTGTAAGCGTTCGCTACGGCAAGATATGTCTCGCCCCCTATGACAAACGATTCGAAATCCGCCCCTCCCTGTGTAAGTATGTCCTGATGATGGACGAAATCGTATGTCGGCTCGGTCTCGTCCGGCGCGGCCGGGCTGTCAGAGCCGCCGCAGGAGAGCAGCATTAGTAATGAAGCGGATATTGAAAGACGGAGAATCCTGCGGGACATCAGATCACTCCTTTGAACATGCGGATCACCTCAGAAGGACCATCTTCCTCGTCAGGGACTGGTCGCCTGAAGTAAGCCTGTAGAAGTAAACGCCCGAGCTCACCCCGTTGCCCTGCCCATCCCTCCCGTCCCATACTACCTCACGGCGGCCTTCCGGAAGTATCCCGTCGCTGACTGTCCTTACGGGCCTCCCCTGTACGTCGTAGATCGACAGGTTGACGCGGCTTCTGCGCGGCAGTTCGAACGCGATAGTAGTCGAGGGATTGAAGGGATTTGGGAAGTTCTGCCCGAGCCGCATGCCGGCGCCGGGTATCGCGCCATCGCCTGATTCCACTCCGGTAAGGCTTCCGAACTCGTAAATGGCTGTCTCGTAAGCGTCGAGGCTGATTCCCGTTATCTCGTACGCGGGGCTCACCGCGATACTGAGTGTATCGCCGGGGATGAGCAGATTGATCAGCAGGTGGCTACCTGGCTCGAGGCTGGCCGCCGACCCTGTCAGCGTGATGCTGCCTATAGCGTGGCCCGCCGTGTTGGACATGCAGAGCACGCCCTGTCCCTGGTAGCTCCTCAGGAAAGCCATTACCGGAGATTCAGAGCTCGACAGCGCGGCGTACGTGCCTCTACGCAGGGCCGGAGTCGCGTTGCGCACGCCGACCAGTTTCCTGTACCAGCTGAGCAGCGATCCTTGGTCCGTATCCTCGACGAGCACGTTGAACTGCTCGTAGTTGCCGTTGATCGCGTGCCAGGGCGTGCCCGTGGTAAATCCGGCGTTGGTCCCGTCCGTCCACTGCATAGGTGTGCGTATGTTGAGGTGGTCGCCGCTGCCGATCATGCCTATCTCCTCGCCGTAATACACGAAAGGTATCCCCGGCAGGGTCATGTATATGCCGGCGGCGACCCTGTTGCGGCCCTCGTCGAAGCCGAGGACGTTGAGCACACGGTCCTCGTCGTGGTTGGTGAGGAATGTGCCGAACTGCAGGTATGGGTAGAGGCTGTAGACCTGCAAAGCCTTCGTTCCCAGGTAATCGGCGTTCCCGTCGTTGACGGCGCCGAGCATCGCGTATGACAGGTCGAACTCGAAGCAGAAGTCGATCCGGTCATTTGTCACGTACTGAAGGACCGTGCCCGTGGAGGTCCAGGCCTCGCCGACCGACATGGCCGCCGGCTTTACCGCTTTGACGTAGGAGTTGTAGTCATGCCAGAACTGCAGAGTAGCGGGCGTGTTCTGCAGCTGGTCTCCTTCCTCTATGATGTAAAGCACCGCATCGAGGCGGAAGCCGTCAACGCCGATCGTGTCGAGCCAGTAAGCGGCCGTCTCAAACATCGTGTCCTTCACGGCGGGCGTCTCGTAGTTAAGGTCGGGCATGCCAGCGTTGAAGAGTCCGTAGTACCAGCCCGAGGGGTTCCAGTGCCAGACCTGCTGCCCCCAGGGCCCTATCTGGCCCGGATCGTCCGGCAACCAGCGGAACCAGTCACGGTAGTAGGGATCTTCCGCGGCGGACGCGGCGAACCAGGGATGCTGGTCAGAGCAGTGGTTCATCACGTAGTCGATTATGACAGCGATGCCGCGGGAGTGGGCGGCTGCCAGAAAGTCCTCGAAATCGGCCATCGTCCCGTAATCGGGATTGATAGAGCGGTAGTCTACCGTATCGTAGCCGTGGTAGCTCGGTGATTTTTGGATAGGCATAAGCCAGATGCCCGTGATACCGAGGTCGCTGTCCGTTTCCGGATCGCCGTCGTTAAGGTAGTCGAGCTTCTCGGTCAGGCCCTGAAAATCGCCCGTACCGTCGCCGTCGCTATCGTAGAAGCTGCGAACGAATATCTCGTAGAACACGCGGTCGTTCCACCAGTGAAGGTCTCCGATACCCCCGCCGCCCGGCTGCATGTCGTTGTACCAGACCAGGATCGTATCGTTGTTTTCGCCCACTGTATAAGTGCGGTTGTTACCGACGCCCGGGAACTCCTCGCTGCCGTCCCACTGCGCGTTGATGCGGAACTTATACTCGATGAATTCCGCAGGGGTGAAACCGCCGAGCGTGACCGTGTATATACTGTCTCCGTCAATACCAGCGAGGGGGGTCAGCGGATCGGTCCCCCAACCGTTGAAAGTGCCTGCAATATCGACAAAGTCGCTGCCCGGATCGAAATTGCCGATCTCGATCTGATATGACATGCGGACCTGGAAGGTGACCGATACAGCGTGGAGATCAGTGGAAATAAAAGACGCGGCAACCGCCACCGCGCATGTGAGTACTCTCTTGATGCTGTCTTTCATGGCTCTTCTTCATCTTCTTCAATATCGCGCCGGAATGGGAATGCCGCCTGATATATGATAATAGCACCTTCGGGAGGTCGAAACAATTCCGAACCTCCCGGAAGGAATAAAAACGGCTGGGCCAGGGTTCAGTTGATTTCCCGATATGATCGGTCGGGACCGCCTATGCGGCGGGCCGGGCATCCTTTTTCCACGTCCGCCTGCTCTCGAATATCGTGTAGACCACCGGGATCAGGACCAGCGTGATCAGCGTCGAACTGAGCAGGCCTCCGATCACTACGCGCGCGAGCGGCGCCTGCGCTTCGCCGCCTTCCCCTATGCCGAGGGCCAGCGGCATCAGGCCCAGGACTGTCGTCATCGTGGTCATCAGGATCGGGCGGAGCCTGTTTGAGCCGGCCTGAAGTACCGAGGGCCTGAGCTCCATGCCTTTCTCGCGGCGGAGCTGGTTGGTCGTGTGGACGAGCAGGATCGCGTTGTTCACCACGATGCCTGTCATTATGATGCAACCTATGTACGCCTGCATGCTGAAGATCGTGCCGGTCAGCAGCATCGTCAGCACTACGCCGATGATCGCCATGGGAACGGAAAAGAGGACCACGAACGGGTCGCGGAACGATTCGAACTGTCCCGCCATGACCATGTAGACGAGGAATATGGCCAGTATAAGGCCGACAAGCAGCTCCCTGAAGGCCTTCTGCTGCTCTTCGTAGTCTCCGCCGAACAGTATCGCGAAATCCTTG
>Ga0315536_1001678_pt1 | contig 11038 bp, 8 predicted proteins | sample SalMarSW160230MG_FD_203093 | JGI IMG/M metagenome (GOLD analysis project Ga0315536, IMG submission 203093) | Salt marsh sediment microbial communities from the Plum Island Ecosystem LTER, Massachusetts, United States - Salt Marsh Sediment SW1602-30 ... | reverse complement strand
TGTAGCTGTAACTATCAGTGTTTTCAGTTTGTTATACAAGCCGGCTCATATTCGCCGGTTTTGATTTTTTCCTTAAGCTCGTGAGCGTCTATTCCGTGTTTCTTCATCTTGTATCTCAGCGTTCCCCGTTCTACCCCAAGAAGGTGGGCCGCGCGGGTGATATTACCCTCAGTCCTGAGCAGGGTCCCTACGATCACTGCCTTTTCAACCTGCTCGAGGCTGACTCCTTCGGGTGGAATATCGATCTTCAGGGTTCCGTTCTCTTTCTTGACATGGCAGGTTGTTTCCTCAATGCGGGTCTCCGTGTCGATCGGCAGGTCGGAAGCATGAATGGTCCCGGTCGTGTTGAGGAGGACTGCGCGCTCGATGAGATTTATCAGCTCCCTGATGTTACCAGGCCATGAGTATCGCTCGAGAAGCGAGAAAGCGTCTTTCGAGAGGGTGACACCCCCCTTCTTCAGGCGGCTGGAGAACTTTTTCGTGTACGTCTCGGCGATGGGGCGGATATCCTCCCTGCGGTTTCGAAGCGGAGGGATCCTTATTTCCACGACGTTGAGCCTGTAATAGAGGTCGGCCCGGAACCGCTTGAGTTCAACGTCAGCCTTCAGGTCTCTGTTTGTAGCTGAGATCACTCTGACGTCTACGGGCAGGAACTGGGTGCCGCTGACCCTCCTTATAGTCCTCGAATCGAGGAACTTGAGGAGCTTTGCCTGGAGGTTGAAGTCGATCTCACCGACCTCATCGAGAAATATAGACCCCCCGTTGGCGACCTCGAACAGCCCCATCTTTCTTTCCTTGGCATCGGTAAAAGCACCCTTCTCGTAGCCGAAGAACTCGCTTTCAAGCAGCTTGGCAGGGATCGCCGCGCAGTTGACCTCTATGAGCGGCCCGGAGGACCTGGCACTTATCTGATGGATGGCTCCAGCGAGGGCTCCCTTGCCGGTGCCATTCTCGCCGGTGATCATGACCGATGTGCAGTCGCTTTTTCCGACCTTGATCGCCAGGGCGATTATTTCCTGCATTGCATCGCTGACGCCAATGATGTCATCGAACCCTTCCGGTTTAGCCACTCTTTCCCGGATGGCCTCATCAAGCTTGCGCTTACCCAGGCCACTGGCGATCTGGCTGAGGATAAGATGAAGGCCCCGTCTCTCGTATGGCATGTGAAGCTGGTGCCGCGCACCCAGGCTCAGCGCGACATTGTCCTCGTTTTTCAGGCCCTCCGGTATCAGCAGGATAAGCTGGGTGGCGGGATTCCGGCCGTGCCAGCTTATCAGAGTCTTGACGTCCGGAGTGATGTCCTTGTTTCCGGCGACTTCCGATCCGGCAAATATAAGTGCGGGCGGGGCCGATTTCTCTCTTTTCGATACGAAATCGCTCACGCTGGAGAACTTCGACACTTCCCATCCTGATTCAGCGCAGTCTGTTGCTGTGGTCCCCAGGACATCGGAGTCAGAGCATATTATGTCGAGTTCAAGTGATATCATTCGGGTTGCCTGGTTCGAGTATGTGTTCAGGGCGTACTGGTTCAGGGGGTTAACTGCAAGATATATGCCTTATTACGTAGAATCTGGCCATGCGGGCGCTTCCGTCGGGATTGAAAGGGCGGGTCGAAACTGTTATCTTCCTGAACAGTTGTATCTGCTGGCCCTGCGGGGCGTCACAATCCGCGCGGCCACGCACGGCAAGTCCTCGGCCCGAGGTAGATAAAATGCGTTATCTGGGAACAAAATCCCCTGGAATCACAGTATACTCCCTGCTGCTCGTGGTCGCGGCGTTCGGCCTGTCAGGCTGCAGTGATGATCCACAGAGCGGCGGAGAGCAGATATCCATCAGTTCGGTAACGCCGGCTCAGGCAAGCGCCGGGGATGTAGTGACGATCGAAGGGAAAGGTTTCAGCGCAGAGCCCGCGCAGAATCTGGTCACATTTTCCGCTACAGGCTTTTCAAGCTCCGTCGCGAACAGGACCGCCGTTCCCTCGGAGGTGACGCGCACGAGCCTGACGGTAGAGGTCCCTGAAGGCTCGTTCACCGGCGGAGTCAGAGTGGAGGCTCCATTCCCGGTCTACGGTGGACCCTTTGATATCACGCCGCCGAGGATCCCTTCGAACTCGCTCGATTTCACGATCAGGCTGCTCCGTGGCGATGTGGCGAAGATCTATTATGCCGATTCGGATTATGATTTTTCTCTTTCGACGTTGCAGGCCGGCGAGGAATACATCCTCATACTGTTCGACAGCGCCACGCCGCCCGACAGGAATATGACAGTCAACTATTCCGTAGACAACAATACACCCTGCACGTCGGCCCCCCCAGCAGACGGGCCTGATACTGCAATTGACGCCGGTCCTGACGCAATAAAGCTCGACCCCCTTCTGCTTGCCGGGTCCGGAGAGGTCACAAGATCGTTCGAGCGGAAGAAGTGGGAGGAAGCTCTCGGCCTTCTTCACGGCGGGCAGTCCGGTATCGATGAAGGTTATACGAAACCTGCGCCCTCTCGGTCTTCGATGCTTAAGCCGCAGGCGCAGGAGTTCTTCGTTTTCAGCAATTTCGACGGCAGCACTATCAATCCTGCCGATTTTACCCTAGTGACAGCTGACCTTAAATACGAGGGGACGCATACGCTTCTTTACGTCGACCAGACTACGCACGTTTCCTGCATCACCGATTACGAGGCGGCGGCGCTGGGGCAGGAGTTCGAGGATCATATCTATCCGACCAATACTTCGAGTTTCGGGTCAGAGTCAGACATCAACCATGACGGGAAAGTCGTCATCCTGCTGACGCCGGTAGTCAACGAGCTGACGCCTTCCGGCGGGTCTACTCCCGGCTATATAGCCGGTTTCTTCATGCCGGGCGATCTGTTGCCCGCATACGTTCCGACAGGCGCTTCGAACGGGATGGAGATATACTATTCGATGGTCCCCGATCCTACCGGTTTATACGGGAACGTGCATCCCAAGGACGAGGCTCTCGATGTGATCGTGGGCGTGATCGCTCACGAATTCGAACACATGATCATGTTCAACTACCGGGTGCTGATCTTCGGGAACGGATACAGCGGCGCGTATATGGCGGAGCTATGGGTAGACGAGGGGCTCGCTCACATAGCCGAGGACCTCAACGGCCACGATGGGAGCAATATCAGCCGGGCGAACCTTTTCCTCAACGATCCCGGCAATGTCACCCTGATCCACGGAGGCGACGACCTCGAGGAGAGGGGTGCAAGTTTCCTCTTCTTCAGGTACCTCGGGGACCGTTTCGGCGATCGAATATTCCGCGACATAGTGCAGACGAATAAGACAGGCACGGATAATATCGAGTATGTGACCGGCTTCGCTTTCAAGGAGCTCTTTACCGACTGGGCGGCTACTATGTATTTCGAGGACATGGGCGTGACGCCTGTCGATCCGAAATACTCATATACATCGCTGGATCTCGCGGCCGATTTCGGCCCGCTCAGGATCAGGCAGAGCAACATCTGCGGGAGTCCCTATACGGGTGATGTGAAGTCGTACGGTCCGGATTTCCTGATCATGGAATTCACTGGTACCGATGTCTACGATATCAATATCTCAAGCGCGTTGTTCGGGAGTATGAATGCGGCTCTTATCAGGATCCAGTGATATTCTGATAGCTCTGATCCTACTGGCGACGGTCTCATGCGCCTCCACTCCACCCGCCACTTCATCGGGAGAACGGTTTCAGCTAAAAGGCTCCATCAGGGTCGAGGGCGACCATCCTTTCGACAGGGTGATCGTCCTCTCCGATCCGCAGGGCGTGAAGTGGAACCTCGACCCCGGGGGGATGGAGGCAGAGTTGAGCCTTCTCGACGGATATGATGTTGTGCTTACCTGCTCCGGTGTCCCGGGAAGGGGTGGCGAGAGAGATGCCAGGGTCGAAAGCTATTTACTGGTCCCCCCGGAAGGGATGGTCGTGGTGATGGGAAGGATCTCGATATCCGGCGAAACGATCCTGTTGAATTCCGAAGACATCGGGTATATGCTGACAGGGCCTCTGACAGCGGCATTGGAGGCTTTCGGCGGCCATCGCGCCTGGATCTGGGGGATAATGGGCGATGGTGATGCTGTAGAGGTCAGTGGATACGAGGTCCTCGGACCGTAGGATAAGGGGCTCGGTATAATGCGTAAAACCGGATTTTCCGGGGCGTCATACCTTAATGGAGGTGGAAAATGACGAAGAACATGGGCGGAGCGGACCGCATAGTCAGGATCCTTCTGGCTATAGTGATAGGGATCCTCTATTTCACGCAGAAGATCTCCGGCACTGCGGCGATCATCCTCGGTATCATCGCGATAATCTTTCTGCTCACCAGTTTCGCGGGCACCTGCCCGCTCTATATCCCGATGAAGATATCGACGGCAAAGAAAGAGAAGAAGCAGTCACCGCCGATGTGAGACTATCCTTTCGAAATGAAAGAGAGGACCGGCATCGGCCGGTCCTCTCTTCATGTCATCCCTATCGATAGTCCGCTGTCAACGAACTTTATAAGGATCGGAATCAGGTGCCGAGAAGATCGTACAAGTAGTGAGGCCGCATACCTCGGCCGTTCCCGTTATCACGTATCCGACATTCATGCCGTTCAGGCAGACGGGTATGAACCCAACCTGGCCTGAAGTCGCCGCCGCGCCGTCGACCGGCTCGGTGGCCGCTCCAGTGGTCGGATTCTCCAGGAGCGCCCGGCCCGGTAGGAAGTCGATCACGGTGTCACCGTACCAGCTGGAGTCACAGCCGGTATTACCTGGGTATATCCCGCCGTTTCGGCTGGCGAATTCCTCGACGGCGAGCTGCACCGTCCTGCAATGAGAGATCACGATCGCTTCCACCGGCGTGGTCCGTCCGCTGGATATGATGAACTCGTGACCATGCGTGGAAAAGCCCGAGATGACGTAGACCGGATCGTAGTTGTCTGTCTCTGTCCCGCTCGCGGAGTTCCATGATGAGTACCTTCCAGTCATCCTGGCATATCCTGTCTGGCCGGGCCTTACGGCCGTATGGTTCACCAGGCCGTCATCTCCCCCGGTATAAGGATTAAGGGGGGCCCTGCCGCGGGGGAGAAGGTCCTCGACCGTCTCGCCCGACATGTCCTCGTCTGCGAACAGGTCCTCAGGATACACTCCTCCGTTATCAGCGGCGAATTCTTCGACCGCTTCCATAAGGGTGTAGCAGTTGTACCGTATTGTGGCCTCCTCGACCGTCCCGATATTGGTGAGCTCCAGCACCTGGGACTCTTCTCCGAATCCCCTGATCCGGTACCCCATCCTCAGGCCGAAATACTCCATCGCTTCGTAGCTGACCTGGCCGGGCATGCCTGATGTATTGGCTGAGGGCTCTGTTCTCAGGCCGGTATAGGGGTTGAGAAGGCCTGCAGAAGAGTGGAGATAGTCGAAGACTCTCTTCCCGTCGGCGTTCCTGTCGTTGTAGATGTCGGAGGGATACAGGCCGGCGTTTCTCCAGGCGAATCTTTCCAGTGCCTTCTCGAGAGTCCTGCAGTTGGATATGACCACGGCCTCCTCAATCGTGCAGTCGAAGCTCGATTCGGCGAAGATGACCGAATCCTTCCCGTGACCTGTGACTACATACCCGTATATTCTTCCTTCGGACATGATACATACGTATCCGGTCTCGCCCGGACTGTCGGCGGTCCTCAGGATGAGCTCCTCGTCTCCGGTGAACGGGTTGTCAGACGTGTTACCGTAGTATTTGGTCCAGGAGCTTAGGATAGTCATCCTGTCCCAGCTCTTCTCGTCGAGAGGGTAAAGATTGGAGTAATCGCCAGAATATGGATTAGCGAGGATCTCCTCAAGCTGCTCGCGCAGCATCTCGACTGCCGTCCTGCAGTTGGCCAGGACCAGCGCTTCCTCCGGAGAGGCGAGGTTGGAGAGCTGAACTTCTATCGATTCTTCTCCGAATCCAGTGATCATGTATCCGTATATCGTTTCTTCGACGACTATCGGGGCGTAGGCGATCGCACCGGGACCAGTCGCCTGTCCGTTTACGGGAACAGTTTCCTTGTCCGTGTACGGATTGACATAGACGCCGCCGTCCGGCATCAGGTCGAGGACCGATTCGCCGGTATCGAGCGTGTCGATGTCTATATTTTCCGGATATTCCCCATCGCCGACCGCCGCGAACACTTCAACAGCCTGTTCCAGAAGCCCGCATTGTGCAACGAGTATGCTGTCCGCAGATATCTCCTGCGGTGGGAAGGATGGCGCGAGCACGGGTGCTGTGTCGCGGCCACACGCCGGCAAGAGGATTATTGTCAACAGGATAACCCAAGTGTACTGTTTCATTTCTTTTCAACTCCCGCAATCTACCGCGAGAAAGGTGCAAGATATCCAGTATAATGGCATTTATGGTGCCAGAATCATGACACGGGAAGGCCAGAGAAATCATGTGCATGGATCGTCCGTGGAAGCCCTGGGCCTTCAGTCCCCGGTCGCTCTTGCCTTGACCTCTTCGAGGTTCTTGTAGCGTATGTAGCGGGACATCTCCAGCTGCGTGAAGAACATCGCCAGGCGGTCGTTGCATGGCTCGATCCGCTCTCCGAACCTGTTCCTCAGGATCCCGGCGATAGCGCCGATATTCCGTCTGCCGTCGATGTTTTCCCAGACTGCCGAGCCTACGTCGTCGAGCTTGATCCTGAAATACGGGCTCTTCAGCCTCGAACCGATCAGCTTTTTCATCAGGGTAGTCTTGAATCTCGGTCCCAGGACCGTGACGATTCCGTCCTCGCACATCTCGGACTGGACAGTACGTTCAGGGACCAGCTCGAGAAGGTTCACTTCCGGGGACTGAGTCTTTTTCTTTCTTCCTAACATCGTGCTGATTGTCCCGTCTGTAGAAAAGAAGACCCCGGAGCCGGGAGGCCCCGGGGTCATTGAACGACTCTAGTCTTACTCTGACGCGCTCTTGGCGGGGATCCTTATCAGGATCCACGCGAGAAGGGCGAAGACGATAAGCGCCAGCCAGGGGTTGCCGCCCTTGATGATCGCCGGCAGTATGCCCTCGCCGCCGCCGGCGACGACCGTCGCGGCGATGAGGATGCCCATCAGGGCCTGGCCCGCTATAAGGCCGGAGGCGAGGAGGATCCCGGTGTTGTCCGCCTTCTCCTTGTTGAGTTTGCGCTTCTTGATGTATCCGTCGGCGAACCACTTGATGATCCCGCCGATGAAGATGGCCGAAGTGGTGTGGAACGGCAGGTACATGCCGACCGCGATCAGCATCGGCGAAGGAGCGCCGATCAGGATGAGGGCGACCGCGAAAATAGCCCCCATGATCACGAGCGGCCAGGCCATCTGCCCGGTGATGATGCCCTGTGCGAGCATCGCCATCAGTCCGGCCTGCGGCGCGGGAAGGTCGGTCCCGCCGATGCCCCCCGTCGAAGCGTACCCGGTGTGGAGGAGCTGGAGGACAAGCGCCATTACGAACGCCGCCGCCACTACCCCGATGATGCAGCCTAGCTCCATCGCCCGTGGAGTACCGCCGAGGATGTGCCCGGCCTTGAGGTCCTGGATGATGTCCCCGGCCACGCCGCTCGAACAGCAGACCACGGCCGCCACTCCGAGCACAGCGGCGACGCCGAAGGCTCCTTTGACCCCCACGGCGACCATCAGTATCGCCGCCACGATAAGGGTCGAAAGCGTCAGACCCGAGATCGGATTGTTGCTCGAGCCGATCGTCCCTACAAGGAAGCCGGCTACGGCGGCGAAGAGGAATCCCGCGACCGTCATGACGATCGCCGAGACGGCCGCCCCGATGATGCTGCCGCTGAAGTACCAGTAGAGGAAGAAGATCGGTATGACCAGGGCGATGATGCCGATGATCGTGATCGAGTAGGGGACGTCCCTCTCGATACGGCTCGTCTCGGCGCCTTCCTTGACCTTGCCGATCTGTTTGAGGTCCTTGAACGCCCTCGACATCCCCGTTCCGAGTGACTTGCGCATCCTGAACAGGGTGTAGAACGCGCCTACGAGCATCGCGCCGACCGCGAGCGGGCGGACCTGCGAGTTCCAGACAGCGCCGGTGGTCTCCATCCAGTCGGTGCCGGGCCCGAATGTCCCGGCAATGAAGATGAACAGCGGCGTCATCATCATGTGGCCGAACACACCGCCCGCGAAGACTATCGCGGCGAGCTTCGGGCCGATGATGTAGCCGACGCCGAGCATCGCGGGAGAGGCCTCGGGCGACTCGACGAAGATCCCCCCGGTCGGGTTGGAACCGGCTGTGATCGCCTTCAGATCGCTTGTCATCAGCCTGAAGTTCTTCACGGTCGGCAGGACCCAGAAGTGCCTGATGTATCCCTTGATCATGAGGAGGCCGAAGCTGTTCTTCAGGAGCTCGAGAAGCGCGGCGACGCCGATCATCCCGAAGACATACTTGGCGCCTGTCGCCCCTCCCTGGCCCGCCTTGACGATCTCCGAGCAGGCGACGCTCTCGGGGAAGGGGAGCGACTTGTCGTCGATCAGCACCCGCCTTAGGAAGATCACGAAGAACACGCCGAGGATGCCGCCGACCAGCATCAGGAAAGTGCTTTCCCAGTAGTGGATGTTTTCCCAGATAGGCTCTCCCGTCGCGGGGTTCTTGGCGATCAGGAACGCCGGGATCGTGAAGATCGCGCCGGCGACTACGGCCTCGCCGACCGCGGCCGTGGTACGGCATGTGTTCTCCTCGAGGATCGTGCCTTTGAGCGGCTTGAGCACCGCCATGGCCATGACCGCTGCCGGGAACGTTGCCGCCACCGTCATGCCCGCCACGAGGCCGAGGTAGGCGTTCGCCGCTCCTAGGATGACTGAGAGTATCGCGCCGAATATGATAGCCGGCAGCGTGAACTCCTTCATCTTTGTCTCGGCGGACACATATGGTTTGAACTCATCGGCCATACAGTCCTCCTTCCAGGTCGGGAAACGGGTCAATACCACCTAGTCAGATATTTGACACCCGGTTATCCGGGTCAAGGCATGGTATTCACAGGCTCCTGGCAAAGTCAAGGAATTCATACTGTCGAGAAGTCGACGGCATTCCGGCAGTGGCCGGGCCGAAGTTTCAGGATAACTTTCTCTGCCGCAACGCGTTTTCGATCTCTCTCTGTGCCGGTACGGGGATTGCCTTGTGAAGTGTCGGCGGGGACCAGAAGCAGAGACGGGAGAGTACCTGGTGAGGAAGGCGATAAAGGAATGCCTGGGGCTTCTCTGCAGCGCGTGCGGCGCCTCGGCGGCCCGCCTGCGATTATATTTGGGAGAACCCGGTCCGGGAGGGCCGGGCCTGGAGATATGCGGTGGAGTACCCGCCGACCAGAGCGCCGAACTTGCCCTGAGGGAATCGGCATCGACCGCGGGGGGGTTCGGCGTGTGGCGGATGGACGGGAGCGGATACGGGAACGAGTGGCGCCTCGAGCGCAGGCTCGCAGGCATGTCCGTCTCTCTCGACCTCGAGCTCAACGAGATGACGCCGTCCTTCCTTCCGAGAAGGATCTCTGCCGCTGGTGAGCTGCTCGGGCTTCTCGAGCATCTTCTCCCGCTGGCCGATGTTCTGGCGCCCGGTCACGGCGGATGTGGGGCGGCGGCCGGAGGGGGCCGCCCCTTCGATCCGCCGATCGCCGGGATATCCCCTTCGATCGTCTCTCTCAGGGAGGACATCCGGAAGGTCGCCGCCGGCAGGATCCATGTCCTCATATGCGGGGAAAGCGGGACGGGCAAGGAGCTTGTCGCAAGGAACATCCATTCGCTCGGGCCGAGGCGCGCCGGGCCGTTCATAGCGGTCAACTGCCTCGAGATGCCGGCGGGCCTTCTCCAGGGCGAGCTGTTCGGAAGCGCCAGGGGAGCCTACACAGGGGCCGACCGCGACCGCGAGGGGCTGATCGAGGCGGCCGGCGGCGGGACGTTCTTCCTCGACGAGATCGGGGAGCTTCCCGTCCATCTTCAGGCGGCGCTGCTCCGTGTGCTTCAGGAGAGAGAGATACGCAGGCTCGGCGAAGGGCGGAGCAGAAAGGTCGATGTGCGGTTTGTGTTCGCCACTAACCGCGACCTCGAGGGGCTTGTCCGGGCGGGGAGATTCAGGGAGGACCTCTACTTCAGGCTCAGTGCTGTCAGGCTGCATATCCCGCCGCTCAGGGAGAGGAGCGAGGATGTCCCGGTCCTGACGGCGCGGTTCCTTCGCGAGTCTTCGCTCCAGCTCAGCGGCCGTCCCGTCTCGATGACCGCTGGAGCCCTGTCCAGGCTCATCGGCTATCGCTGGCCGGGCAACGTCCGAGAGCTGAGAAACGAGATCGAGAGGGTTTTGACGATGAACCCGGGCTCCGTGAGGATCACCGCCTCGATGCTGGGGATCCCGGAAGGGCGCGGGAGCATCCTTCCCGTAACGGATTCCGGTCTGGAAGCGGGTACGATGCCCGAGGCCGTGATGCGGCTCGAGAGAAGGATGATCGTGGATGCGCTGGAGGGTTTCGGGGGAAACAGAACCCGCACTGCGAAGGCCCTGGGGATAACCCGCCAGGGCCTTCTCAAGAAGCTCAAGAGGATGAATATCGATCCCGACCGGCATCGGGATCCTGTAAAGACGGTTATCTCAGAAGCACCGCCTTCCTTGTGAACGTGTACCCACCCGCACGGTATCTTATGAAATAAATACCCGAGGATAGAGCGCGTCCGTCGTCGCCGGTGCCGTTCCATGTCACCGAGTAGCGCGAAGGTTCCTGCTCGGCGTCTACGATCACGCTGACCCGCCTTCCTGCAACGTCGTAGGCGGCGATGAAGACATGAGCCTTTTCCGCGATCGAGTAATCGATCCTTGTCGCCGGATTGAACGGGTTGGGGAAGTTCTGCTCGAGGTTGTAGATCAGCGGCGTTCCGGCGACCTCGTCGTCGGTCACCGTCACATTGACCGCGGCCCTTACGCGGACCATGATCTCCGGAGCCGACTTTCCGTGCGCCACCCAAGAATCGTAGAAATCCTGCCCGGAGGAGTTGGTCTCGTTCTCGTCACGCAGGAACTCCGTGTATTCCTTCGATGTCGTC
>Ga0315536_1001676_pt1 | contig 11040 bp, 1 predicted proteins | sample SalMarSW160230MG_FD_203093 | JGI IMG/M metagenome (GOLD analysis project Ga0315536, IMG submission 203093) | Salt marsh sediment microbial communities from the Plum Island Ecosystem LTER, Massachusetts, United States - Salt Marsh Sediment SW1602-30 ... | reverse complement strand
TCAATCTCATATGGGTCTACGTCATTCCAGCGGCACTCATCCTCGTAATCTCAGTGTATCTGATGAATGCGTCACATAAGGATCTCTTTGATACCAAAGTGGAAGGGGTATCCTCAGTGGGAGTATATGGGAGAGTGAGGCATCCCATGTATTTGGGGACTCTTCTCTTTTATCTCGGTCTTGCAGTTGCTACGTTTTCGCTTACTGCGATAGTAGTATGGTTTGTCGCTATTGCATATTACAATTCGCTTGCGAACTACGAGGAAACCCTGCTTGAGGAGCGGTTTGGAGCTGCGTATCGAGAGTACAAGAAGAGTGTACGAAAGTGGATTCCAGTCTAGGATAAGATGTTGCATCAAGTTTTGTAGGACCTAAGACTGAGATCTCTAGAGAACTTCAGCTTTCTCCAATCTCCATTACCTGTGCAATATATGTGGATATCCAATTGCTCGGAGTGGAAGAAGTGCAATTTTCTTCAGTAATTGACCGTTCTAACTGCACTTCTACCAAATATCAGGTACTTTCTCTTCTTGTACATTATTGTGCTGATGATTCCCAGAGCAAGAATGCTGATTGCCCAAGGAATTAAATTAAGCCAAGTCAGCTCAGCTCCTGAAGCAACAAGTGGAGGTGGACTAGAAGGTATTGCAGGCGCCATGGGGGGTATCAGATTTCCTGATACAATATGGAAGCTATACAGTCCAGTATAAGCGATGTCCTCAGGACCCGTAGGCAACGCATAGTTATCAACGGATAAGCCCCAAAGTCTTCCAGTACCCTCATAGTGCCAGAGAAGTCGTCCATCCGTGCCATTGACTATATTGATGTAGTTGTAGTTAGTATAGACAAGATCCGTTACGCCATCACCACCCCAATCACCAAACGTCATTGTTGCATCGTAAGGGCCAAGAATTAGGGGAGCTTCGTACTCCCAGACGCGAAGGCCGGAGATATCATAGGCGACGACACCAATGTCAATGACATTAACCACAAGCTCATCAATACCGTCATGTAGATAGAGATCTGCAGCTCCAATTTCGCGAACAAACCCTGCTTCAAAGGGCACAAGGTACGCTGGTAGGCCCGTGTTGGATTTAATGACTGTAACATCGGAAGAGGAATCTAGCACAGCTATATCTTCATAGCTATCTCCATCGAAGTTGCCGGTAATAATATCATAAATCGTGGGACCTAAACCTAACGACCATGCGAGTTCACCTGTCGCACCTCGATATACCCAAACTGTTCCACCATAACCACCAATAGCAACATCAAGCCATGTTCCCCCTAGATAGTGTCCGACTGCCAGATGGTTTCCAATATTCGTTTCATTGAAGTTCCCCTTGAAGAGTTCTGATCCAGAACCATCAAACCATGCCACATAAGCCTCTGTGGGAACTGCTCTTTGGAAGAGAGCAACAACCTCATCCCCTGATTGAGTGGTTACAAACTCTCCTGCTGCGATAGAAGTGATAGTGAAACCTGCAGGTTCAGGAATCATACCCATCTCTTCTCCAGTTTCACCTTTGAGAAGGAATACTCCTGTACTCTTCACCCAAACTGCAAGGTCCAGATCACCAAATCCATCAAACTGACCAAACTGAACATCCCCTACTCTCCAGAGCATTGTCTGATTCCAGATGAGCTGCCCGTTTGTAGCGTTGTACAGGAGCAGTTCATTGTGGTCGTTTGTCAGAACAATCTCTCCACGACCATCTCCACCAAGATCAGCAGACCACATGTTCGTGTTCTTTTTATCACCAGTCTGAACCTCAAGGTAGTCGGTGTGGATTACATAGGGAGAGGATGTTTCCACGTACACTGGATCAAGTCGGTCAATAGCGGTCAAGTTTCCTGTGAAAGCTGACCAAGCAACAATACTGTAGAATCCATCTCCATCGAGATCAGCTGCAGTCACGCTCCTAGCTGAATGTGCAAGCACATCAAAATAGATTACAGCGCCACTTCTGCCATCAATAGCAATGACTTCGCCAGAATCGCTCACTAATGCAATATCTGGGGTTCCTGAATTATCGAAATCACCAATCGCGGCATCCCAAGTCTGACCAAGGCTTGGCGCATAATGCCACTGAGTGGTACTGGAGAGTATCTCTTCAAGATAGAGCCCACTAGTAAGAGTTAGTGAAAGAACTTCCTTCACACCATCTCCATCAAAGTCATCCACAAAGATGTGCCACCAGGGAATTCCATAGTCCGTTGAGTTGTAATAGATGATGCCTGTAGTAGGATCAAGGATATGCAATCTATCGCTTCCGAAGATTACGTCTGTAACATTATCATCATTGAAGTCTGACAGAACGATGTCACTAGGAACTGAGGATATTGTTCCCAATGGGCTCTCATAGTAGATTGTCCCATTGCCAGAGTAGACCATCTTCAGGCGACCGGCAGCATCACCAAAGACTATCGTAAGCTGGTCGGTCAGGGTGAAGTTCCCAATAGCTATCGCAAAGACATCGTTAGAAGATACTGCATATTGATTGAGAAAGTTACCGTCAGCATCAAGAATGTAGAGGCTACCAGAAGAGCTACCGGTTACGACCTCGACCTGTCCATCACCATTTAGGTCTCCAGCTGCAATCATGTAGAAAATAGTGCCATCCGTATAATTCCAGAGTTGAGTGCCTGTCAGTGCATCGAAAGCGTAGATATATCCGTCAAAGCTTGTTGCGATTAACTCAGGAATCATATCACCATTGATGTCCACCAGTTTCTGAGCGAAAAACAATGCTCCCGCATCGTTATTAGTCCACATTATTGAACCGTCATCATCGATGCCATAGGCGATGCCTGCATTGTAACCTGTGCCAATGATTTCATCTTTTGAGTCTCCATCGATGTCGAATGAATCCAAGTTTATTAGAGAACCGTAGGTGTTTAGATCAGTCTGCCACCGTTCTTGGGAGAAAACTAGTTCTGTCGCACCAGATGATGGGTCACTGAACTCCAAGAGATACACATCACCACGACCGGTGGAGATGCCAATCTCAGCAAATCCGTTCCCATTAGTATCATATGCAGTGACGCCAGTGACACTGTTTTCGAAAGGTGCGGACAACCAGGCTTCATTGTATGCCATAAACCCAGTTCCATTCGTAGAGGATCCTAGCTCATAGACTCCAACTTGATTCTCGAAGCCAGCTATGACTTCACGTCTACCATCATTATCAGTATCCGAAGTAGCAAGATCCACCACTGCCCGGATGGAGTTGCCAGTCCAGTCAGACTCAGTATTGATACCATATTGAGGATATCCAAACCACCATTGATAGTCGAAAAGGCTGAACTTGGTGAGTCCCCAAGTGAATACGAAAGCGTACATGAAACCTTCCCCATCTAATCCAACGATAGTAGGAGCCATGGATTGTGGTGCTGGGAGTACTGTGTTGGCAATAGTATAGTAAACAGTATTCAGAGCAAGGTCTTCGACGCGTACTACGTTCGGTGGAAGTGCGTTGAGCGTATCAGAGCGTTTCCAAGAGAGACCCCCATTGACACTTGATACAATACCAATGCGATCCTCAAGTGGACTAGCAATGTTTTCGTACACTATCACAAGTGATCCTTCCTCGGAACGGAGATAGTCAACATCAGGATAAAGTTCATCCTCATATGCTGTTGTTGCTTGATGAGCTACACTATCCTCAAAACTAAAGGTTGAGTTAAGATGTAGTGACCAAATATCATAATCATGTTTTCCAGTTGCAAAGTTCTGAGCTGCGAAGGCTATGACAAAACTATTGTCAGGTAGTCTTGTTATTGCTGATGAATGGATGTAGAAGAAGTCATAGTCCTGAAACAGGAGAAATCCTCCACTGTAAGTACCTGGGAGTGTTTTGCTTGTCAGATAGACCCCAAGATAACTTGCAACGGGAGCAAGACTATAGGTAAAGAGAACTCCAAGATTGGTGTCATCGTACTCGAAAACTTCTGGATAGTAGAATGTAAGATCCAGAAGCTCTCCTGACACTGCAACCGGTGCGCCCCAGACCTCTGTTATGATATTGAACTTCGCTAACCAGAGCCCTGCCTCACCACTGATGCTTTCAGTCCTCCATGCTGCATAGATGTCACCATTTGGCATCGTAGCGATAGATGGCTGGACCTCCTCCTTAAGACTGAACGATGTATATACGCTTGTGAACAATTGTTGACTGGGACCCCATTCATTAGTAGTCTTATCATAGGTCTTCCACCACAATCGTGTCTTGTTCGTGTAGACCTGCATCACGTAGTTACTGTAACTACCTTTTCCATTCACAAGATCACTTGTGCCTCTGTCTGAAACATCATAGACTGTGTCACTGGGATGTGCCAGAAATTTGGTATCAATGATAGGATAGTTCGGTGATGCAGTGACATGCTCCACCTTCATGTATTCAGAATCAGTTCCGGGAATATGCTCCCACATATCAAAGCCCTTGGAATGACCAACTATGATTTCCAGATTCGTATCATAGTCTTGATCATCAATAGCAAGAGCTGTCACGGGATTCCATTGTGTCAGTACTGATGGTGCAGTCCAGACTTGATAGAAGGTTCCTCCCTGCGATTCGTAGATATTCAAGAAACCATCCTGAAGGCTATATCGTGTGTCATTTACACCTCCGATGATGATCTCGCGGTATGAGTCCTTGTCAGTGTCACCAATTGCAATTGCATTGATCTGTGCGTATTTGAGGTCGGGATTGGCCATGGGATTTCCAATCAGGAAGTATCGTCCTTGAAGGGTATAGCTTGTCGTAAAAAGACCGTTGTCCTCAAAGTTGTCAAAGCTTCCTTCGTCAACATTGAATACGAAAAGAATGGCACCTGCTGCAAGGACAAGCTCCATCCTTCCGTCATAGTCAAGGTCATTTCCTGCGGCAATAGCACTTATTCTCATTCCAGAGTAGAGCGGGTCATCAAAGAAACTAGAGTCTCTGATGTCGAATGAGTAAACAAATTGCATTTCATCTCCTCCGAAGAGACCCTTGTCTTCGAAGACATATACCATGACATCAGTTGTCACAATCATCTCTTTGAGACCATCTTGGTCCAGATCGACATCTACAAGGAGATTTGTAGCATCATCCCATATCTTCCGGTTGAAGTCCCCACTGATTCCTTCAAGCTCCTGATAGAAGTATGGACTGCTATTGGACATTTCAGTGTGGTTGAGGTCGAAGGTCTTGTACATCCGTTTGAACGAACTGTTGTACAGGTTCTCAAAGGCGTACACGTTGTTATCATAAGAACCGACAATAATCTCACCCTTGCCATCACCATCTATGTCGCCAGATGAGATTGACATAGTCCATCCATCAAGGTCATCCGTGTTGCTCCACGACTCTCGTACATGGAATCCGAAGTTCTTGAAGTCATTATTGTATTGCGAATGAATTAGTCCAAACTCTGTTCGGGCAACTTCAGGATAGGTAGCGACCATGTAGCTATCGACACTGTCATAGACTGGCTCGAACCAGTATGTCTGATGGGTAGGAATCTGGTAGGATACTAGTGAATAATCAGCTCCTTCGTAATGGAACAGGTCTTGCCAGTAATCGTAGGAACTACCTACATTATTCTTGATAACACGAGTGTCAGTCAGATTCAGGTAACGAAGACTAGTCTCAGGGAGTAGATTAGACAGAATGCTCTTCTGCTGAACCCAGTCAGGTTTTTCATTTGTTCCGTGGTTCAGGAAGACTGTCGCACCGCTCTTAGAAGCATAGCTTAGAATCAGATCAAGGTCTCCATCCTGATCAAGGTCAAACAGCTGTGGTTGACCCCAACCCCCAGCTGAAACAGCATCATTTACCTGTTTGAAATAATCGCGAACGATGACGAATTCGTTGTTCGCATAATAGCCGCCAAATTCAGCAATCAGGTTTTTCGCGAGATACAGTTTTCCGTTTGAGAATACCATATCGAGATCCACATCAGAGTCGTAGTCCACGAAGCTCATCTTTGGAGTCGTTGTGGACAATGCAATGAGTGAGGAAACCTCTCCAGTGGGATCGATAGTAGTGTTTCTGATGTTGATCATGCCGGTATAAGCAGAGGTTACACTTGAAGACTCACGGTAGAAGAAATCAATCGTTGCTCGTGGGTATTCGAGTACATTGCCAGTCAATGGGATATCGGGATTATAAGATGCAACAACTACTGCAGGATGCCCGTAAAACTGATTTGACTGCAACCAAGGAGTTTCGACAGAGATGTACGGTTTGTCCTCGGATACGAGATGGGAGTTTACCGGGGAGAGGTATCCCTGAACTATCGAATCAGGACTGCCCCACATATCTAGGGCAGTAATATGAGAGGCATTCGTGCCAATGAAATAATTCGGTGTGGGGTCTACTATCCCAAATGGGTCGAGAGTTCCAAAGCTCCATTGATTGTATTCCACACCTATACCAGGAGATAGAGTCGGCTCAACGAATAATCCACCAAGACGTTTCAACCATCGATAGATAGGAATGTCAGTTGTTGTAGGAATGTGAGTTATGTCCCAGATACCAGTTCCAGTGGCATAGCGGTCATCTTCTCCAGAGTCCCAGATAACTTGATAGGAACTCAACGCCTCGTTCCACTCAACTGCAATGAATTTCCCAGTGACAGTACCTATCAAGATTTTATTTGATTCTACAACATCGTTCCAATAGAGGGTCGAATCAAATCGGAGAGGACCTATGGTCAACGAGAGAGCATCGGTAAGGAGGTTGTACACCTGCATCAGTTGAAGCGAGTTAACGTCATAATTCCCCCCATTGAACACGGTGATTTTCAGATATCTGAAGAAGTCCCATTGTCGATTCTGAAGGGCATCATCAACATCAACCTCTAAGACATTACCATTGATTCGCCAGTTAGCCACAGAGATCTGCTCGAACTCACTCCCGTACCGAGAGAGTGATAGGTTGAGGCGACTGAAGACATTTGCATCGAGTGCAGAACTGAAGGTAATCAAAACGTCAGGGTCTGCATTTGCGCTACCAGTTCCCTCTTCATCTAATCCGAAGTCAACGATAGCAGATGCATTATCCACATTGGCAATCGTAGAATCAAAGGTTGAGAAATTCCCATCTGGAGGCCCAGCCATTCCAGTATTGAATGGATATACACTCGCATCAGGAATGAAGTACGAGCCACCCCATACGTACTGAATTGGTTCTTGGACATTTATCGAAGCATTCAGGGGATCATGATAGGTCACATTGTTTGCACTGAGTACGCTGTCTGCCCAATAGTCTAGACCCCAGAAACCAAAGGTTTCCCAAGGTTTGTAATCACGATAGATCTTTCGATAGTCGTATGTCTGCTTTGTACTGTTCCAATCTAATGAGAAGACTCCTTGACCTTGAGCAATCAGGACAAGTTCATCACCAGGAGTCCCGTCGAGTTCACCGACAGCCATTGACCGAATTGGAGACCATGTATAGTTCTCACTGGTCCAATTCAAGTAGTAGTCATTATCACGTACCAAGGGGAAGGGTTGACCATTAATCCAGAGTGTTACTCCATTATTCTCATAGACATAGACCGTGCCTGAACGAGTGCCTACGATAATTTCAGAGAGACCATTTTCGTTGGTATCGCCAGCCTCGAGACTGTAAATCTTCTCACCAGCAACTGGAGAGGACCAGACATTACGGTAGGTAATCCAGTGCTCCTCAACGAAGGGGTATCCCGAATGTTCATCATACTCGAAGAGGAAGAGCCCATCCCATGTCCCTGCAATGATATCAGGGCGGTAGTCTCGATCGACATCCTCGACTTTCACATCGAATACTCTGAACATGGATGGGGAGGTCCAGACATGAGAGAACCTGTTCTCGGTATTCGTGTAGGGATCATAGATATGATCTTGTTCAAACACATATACATGACCATCCGCGGACCCTGCCACTATCTCGAGGAAACTATTCAGATCTGTATCACCAAAGGCTAGAGAAAGAACATCACTCTGAATGATACTATCACCAGAATCCCAGACCTTGTCGAACTTGCCAGTATCCATATTCAATCGAAAGATATGGACCTCATTATCGTACAGGTAGCCTCCACCAAGGGCTAGAAATCCAGTTGCCTCATCATATGCTATGGCATGAATTGCAGCCTTTGATTTCCATGGTTCGTAGATCTCACTATAGACATTTTCACGGTCACTTAGGACCTTGCCAATGTCATAGTCAGATGGATAGTTCATCGTCTGCTCATTCAAGAGCTCGCTCAGCGCGGGAGCTGCCTCTGGAGGAACACCCAGCAAAGGATCAACTCCGTTGTTAGGCGCTACGGTTCCCTGCTTATTCGATAGAATGATTCCAGGAACTCCACTAAACGTGCTCACTACAAATACCAATATCGTCACGAATGCTATTAGTTGATTCTTCACTTTACTTACCTCCTTTCTTTGCGGTCTTACCGCTACTCCCAGTCTTTTTCGAAGTCTTTTCTGAGGCAGTCCCTCCAGACTTCCTACTCTTTGACCGAGTGCTTGCAGGTGTATCAGTATGTGCCTCGTCAAGAGTCTCAGCTTCAGCTCCGCCTTCTGTGGCCTCGGGATTAGTCACACCTGTCTTCCCTCGCCCAGCTTTGAACCGTTTGGGCGGTATCCACCCACGTCGCCACCCAACAAACCCAGCGAGAGAGACCAGTCCAATTGCTCCAATCGCTCCGACCATGAGATAGAGTAGCGTAGGATCATTTCCGGCCTCCACGGTGAAAATAATTTCAGCTATATGGATAGACCCATGGGTGTCCCTGCCATAGACCAGAAGGGTATGGGAGCCGGGTTCCCATGTCTGAGTGAGATTACTCCAGAGTTGCACACCAGGTACATACTCCAAGGAGATGTTATCACTCCACGACCCATCAATGGTATATCGGAACCACATATCCTGAAACGTGGTGAAGTTCGCGACCTGCACAGGAGTGTTCTGATACACAGTTGCATTTGCCTTTGGAAGAAGGACAGAGATTGTACGTAACCCGCGAGTTTTTGCAAGGGTCAATTGGAACTCAGAGTGCGAGGTGAATACTAGTGGATTGGTACCAACGGCTATCTCTAGACCATCTCCATAGGAATCTCCATCCGTATCAGATTTTATTGGTGAGGTCCCATAGACGTAATATTCATCCCCGTCATAGAGACCATCATAATCCGAGTCAGGATTCAGAAATCCGCCACCGGGGGCCTTGTACGTGCCAATCTCGAACTCGACACCATCAGGAAGATTATCGTAATCAGTGTCAAACTCAAATTTGTCCTTGATTCCGTCTCCATCTGAGTCAGAACTCATTGGATTGGTTTTGTAGAAATTGACCTCAGCCCCGTCCGGTAGAAAATCGTTATCGCTATCAGGATCTGTGGCAGAAGATGGATATTTTGCACTCTGAGCAGGAATATAACTCGCCATGGCAAAGGGTGGACCAGTACCAGCAAGGAGACTTGGTGGAACGGGCGGGTAGATGGCTGTCAGCGTCTCTTCGTTGTCTAGAAGCCCGTCTCCATCTGTGTCTTCCTTGATCGCTGACGTATTGTAGATGTAAATCTCTTGCCAGTCCGTAAGTGTATCAAGATCAGTATCATTCATCTGAGGACTGCTGTGATAGACAATGACCTCCAAGTAGTCGGAAACATTGTCAAAATCGGTGTCCCACAAGACGGGACTTGTGTTCAATGGATTGAAGAGGGTCTCCGCGAGATACGGGTAGACAATGTCAGTGACGTTGTTCAGAGAGATCTCTTCACCGTCAAGTAACATATCTCCGTCAGTGTCAGGTGTAAGTGGATTCAATATGATAGGCTCAAGCCAGGGTATCTTACCGGACCCAACGTACAATTCGAGCGCATCAGAGAGCCCATCATGGTCTGTATCAGCGCTTGTGGCATTGGTCCCATAGATCATGATTTCTTGGTAATCACTCATTGGCCAGGTCATTACATTGTTCTCATCGGGTTCTACGATCGAGTCCCTGTCAGTATCCCAGGATAGAGGGTCTGAATCATAGAGAAGTGCCTCCTCTCCATCAGATAATAAATCATCGTCGCTATCATAATCGAAGGGATTCGTTCCAAAGATGAAAATCTCTTGATAATCCGTGAGACCATCATTGTCTCCATCTTCATCTGTGGGGTCACTTCCGTACCATAATACCTCGCGACCATCAGGAATATGGTCTCCATCTGAATCATCCAAGAGTGGACTGGAGTGCCAGATATAGACTTCTTCTCCATCAGTCAATGAGTCAAAATCAGTATCGGGCAGGAGAGGATTCGTGTGAAATATGTAGTATTCAGCACCATCAGGAACCATATCCCCATCACTGTCAGCTGCGCGTGGATCAGTATGAAGGAGAAGTTCCTGCATATCGAATAATCCATCGTCATCTGTGTCCGGATCGTTCGGATTTGTGTGTGGACTGGTCTGGCTGAGAACACCTTCTAATCCATCCAAAAGTCCATCGTCATCCGAGTCTCCGTCTGTGGGGTCAGTAGGAGGTGTCTGAGCAAGCTCGTATCCATCACTGTTAATATAGGCTCCAGGTTGCGGAGTTCTATCCGTGATACCAGTGTCCCCATCTGAATCAGGATTGACGGGATTCGTGAAGACATGCTTGTTGACAGGCTCGCCCTCACTGTCAAAGACCGTGATATCGAACCCAGCCACTTCTGCTCCATCATTCATGTCCTTCAGGAAGAGCAGAGCCTGTGTATCGACCATTCCATTGTAGAGCTGCAGGTATGAGTCATCATCCGTGTCAGCGTCTAAGGGATGAGTATACCCATGATTGAAAATGAGTGGGTTCGGGTCCATACCAGAGCCAGCAGTATCATTGTAGAGTGCATCCATGCCGTAGTAGGGGCCTCCAAAGCCTTCATCGCCATCTAAAAGTCCGTCACCGTCTGTGTCCGGATTTAAGGGGTCAGTCCTATCATTGTAGGTCACTCCACCGATTGTGACAGCTGTGACTGTGGGCGTAATGCCTTCGAGGGAATACCGAGTATTGACCTCCTGTGCATCCCCAAGTTTG
>Ga0315536_1001669_pt1 | contig 11057 bp, 8 predicted proteins | sample SalMarSW160230MG_FD_203093 | JGI IMG/M metagenome (GOLD analysis project Ga0315536, IMG submission 203093) | Salt marsh sediment microbial communities from the Plum Island Ecosystem LTER, Massachusetts, United States - Salt Marsh Sediment SW1602-30 ... | reverse complement strand
TCGGCACCACGGTGGACGTGGAGTTTATCCAGGGCATCGGCAAGATCGGTGAGGATTTTGTGATTATCCTGGACATCAACAAGGTGTTCTCTGAGGAAGATATCAAGCTGGTAAAGAGTGTGGGCAGACAGCGGGAGGAAGAATAACGGTGGAACAACGGCCGGCGGTGCGGGACCCTTTCCCTGCCGCCGGTCTCCTGTATTTTTTAAAATTTCAGTATACATCTTTCCTTTAAAATTAAGAAACGCGGATAAAAATCATTTGCATTTTACACAGGAAAATAAGTAAATTTAAATAAAGACCGTTAGGAAAAAATTATTAAGGAAGGTTAATGTTCAATGTCGTCATTGTAGATGATCATTCCGTTGTCAGAGAAGGTATCAAGCATATCATAGAGAATAATGAAGGCTATATCGTATCGGCGGAAGTGAAGAGTGGTTACGAACTGTTAACACTGATAAAGACACATAAAGCAGATATTATAATACTTGATATATCCCTACCCGATAAAAACGGATTGGAAATATTAAGGCAACTGAAACAGGAAAAACCTCATATTCGCGTATTGGTACTGAGCATGCATTCCGAAGAACAGTACGCTTTAAGAGCATATAAACTGGGGGCTGAAGGATATCTGACAAAAAGTAGTACATCCCAGGAACTTATCAAGGCCATGACAACAATTCAAAACGGAAAGAAATATATAACCGAATCTTTGGCGGAAAATCTGATAAATCAAATCACAAATGATGCTAAAGGACCTCCACATGAAAATCTATCCAATCGTGAGTATGAAGTAATGCGAATGCTCGCTTCGGGAAAGAAATTATGCGAAATCGCGGATACCCTTAATTTGAGTGTACAAAGCATAAGTACATATAAAACAAGAGTATTAAAAAAAATGAATTTACATAATAACGCGGAACTTACCAGATACGCTATTGATTATAAGCTTATTTAATCCAACCACCGCATAACAGCATTCGTTTGTGTGTCATTAAATTACTACATTTTTCTTTAAATATATTACCGATAAACCATAATTTTTCCGATTGTTAATCCTTACGGTGTGAATAGCATTGTTATTAGAGTTATTTGATTTTTTAGCTCTAGGAGGAAAACCATGGCGAAGAAGAATAATTTGAAAATGAGCACCAGAATGTACCTTGGATTCGGCGGGATCCTGTTTCTCCTGGTACTCCTGGCGATAATCGTTTATACGAATATAAGAGGAATCGCTAAAGCCAATCAGGATTACATAACCTACGCGAATTATGATAAAGAGATGGTACAGAAAGTGGTCGATCACTTTAAATGGGTTGTGAACCTGGAAAAAATGTTCCTAGCGAACCTTAACACCACGGATGTACAACTTGATTATACAAAATGCGCCCTAGGAAAATTTATTTACGGTGATGAGGCGAAAAAATTAAGCGAAAGTGATCCGAAATTCGCTGAACTGATCCATAATCTGATTGAACCTCATAAACATCTCCATGAATCCGCCGTGACTATAAAAAATATATGGATGAAACGGCATATCGGTCTTATCGATATCTTAAAGGACAGATTAGACGACCATCGCAAATGGGCGGCACAATTAAGCACCATTATCCTGGAAAGGAATCCGAATATTCGGATCGAACTCGATCCTACTCAATGCGCATTCGGTAAATTCCTGGCAAGTCCGAAATTACAGGAATTCACGAGAAATTTTCCTGAATTGAAGAATATAATTGATGAAGTGCGGCGGCCGCATGAACAGCTGCATAGATCGGCAGTAAAGATTATAAATGATATTAGAAGTGGAAATTATGCCCCCTCGATTTCTATTTATACGAATGAAACACTTCCTGTTTTGGATCAAGTCGGCAAGCATTTCAATGACGCAATAACACTCGAAAAAAAACGAGTACAGTCACAAGATCAGGCGGAACAAATACTGAATACGGATACAACCAAATATCTCAGTCAAACTCAGGCCGGCTTAGCCGATTTAAGCGCCTACCTGGCGAAAAAATCTTCTTCTGCCAAAAATACACTAATGAGTACCTCTTCCGCCACACAGTGGATCGTCATTATCGTTTCTATAATAGCGATTTTAATCGGCATAACACTCAGTTTTGCTTTGGTCCGGTCATTTACCCGGCCTTTGAATGAAGCAGTGGAAGTATCCAATCGATTGGCCGAAGGTGACCTAACCGTGACTATTGATGAAAAGGGCAATGATGAAATCGGAACCTTACTCAATTCAATGAGGAACATGGTTGGAAGCTTGAAAAATATTATTACAACAGTCAAGTCGTCTTCGGGAAATGTATCATCCGGAAGCCAGAATATAAGCTCCACCGCACAACAAATGTCACAGGGTGCCACGGAACAAGCAGCTTCGGCCGAAGAAGTTTCATCCTCCATGGAACAGATGGGAGCGAATATTAAACAGAATGCGGACAATGCATTGCAGACGGAAAAAATTGCGCTGAAAGCAGCCGAAGACGCCACAACAGGAGGAGAAGCAGTGGCCCGAACCGTCGAGGCAATGAAAAACATCGCCGCCAAGATATCAATCATAGAAGAGATCGCCAGAAACACTAACCTCCTTGCGTTGAATGCCGCCATTGAAGCGGCAAGAGCGGGAGAACACGGTAAGGGTTTTGCCGTAGTTGCGGCCGAAGTAAGAAAGTTGGCGGAAAGAAGCCAGAAAGCGGCCAAGGAAATCAGCGAAATGTCGGTGAGTAGTGTGGATACGGCCGAAAACGCGGGCAATCTCTTGAGTAAGATCGTACCGGATATTCAAAAGACTGCAGAGCTGGTGCAGGAGATAAACGCCGCCAGCGGAGAACAGAAATCAGGCTCCGAACAGATCAACAAGGCCATTATGCAGCTTGACCAGATTATCCAACAAAATGCCTCGGCCTCTGAAGAATTGGCCTCCATGTCGGAAGAACTGGCAGCACAAGCCGAGCATATGCAAACCTCGATAGAGTTCTTTAGACTTAACGGAAACGGTAAGTCCAAGGTAGTAACCGAAACATACCAAATACACGATAAACATCCGATAAAAATCGGACATATCCATGCGGCTGTCAAAAGTGATAACAAGAACGGAGAAACAGAAGGGGTGATCATTGCTATGGAAGACAACACACCAGGTGATGCAATGGATAAGGAATTTAAGCAGTATTGATTAGGGAGGTGAACGGCATGAGTATCCGGACAATAACGGACAAAGCGACATACCTTACATTCCATTTGGGAAATGAAATTTTCGCGGTTAACGTGTTAAAAATAAGAGAAGTGTTGGAGCTGACCCGAATAACAAACGTCCCCAAGATGCCGGATTTTGTAATGGGAGTTATAAACGTACGCGGCAGCATTGTACCGGTTGTAGATTTAAAACAAATATTCGGCATGCAAAGTACGGAAAACACAATCAACACCTGTATTGTGGTAATAGAAGTACCGATTGAAAATAATATTATCACAATAGGATGTCTGGCGGATTCGGTTGAAGAGGTAATTAATCTGGATCCGGATCAGATTGATGCCGCTCCGCATATCGGCACCTCTGTTGATACTGAATTCATAAAAGGAATCGGGAAAAAAGCGGATAGTTTCATTATAGTCCTCGATATTGAAAGCGTGTTCTCCGGTCATGAAATAAACATGGTTGATAATTCAATTGAAACAATACAAAAATAGGCAACCGCGGACCGGTAAGATAGGGAAAGCGGGCAGATAAGGCAAAAAATAAAAACTGTTTCAATTACTCATCATGTAGAGTATACTGTAATTGTGGAACTGTTTAATTATGCATACTAACCGGGTTAAAGGGTGAAATACCGCATATAAGAACAGATTATGAGTAAAACAAGAATCCTGATCGTCGAAGACGAACCGATTATATCGCAAAATTTAAAAAAGATGCTGACTTTGCTGGGATATAAAGTAACGGGAATTATCTCCTATGGAGAGCAGGTTCTGCCGCATGTTGAATCAAACGGTGTAGATCTGATTTTAATGGATATCTATCTGGCAGGCGGGATGGACGGAATAGATACCGCCAAGCAGTTGCTTGGCACCCACGATATCCCCATAATATACCTCACCGGTGATAATGATGAAGCGACATTAAAAAGAGCCCGGGTTTCCAATCCTTTTGGTTACCTGATAAAGCCGATCAAAAAAGCCAACCTGCAAAGCGCGATTGAAATCGCAATTTGCCACCATAATACGGAAAAAATGATAAAACACAGTGAAATAAGATACAAACGGTTGTTTGAGGAATCCAATGATGCTATATTCATTCATGACACAAATGGTAAAATTCTCGATGTAAATCATAAAGCATCCGAAATGCTTGGGTACAAACGTGTCGAACTTTTATCCATGAGAATATCGGAACTACACCCTAAAAATAAACAGCAAAAAATGGCGGACTCGTTGAAGCGACTTATAGAAAATAACACATCGCGTTACGAATCTCGGTACATCAAACGTAACAAGACAACTATTATTGTAGACGTCAGCTCAAGTGTGATCAACCAAGAAAAAAACATAATCCAGAAAATAGTGAGGGATATTACCCGTCAAAATACTTTAAAGAAGGAACTGGAGAAAAACAACAGCCAGCTTAAAAAACTCTATCATCATTTACAATACGTTCGTGAAAAAGAAAGAAAAAAAATATCCAGAAAAATCCATGATAATATCGGACAGTTCCTGACGGGACTCGGTCTTGAAGTGGAATCCATTTTAGAATCGTATCCAAAAAATAAAAAAATAATATTCGAAAAATTGAGATCCTTCAGAGGATTAATAGAAGAAGCTACCGAAATGGTCAGGGAACTGTCGCTTGATTTAAGACCGATAGTGTTGGACGATTTTGGACTGGCAGCAGCTTTAAAAAATGACTTAAAAAGACTGCAGGCAAAAACCAAGATTAAATTTAAATTCATAAACGCAAATATACGTCACATCAATCAAAGAAAAACCAATATACTCTATTCCATATTTAAAGAATTGACTACAAATATCATCAGACATGCTCAGGCGACGGAAGTGGAAATGGGAATTAAGAAGGAAAATAACCAGATAATATTCTGGATGAAAGATAACGGAAAAGGTATCACAAAAAAACAGATTAATAGTCCTTATTCACTGGGTATTATCGGAATAAGAGAACAGGTTGAATTTCTGAAAGGAAGTTTTGTTATCGCCGGAAATGCAAAAAAGGGTACATTTATAGAAATCAGGCTGCCCTAAAAAAAGAGATGTTCAATAAATCTTTTGCTCTACCCTTATTTCGTTATATATTTCTTCACATATTCCTGGATTTTTTGTTTGACGGAATCATCCACATCCCAAAACTCGATTCCGTTTTCGCATAGATGGGGTGCAATCTCCTTGCTCCATTTTACCTTGCCGAACACCTTCAGGTTGTCTTCCTTGCTATTCGGCAGGGTAAAGATGATGGTCATATCCTTACCTTTTTCCAGTGCCTCGATCGTAACCACACAGATACCGCCTTCACTGATGTTCTTGGCGTCACCTTCATTGATAATCGCATACCGTACTTTGGCATGCAGATCCACCCTGTCATATCTACGATTATTTTCCACAAACATCCCCTACGTATGAAAAATCATTGTTAATACAGCTTTAATTATAGGGATTAAAAATGAAATTTCCAATGTAACAAAAAGTTCTATTTTTGCTGCTTTACCCGCCCGGTTTTCGTTAGTATTATAAACGCAGGCAGGAGGTTCCTATAATGGATTTAACGCTAAAAGATATGGCGGAGCTTTTGGAGCGGAGCGAGGACGAGATCCTGGATATGGTCGCCCAAAAGAAGCTGCCGGCTTACAAAACGGGGGATAAGTATCACTTCAATCGGGCGGAGATCAAGGAGTGGGTGCTGGAACACAACATAAAGGTCTCCAAAAAAATCCTCGACATCGATCTTTCCCCCACCGGGGTCAGCCTGGTAAACCTGATCGGCCGCGGCGGGGTATTTTATGACGTGCCCGGGCAAAACGTGGTAGAGGTTATAAAAAATGTGGTGGAGCTGATCCCCCTGCCGCCGACCGTACCCAGGGAAACACTTGCCACCAACCTGCTGCACCGCGAGGAAATGATGTCCACCGCCATCGGTAAGGGGATTGCCGTCCCTCACCCGCGCGAACCGCTCTTAACCAGGCCGGAAAACCAGTCTGTTTCCATTTGCTTCTTAAAAAAACCCATAGATTTTCACGCCCTGGACCACGAGCCGGTACATACCCTGTTCGTCATCTTAAGCGCGGACCAGTCCCGGCACGTGGAAACCCTGTCCCGCGTATCGTTTCTCTGCCAGGACGACAATTTTATCGAGCTTCTGAAACACAAGACCGCGGAAAAAGAAATTCTGGATTATATCATGCTCAAAGAACTTGAGTGGCACGAAGAGGGATAGCGGGATACCGTTTATAGCCCGTTACAATATTTTTATTTTCCTTGACTTTACATTTTCAAAAATTATATAACTAATCCAACTGTTATATATAATGCGCACAAACATGAAAAAAATTGTAATATTTTTATTCCTGTTTATCAATTGTATTCTTTTGCTGCAAGCGGAGGGATTACAATCAGCCGAGAAACGTACAGTGTTGCTCCTGCCCACACAGGACGCAACAAATAATGAAAAATACAAACACTTGAGAAAGTATATCTTCAATATCTTAAAAATAAACCTGCAAAAATATAGAAACCTGCAGGTAATAATACCTGAGCAAAAGGTTTCCGTTGATCTTTATACCGGAGATTTTGAATCGTATGTAAGAACCTTAAGTGAACACTATACCTCCGCGGAGTCATTTATTTTTGGGGAGTATTTTGTGGATGGCCGGGGATTGCATGTATTTGTCAATGTCTGGGACGCGGCCAGTCTACGCGTAAAAAATCTCTTTGTAAAAACCATGCCCGCGGATCTTGATATGCTGGAAAACATCGACAGAATGTGCATAGATATCGCCGGGGCTGTAGCCAAAGACCTGCCGCCGCTGGAGCGTGATATCCTGTTTCAAAAACAGGTACTCTCGGGGCTGCGCCGACAGATCAATTATGAGGAAAAGCTTATCGAGGACATCTCCGCAAAACACAACGAAATACAGGTAACCCCCATGACCGGGTTAAGTTTAGGCCGGACAATAATCTCCTGGTCCGACCTGGGGCCGTTTATCACCCCGCTGCTGTACCTGGAATACACCCGATATTTAACGAAAGACCTGCACGCACGGTTCGGATTTGAATATCTCCCCATGGACCTGTTGACTCAAAATTCGCAGCGTTATGAAATTTCCTTACAGGCCTTGATCGGTTTTCACACCCAGTCGCTTTTTTCCTTCACCGTAGATGCGGGTCTGGCCCTGATATATGATTATAACCAACGCAGTGCCGCGCTGGCCTATACCGGCGGGTCGGATGTTGTCTACCCCAAAGCCGAACGGTTGTCCGTCTCCATTCCCCTTGAGATCGGCTGCTCAATTTTTCTCAACGACCTGTTTTTTATCAATCTGCGTTTTAAATATCACGGGCTTACCTATACGTTCGAACCCAAAGCACCCGGCGACTATGATGAAGGAAATTCCAGCTACTTATATACAAACGGGTTTTCACCCTGGAATTTATTATGTCTTTCAATTTCGACCCAGATCGGCTTTCGTTTTTAACCACTATGATGAGAAGATTGGTTTTTCTGATGATTATTTTCTATTACCTCGTTCCACTCTTCCCGGTTTCCGGCCAGGAGCCTGCCGTATTGGCGGTGCTGGACTTGCAGACCGCCGGAATTCCACAAAGGGAAAAAAACCTGTTTATAGACTTATTGTCCTATAATATATTTGAAACGGAGCGTGTGCTGGTCATCGACAGAAGAGAACGCGACAAACTTCTAAAAGGACTGGGGTTTACCCTCTATCAAAATGCCGCCGACAGTTACTACCGGGAAATCGGTGAGCTTTTACAGGCTGATTTTATTGTCCGCGGAAGTATTGCCAAAGATAAGGAACAGTACAACCTGAATCTGACCGTGGTAGCCGTAAGGAACGGAGCGCTTAAGAATACGTTTTCACACACATACAAATCCTGGCGGGAGCTCCTGCTCGCCGGGCGGGAGACGGCACGGGAACTTCTCAAAGGATTTTCAAAGGGGGCTTCCCTTTCTGCCGCCGCCTCCAAACTGATTACCACCCTGTTACCCATACGTATTAAGGAAAGAATCCTCTTTGTGTCACCCCTACAATGTTCAACCCCCATCCAGATGGAGGTAAAACAGATCATCAACCTGGTTGCCTCGGGCCTGCTGACTCACAAGAATGTGTCGGTGTTCATCACCTCCCTGACCTATGATATTTCCCATCCGGATATGGCCGTGCTCCAGCAGATTGTCAGGGAAAGGGACTGTCACGCGTTTGCCGTTATAACCGGGGAAAACAACCGGGAATATCTTTCCCTCTTTACGGCGGATTTGAAACTTCAGGTCCAATACCGGATTGATACAAAGAACGGAATCAACAACGCGAAGAACTCCCTGGTAGGGCAACTTGCTCAAACGCTTGATTTGCTGCCGCAGTCGATCATTATTAATGAGCTTGATGACGCCCTGACTATCGACGAGAAGATCGAACCGCTTCTGTTTAATGAAAAAATCCTTTCCCACCATTTTTCTCTGATATTTTATCAAAAATTTATCAAGTCGGCCCTGTTGGTGGAATATCACCCGCTGTTCAATCTTATCGACCTTGAAGCGGATTTCATCTGGCACTATAACAAGCTGTTCGGGATAGGCCTGGGCTGCGGGTATGCCTACAGCTATCCGGCACTCATCGATCCAAAACTGGCCGATCACCCCCTGGTTTCCCATTTTGAACTGCGGGCCATCCCCTTTCAGTTCAGAACCGGCGGCGCCTTCTCACTGATATTAAACGTAACGACCTCTCTGCACATGCATAATGCGTATAAAATCACCTACTTCCCGGATGAATCGCATACGTATACTGATGAGACCACTCTGTTTTTCTTCAGACTGGGGCTGAACCTCGGTATGGCCTTCAATATAAGCGAACAGATCTCGGTCTATGTTGACGCGGTCACCCTGAGTTACGCCGTTCCGCTGACCGAACCGCCGAACAAAATGACGCGGCAGCCCTTCTCGGGCGATATCGGCGGAATCGGTATTATCTATCGCTTTTAACTATTTTATATAATATCCCCCGGTTGGAGATACAGTAAAGGTTCCCCGATATGATAATGGGCTTTGCGTAAAATGCCCGACCCGCGGCTACGGTGATACTATCCTCAACCGCTTCCTGTTTGATATTATAGACAATGATCTTCCCCTTATCATCGCCGATATACAGGCGGCCGTTATGAATCAAAAACCCCGTCATGCGCTGCTCGCCCGTACTCAACCGTCGGGAATATACCTGCGCTATATTTCTGTGCCCGGAGGTTGCCGTATTAAACACAAACAACTCACCCTGTTTATCAACCGCGAAAAGCCGAGTACCGTCGATAATAAAATCCGACGTTAATTCCGCGGGAAGTCTCCATTCGTGGAGCTTTGCCCCGTTTTCATTGAGTTTGATCAGGGTCGGGCCCTTTGGCTGCCGTACGTATGCATAGACCGCATGAGCGGTCTGCCGGATATTGGAGTAGGATTTTCCCGGAAGCGAATACTTCCACCGAACATTACCGTTAAAATCGATTGCAGCCAGGTAGTTGCTGTAATAAGAGCCGACCAAAAGGCCGCCCGCGGTGACAACCGGGCTGACGGGAAAAGGCTCATCAAATATTTTCTTCGGCACGGGATTTTCCGTATCCGGCTGCAGGCTGTAATACCCGCTGTTCTGAAAGGGAATGTACAGGGTTTCGCCGGAAAGCACTGCGCCGTAATTATCACCAAGAAAGCCGATCTCACCAATGGGAATGTTGTGCGTTACCTGAAGGCTGCCGCGCGCAACCAGGTAAAGGGCCTTTGTGGAAAAAATACAGACTGACTTGCCAGTGGCAACCGGCTGTATTTTTATGAAATAATCCCCACCGGGCAGTTTGATCCTGCTGATTGTATCCGCAGCTAACAGGTAGGCCTCATGCCCGTTTACGATATAGGCGGTTGACCCCACCTGAGTAGAGGCAAAGAAATTCACCTTAGCGCCGCCCAGCGGAGCGGCGGAAAGCCTGCCCAGGCTTGATATTGTGTAATCCGCCTTTGTCAACGCGGCGGCCGCGCGGCTCTGTTCCTCCGGGGTTTCGGTGTTTTCCTCCTTTTCCCCGAGCGTGCCCTGAGGCAGCGCGCGCTCCAGCGGTTCATTAAAATGCCGCCCAAATGGAATAACCTTGCGAATCTCACGATCAAAAAACTTCTCCCTGTCCGTCCATTTATTTTCCGGTATGATCTGCCATTCACCGCCTTCCCTGATGATGATTTTCTGATTTGCGTGCAGCATACAGATACGCCGCCATGCTTCCTTTGCCTGCACCAGCACCTCGATGTCACCCTGGTAACAGGCCGCGGTGATGGTATTGTCCGCATCCACCTGTACATAAAGCCGTGTGCCGGTCAGTACAAACTCATAGTTCCTGACATCGATGCGGAAGGAGGCTTGTTTCGGGAAATGTGTTTCTTTATTAATATAAAGTGCGCCCGCATGCAGGGCGATTTTCATGACCGGGTCCGTAGGCGTATAATGCGAGATTTCCAGCCGCGAACCGCCGAACAGCTGCATGGCCATGACATCCGGACGCTGAAAGGTGACCTGCTCGTTTTCGGCCGTGGCAATGAGATCGTGCTCACGTAGGGCATAGCCTGCTTCCAGCGGCATATCTGTATTCAGCAGCCGTCCCTGGTGCTGTGAGATGACCGTAAACGCCGGCTGGTACACGGTTTCGGCCCTGAACAGGAAAAAGCCGCTTACGCCCAGGCAGACAGCCAGCAGTGCGCAGAGGGAGAACACCAGGCGCGGATTATATTTTAGAAAAGGGAAAATCCGGCGTTTCGGCTCGGTTCTGACGGTCTT
>Ga0315536_1001663_pt1 | contig 11086 bp, 9 predicted proteins | sample SalMarSW160230MG_FD_203093 | JGI IMG/M metagenome (GOLD analysis project Ga0315536, IMG submission 203093) | Salt marsh sediment microbial communities from the Plum Island Ecosystem LTER, Massachusetts, United States - Salt Marsh Sediment SW1602-30 ... | reverse complement strand
TCAAAAGAAACGGAGTCCTTGAACCAAAAAGTTAAGTCTCTTGAGGATTTCATTGAAGAATCAAAAACTTACCCTAAAATTGTCGAGGAGATTAAGGATACAATGGTACACAAGGGCTTCCTCAGTGATAAAGAATTAGAAGATATATTAGATCGAAACTTGAATGATTAATCCTAAAGGATTTATTTTAAGAGGTTTTTTAATTAATTTTTATTTTTTCAATTATACAGATAAAACTTATCATGATCCAGCAAGTGCTTACATTGGAAGATTTTTATCTCTTATTTATAAAGATCCTTATTTCTTTTTTCTGTGGCTTTATTATCGGAATAGAGCGTACGAGAGTAAGTGCACAATATGGTGCACGTGATCATATCTTCTTTTCGATGATCAGCACAACTTTAATCTTATTGCATGAGAGATTTTTAACAACATCTGAAGGATTTATTCTAATTATCATATTTTTTGCTGGCATGCTGTTGTTTTTACTAATTGGTAGCATATACAGATTATTTCGGGAGAATCATGCTGGTTATACTTCAACTTTATCCATGCTTTTAGCGATAATTGTAGGGATATTAACATATTATACGGAAACCTTAGCGATTGCGATCTCTGTTATTTTTTTAATCATCCTTTCAACGAAAAAACAATTTTACAAAATCAAGAGCATGAAAGATATTGAATGGACAGGGACGATAGAATTTATAGCAATAGTTGTGTTACTGTATATTTTAATCCCAAATGATTATTTACTATTTGGCATTCAAATCAAGCCAATTATCATCATATTTATAACAATTTTAGTTGTTAAATATTTCAGCTACTTCATACTTAGGAGTTCAATTGAAAAAAACGTATATTACATCTCTCTTTTAGGGGGATTTGCTCATAGTGAAGCAACAACATTGGAATTAGCTGAAGCAGGGGCATCATCTTCATCCGTTTGGTTGGTAATTCAAACAATGTTGATAAGAATGTTAATTATAATAACAATCACACCCACTTTAATGATTTATGCGATATATCCAATTTTGATAACATCGAGTATTGGTTTATTAGGATCCTTTTTAATTCTTAGAAAAAAGGAGCGGAAAATTGAACTGGCAAAAGTTAAAAATCCATTATCATTAAAAGGAGCAATAGCTTTTGCCGGTACTTATATGCTAGCAATTATACTATCAATTTTTTTAGGTTTAGTGGATTTCGATGTATTTGTTTATTATATTGTCGTGTTTATGATAGGATTATTATCCGGTGGAGCATCTTCATTATTTGTTGTAACATCTTTCCAGTCGCATTTAATAAATGAAGGGAGTGCATTAATAATGTTGACAATTGGGTTATCAGCGGCCATTTTAAATAAGATTTTTTATTCTACAAGGGCATTACGCTCGGATAAAAATAAGAAGGTTTATTTATTTCACCTTATCTTATATATTTTCATCACAATAACCTTATTAATGATATTAACCTATTTTACAATTATAATATTCAATCTCCCTTTTTAATGTCTTGAAATATAAATATCGAATTTATCATGGTAAAGTTAGAGTGGAATGGTACTAAGAGAAATGCTAAATTCGAAACTCCACCAAACTATGATGTTTTTTTTACTGAAATTAAGCTCCAAAAGGATCAAATTGTACCTGAAACGGAAATAAATACCTATAATTTGTTATTTTGGGGTGATAACTTGCATGTTCTTAATTATCTCATTCTCAACTTAAAAAAAAAAATAGATTTAATATATATAGATCCACCGTTCTTTTCTGGTACTAATTATAGTATGAAGATTGAGCATGATGGAGAGGAGTATGATTCCATTGCATATTATGATCATTGGAATAAAGATTTAGATTCTTATTTGCAGATGCTTTACGAGAGATTAGTGCTTTTTAAAGAATTATTATCTGATAAGGGCTTATTATTCGTGCACCTTGATTGGCACGTCAGTCACTACATTAGAGTACTATTGGATGAAATTTTTGGAGAAAAACGTTTTGTTAATAGCATAGTTTGGTACTATTATAACAAATATTCTGCGGGAAAACAAACTTTACCAAGAGCTCATGATGATATCTTGTTATATTCGAAAACGAAAAACTATTCACTCAATGAATTAAGACTACCTCGTGATAAACCAATCAAGCAATTAAAGAGAGTCATAGTTGATGGTGTATTAAAGAATGCTAAGGATAAAGATGGACATGTAATTTATAGATCCGTATCAGATAAGAAATTGGATGATGTATGGAAGATTCCTTGCATGCAACCCGCCTCAAAAGAATGGACTGGATTTCCTACTCAAAAACATCATGAATTATTAGAAAGAATTCTTCTTTTAGGGAGTAATGAAGGAGATTTGGTTGCCGATTTTTTTTGTGGTTCTGGAACAACTCTTTTAACAGCAGAAAAGTTGAATCGGAGATGGATTGGATGCGATGTTTCAAAATTCTCGATATATCTTACCAAGAAAAGATTATTGAATTACCAGCAAGAAACAAGAAATGGGGAAAAGTTTGGAAATAAATTTAGAGTTCTTACTCATTTAACTGATGAGAAGAGAAAAATAATTAACACTGGTTTTTTTGAAAAAAACATGAAATTTAAAAGGCATTAAATGGTGAATTACTCATATTTATTATGGTAAATCACGTTCCAATCCAAGTAATGAAAAAGTGCTTCATATACAATATCTCCTACTTCATTTAATGTAGCAGCTACGTGATGGGCAAATCCTTCTCTACATAATGTTTTTAACAAGGATTGTAAACGAGGTATTTCCACAACACCGAAACCTCCGAAGGTTTCTAAAGGATCATCAGTATAATTCCCTTCTGCTAATAATACTTTGACTTCTCCATACAAGTCATCAGTTTCTATTCTCAATAGGGTGCAAGGCTTTGATTTTATCCTCCCTTGAATCGCACCAAAAGTTTCCTCTGCTCCTTTTTGATCAGAAATTATAGGATGTATGGTCATGCGAGTGTCTTTAAAGAATGATTTAGGAAGGTTGCTACAATGGAACAAAACCATTTTATCTGGTTCCTCTCCATAATTATTATTCCAATCTAATATTGCAGAAGGAGTCTCGGATGCTACTTGCAAGATGTACATCCCAATCAAACCAGAAACATCAACTTCGCATGCCGCAGGAACCAATCCCTCACTAAACATTGACATGACCGCACATGGGACGATTCCGAAATTGTCCTGTATCGAAGGCCAGCACTGAAAGGCAAAACCATCAAGGTCATTCTCTACAACCCAATTTTCAACAACAACGGCAAGTTTTGCCAATTTGAGCAATCCATCTTCAAGGAAAATCGTTGTAGAAGTGTAATTTCTTATAAATTGTATCTTATCTTGGATTTTTGGATCATCATCTTTTAAGCGATTAATCATCCCAAAGATTTCAGACAAATCAATTGGTTCAATCGTAATACCATTAAATTCTAAAATTTTTTCACTATAACGAACAGTTTCAAAAGCATTAGGTCGTGTTCCTATTTGGCCAAATCGCACGTTTTTGAGTTTATTTACTATAAGACACACTTTTTCGAAACGTGATAAGTCTTTCTTAAAAATTTCTGACTTTATGGGGCAAGTATGAGAACTCGTGAGGCTAAAAGGAATTCCGTATTGATATAAAACACTACAGGCAGAAATTTTGCCACAAAATGCGTCTCTTCTGTACTTTCGACCCATTTTATCGATCTCATCTGATGAAGCTTGCACTAAAACGGGCACGTCAAGATTTGCTAATCTTAGAGTTGTTGCTAAGGCTTTTTCATCACCAAAATTAGGAAGACAAGTAATAACGCCCCCAATTTTATCTCGATTTCGTTTGAAAAGCTCCGCACACTTTTTAGCATCTGAGTGCGTTTCGACAACTCCAAACTTAGTATCATTTTCACTCAAAATAACATAATTATAGCCTAAATTTTCCATTAATTCGATTATTTCGATTCTCCCTTGCCTTGCTAACGTGTCAGGAAACACATCTCGATTCCCAACTATAATTCCAAACGTAATTTTTTCTAATTTATCTCGTTTATCAATGAAGGACATAAGTATTTTCAAATTTTTAAAATTAAAAAGCTTATTTCTTTCAATCCAAAAGAAAAATTTCTTCAATGAGAGAATGCTTCTCTAAATCACGAGGAGATTGTATAATCTACACGAGGGAGTTTTTCGATTGGATAAGGAAGTTTAGCTTCATCTGGTATAGGATCAATGTAGAATCGGCGGAATTGAGGATTTTGCATCCTGCAGAATGTGCTTCTATGATTATATGCTGGATGATAGATCATTGATTTCCAAATTTTCTTTAAAGGTTGCTCTCGGATATTACCAAAAGAAAGGGGCGTAAAATCACAAGGCGCAATATCTCCATAGGCTGATGCGTAGAATTGTATATTTCCTGCGAGACAACCTATCCCTGATAAATTACCTTCGACAGAATTTTGCCACGATTGAGATGAAAGAGGAGGTATGACGCTATGTTCAAATAACTTAGAGGAATAAACATATATTTCTTCTCGCTGTTCTTGAGTTAAAAGTTCACTCGTGTCCTTTAACATGTTACCTGTAGGTACACCATCAAAAAGAATCACATTATGAACTCCTATTTCTTTTGCTAGATCATGCAACTTTTTATACATCCCTTTTTCGGTAGCCGAGCGTGTGGCATAAGAAGAAAGACCTACGAATATGCCTTTTGATTTTAATTTTTGGATTCCTTTTAAGGCAGTGTCAAAAAGTCCAGGCCAACCTCTCAGACTATCGTGCTCTTCTGGAATTGGACTATCAATACTGACAAAAATCGAATAAAGACCTGCATCGACTAACTTTTGCACGTTTTCATCGGTAAGTAACAATCCATTAGTAAACATGATGGGCATTGCCTTTTTTTTGTTTACATAAGAAATTAATTCAAAAAGATCCTCTCTTAGTAAAGGTTCTCCTCCAGTAAAAGCGATAATCGTAACGCCCAATTTTTGACTATCATCGATGAGCTTTTTTGCTTCTTCCGTGCTCAGTTCCGCTACATCTTCTTTAAAATGTTTCCCAGCACTACAATGTACACATTTACACATGCATCTATATGTTACAGCAAAAGTCATTGCAATAGGAGAAGGATGTCCTAAAATGTGCGACTTTATTAACCCTATGAACGCCCGGAGCTGAGGACGACTTCCAACAGGAGGAGCAAAAGTGTTAGCCACCAATTTTCCATTCCATCTTCCAAGATTGTTATATTTCCTATAAAACCCTGCTTGCAAATAGAGCATCGCGAATAGACGTAATTTCTCAAGGATTGGATTTAAAATACCCGTGCCTATAATTTCACCATCCTCGAGCTTCTTGAAACTTATTAGTTTGGTATTGGAAATTTTCAAATATATTCGTTCTTTTATCATTGAATATTGTTACCCTCTGTCCATTTTGTTTAAATATATTTTTAATTAATTAGTTAATTGATTAATAAATTATCTAGATTTTGTAGTTTATTAGGATATGTATTTCTTTCAAATTTCACGTGAAAGATTATATCAAATATTCTCTATTATGAGATCAGGATTATTTTTGAGATAAATTAATATAAAATTTGCCAGTCCAAATTTTTTTACTGCATTTAACTAATTTGCTCAATTTCTGCTTGCCTTTTTCCTAAGATAAAAGAACTTGAAATGATGAGAGCAATTCCAAGAATAAACAACAGGATTGATATTATTGTCGAAATTGTCATCAAAAACACAAAGAAATAGAGGATTGAAGGTGTCAATTGAACTGGAACATTTTGAATCGGAGCAAGAAAACTTGCCTTTCCACTTCTAAAAGCTTGTGACATTTTGACAACGCCAAAAATATTAGCTGTTATTAATATCACGGAAGATACGAGAAATAAAAGAAAGGTTTCGATAAAAAAGGAATTTCCGAACATGTGAATCACTGCCCAAATGAAAGGTGCTATCCAAAAGTTATTCAATGATAACATTAACCCAGATATCAATGCCAACAGAATCACTTTAAAACGGGGTATTTTTTCTTGAATTATTTGGAAGATTATCGCAACTAATACTAAAATACTTGTTGATGTAAACATCCTGATTAAAAATGCTGCATCTAATAGATTTTCTTCGCTTATTTCAATTGAGAGACCGCTCAGTCCAATGAATGATATAGCCAAGATCATTATGAATATGGCAACAATTTCCTTGTAATTGAGTTTTTCACCAAGAATTTTAATGGATCCAATTGCTAAAATGATTAATCCAGAAGCCATTAATCCAGGAGTTATTGCAGGTCCAATGATTATTTGTGCAAAAATAAATAAGAGGGAACCAATACCAAACCTAACAAATATTGCGAAAATCCATAATGGTTTTCTGATGAGAGTTTTCATCAATTTTAGTTCAGCTGGCATTTTGTTGATGACATATTTCTCAATGATTAATCCCGAATAATGCGAAAATCCACCTAAAATTGCCAATAACACGCCCAGCCAATAGATGATTGGATCCATAAGAATTTACCATTAAATTTTTTCAAAGACACCAAAAATAAAACTAAAATTTTCAACCCAATTCCTTCGTTGTGTAAAGATTGGTAATAAAGAGCTGTACATTGCCAATTTTTTAAACCCACATAAACCAATCAGAGCTTCAATTTCATCAACCGATTTAATAAAAACGTGTGTTTTATCTGAAGCAAAAAACAAGTCATATACTATTTTGCTTATTTTTCCGCTTACAGTAGGAATTTCTAAACAAAACAAACCACCATCGGTTAATTGCGCATGTATGTGGTTTAAAGCTCTTGTTGGATCTTCTAAATGTTCGACAACAGATATAGCAGTAATGATATCAAATTTCATATCAAAAGGGATAGTATCCTCCAAATTTCCTTGCGTATATTCGCAATCCACCCGTTTCTTAGACACCCTTATGGCATGATTAGATATGTCCATTCCATAAATGGTAAAATCATCTTTTAGAATGTCCAAGAAATGACCATATCCGCAACCGATATCTAATAGCGTTTTATGAAACGTCGAATGAAGTTTTATTTTTTTTTTGTACTTTTTTGAGCGCCATAGATTTAATTTTACTAGGACATCATACCCTAGTGATTTTGAGAAGTGAGAATCCTCTCCTTCAAAATATTCCCTTTCAAATTTGCTATTACTCACATCTATTGTTATATTGGTTGGAATAAAAAATTTGGGAAGTAGTTGCTAAATGGTTTGTTTAAATACATTATATGATTAGTTAATTTTTTTTCCAATTAATAATAATAAAAGATATGAACATTCTTTTTATTGAAAATTTCAAACTATTTAAAAAATTAACAAGTGTTAAGACGATAGGTGGAATTGAAACTAATACTAATGATATAATCCATGATCTTCGTCAAAAAGGACATAACATCTGGGTATTAAATAGAGAGGCAAAACCCTATTGGGCAGATAAACAACAAATCGATCTCATAGCAGCCTCCACTTTTGATCCGATTACCTTTTTTCAAATTAGCAAGTATAAGAAAAAGTACAAATCTGCCGCTGTAGTTATTCATGGTCATACAACAGTAGAAGATTTAGCAGGAAATTTTGTACCAGATAAACCAATTTTTAACTCGATTTTTAAATACTGGCTAAAACTTTTGTATGGTCAAGCACACTTATTAATTACGCCCAGTGAATTTTCTAAAGAGTGTTTAATAAATATTCAAACTTCCATGACTTATCCCATACATGTTGTAAGTAATGGAATATGTCTTGAAGAATTCAAGGAAGATAATAAATATAGAATCAATTTTAGAAGATTTCTCTCTCAAAAATATGCTGTTCCTGAAGATGCTATAGTCATTATAAACGTGGGGTTAAGTTGGAAGAAGAAAGGTGTGAAGACATTTGGAGAGATAGCGGAGAAATTTCCCGATTATTATTTTGTATGGGTTGGACCAATAAATAAAAATCCCGAGATTGATGAAGTCCTAAAACTCAATAACGTGATATTTACAGGGTTTTATGATGACATACGGGAGGCATATTATGGAGCTGACATATTTTTAAATACTTCTTGGGTGGAGAATCAAGGAATTCCAATAATTGAAGCCGCAATTTGTAAATTACCCGTTGTTGCCAGAGATTTATCAGCATTTGATTGGGTTACTCATGAACATTCCTGTTATAAAGCTAAAACTGTTGCTGAATTTGTTGATGGTATAAATAAAATAGTCTCAAATTCAGATTTTAAAAAAAAAATCGTTGAAAATGCATGTAATGATGCGATAGAACTACATGATTTTGATAAAATTGGTGAAAAAATCGAGAATTTATATAATACGGCAATTAAAGTTAAAAAAATATGGGATCATAAGAGAAATAAATAGAAAAATGTGAGAAGATCATATCGATGAACGATAATAATCTATTACAAAATATTAAGGAAAAATTGAGAAGGTATTGGAGCATACCAATATTTAAATATGCCATCATGATTCAAATTTTCTATTTCATTGTTTCCACAACATTAACTCTTATTTTCTTCCGCAATCAAAATGACTTTTTAGTATATTATAGAGCAGGTGAGATTGCTCTTAACGATTTTATGGAATTGTATAATCCTGCTAACTATATCTGGCCATTTAGATATTTTCCCATAGCTGCCTTTTACTTCATTCCCTTTTATTTGATGGGATTTAATCTAGGATTCATTATCTTTAATTTCATAAATTTTATCTTGAATATTTTCATCTCAATTTATCTGTATAAGATTATCAAGTTGATATACCGAGATGATCATGAGGAAGGCGATGATCGAATTATTTTGTATATCTGTATCTTTTTAATGAGTCTTCCTCAGTTGTTTAATTATTTCCTGGGACAAATTAATCTCTATATCACATTTTTCACGATTTTTTCCCTTTATTTATTTTTGAAGAAAAAGCAAATGAAAATGCAGTTTTTGGCAAGTTTAATATTAGGGATTAGCGGAATTTTCAAACCAATTATCATCTTCATGGTTCCTTTTCTAATCCTAAGTCATTACAATTATAATGAAAAAAAGTTCAAGTTTGAACTTTCAAGGAGTACCATCAGATCTATTGGTATATTGTTACCCCTAGCAATTAATGTTATTGTATTTATGATCTATCCTACATTATTGCAAGATTTTATCGCAATAAATATTACGGGAGAAACGAATACTCTGATCAATTATTCATTTAGCATAACCAAGTTGGGTACAAATTTCTTATATTTCATTGGGGTTCCCGCAAACTTGCTTGTTCGATATCAGATCTATGTTTTTATCCCCATTTTGCTCATTATAGGAGGTCTGGGATTCTTCATGTTCATTTTTCGACAAAAAACTCGCAACGTAGTGATTTATGGATACACTTTAGGTATTTTAGTAATGCTTCTCACTTATTTTGATTCTTGGGATCATCATCTATTAATCTTGACCCCACTCTTGACCATAATATTATTTGATCAACCTAGAAATTCAGAAATTTCCAGAAAATACATTAAATCTAGCATATTTTTCTTTAGTTTCTTTGATATAATATTTATGGGGATATTTCTCATCACTCAAGCGTTCTTTCCTTTCAATTTTGCGAGTACTATATTCCTAATATTATCTTTTTATGGGATTATCATAATTCTCCGAAAGATTAGAAATAATAATAATTAAAATTAAATAATTAGGTTTCTAAATTTACTTGAATTCATGATTAAAAGATAGAAATTAATCCATAATGTACGAATATTTTATAATTTTTTTACCAGCATTTCTACTTGGCTTGCTCCATTCAGTTATTCCGTGCGAAGACAAAGCCATATTTTGTTTCTGGTCTTTTGGTATCTCGAAGACACCGAGAAGGAGTGTAAATATCTTAATTCTCTATGGGCTTGGATTAATTTCTGCCAATCTTATAATTGCGATGGGTACTGTTTTCCTTAGCGTGATTCCGAGGTTAATTGCTCCCCATTTAGTTTTCAACCCCTATGCTATCAATTTCTTCGGAGCACTTGTATCCACGTTTGCAGGTATCTACTTATTATTTTTTGTAATGACAAGAAATTACATGCCTCATTCCAAGCAATCAAAGGATATTGGAACACTGGATTGGGAAAAAAGCAAGACACCATACTTATTTGGGATGATTGCAGGATTCGCACCTTGTATTTTCGAACTTATTATCTATACTCAATGCTTGCAGTATTCTTTAGGATATGGATTTATTGAAGGAGTATTGGTGGTATTTTACTTTTCTTTAGGAACTTTCGTGGGATTATTTCCCCTTGCTTTAGCTCAGTATGGAACGTCTCAAATAGTAAAAACAAAAATAAACAGGAAAAATACTGTCTTTGTTTTAATGATATTAATCATCGTTGTATTTAACACTGTTGTCATGATCTTATCATTTTTCCAGATTTCAGTCTTTCCCTTACAAAATATTTAATATGAGACATGATAAGGATAAACTTAAAAATTTACTTACCATTCATTTTCAAGAAAAAGGAAAAATGGACTATAATAATTATTTATAATCGGATTTTTTTATATATTAATAACCTAGATCAAAACTATTAACATTTTTGGAGACGTTCAAATGCCAAATTGCAAGTTCTGCGAAAGCCAAAAGATTACATTCACTTGTGAAAAATGCAATTCAAGCTTTTGCATCAATCACATGGCAAGCACTGAAGAATGGATTTGTAAAAAACACGATCATATCTATTCAAAAGCTAGTGCGGCAGAAAAATTCTATCGATGTACGATAATCGAAAATAGCAGATGTCCAGAATGCGATAAACTCCTACGTTTGGAGAGATTATCATCGGGACAGTATTATTTAGAATGTACTGATGAATCTTGTGGCTGGAATTCTTATTTAAAAACACCTGGCTTATTTTTTCCCACAAAAGAACAATTAGCGCGTGAGGCTGCGAAAAATAAATTAATAAAAGGATATCGGTTAGAACTTTGTCGCAGGAACTTGAAAAAAAATGTTGGAAAAGAAATATGTCCCGAATGCTTTCTTGATTTGTTGAAAAGAGCACATATTACCA
>Ga0315536_1001662_pt1 | contig 11089 bp, 9 predicted proteins | sample SalMarSW160230MG_FD_203093 | JGI IMG/M metagenome (GOLD analysis project Ga0315536, IMG submission 203093) | Salt marsh sediment microbial communities from the Plum Island Ecosystem LTER, Massachusetts, United States - Salt Marsh Sediment SW1602-30 ... | reverse complement strand
CCACCAATTCTATACTTACATTCTATCAATAATCAAATATCAGTGCTCATACCATGTAGTAGCCCATATCCCCGGTATGAAGCCAGCCATTGATAAGGGTGTCCTTAGTTTCATTTGGTCTGCGCCGGTATTCAACCATTACATGCTTGCTCCGTACTATTATCTCGCCTGACTTATCTATCAACTATTTCCACTATGCCAGCGGCGGCATCAACTTTCACATAGTCTCTTGGCCTGATAAACTCAAACGGATTCTTATCGAGCTTGTCTATCATAGGGATACCGGCAACTATGGCGGCACTGGCCAGGATAGCCTCGGCCTGGAGACAGATTATGGCGGCGGGATTATTTCCTGCTTTCATGGCATACCAGGAGATAACCGGGCCCATGCTTGAACCCTTGCCGGATGGAGTTACGATAACCTTACCCCTTAAATCCTGCCCGAAGTGCTTGTTGAGCGGTGAAGCTATCTTGCCGGTGTCCGGGTCCAGCTCACCAAGAAACGAGAATGGCGCTTCGAGTATTATGGCTTCTCCCTCAGCCTTTCCTGGGTTAATGGTGTGCCCCTTCAGTTTCATTTCCTAGCACCTCTTTTCGCTAAGCTGTGGTCACTAAATCAAGGCAGTCTTTCATATCGCCGTAGTAGGTTCGGCACCTCCCCGCCGTCTGGGTCTGGAAAAAGCGGGCACCGCGAGCTGAGTTAGTAGCCACGGCATCAACGCCACTTATATGAACCAGAGGATTCTGGCCGGAGACACAGCAGTTAGTAACGATAGCTCCTGCTTTCTCAATGATATCAACGTAACCAGCCTCTCTGGCTAGGCCGCAGGTCATATTGGAGGCACCCACCACAAGCTGTGCCCCTTCCTTTAACCTTTTCCCCTGTAATAAGAAAGCTAGCTCCCGCAGTTCTATAATTGTTAGGTGAGGGCAGCCAAAGACAGCCAGCTTGATGTCACCCGGGCTAACCGTGTTAAACATACCACGAACGTCTTGGATGTCTTTCTTGGTTACACCAACTACTTCTTTGGGCTTTTTACCGCCCAAAGCCGCTTCCAGGGTTGGGGCTTCCGGGCTTACTCCCACCATATGACACATGGTGCAGGCTCCGTCAACGGTGAGCGGTGAGGTGAGGTATTTACATTGCTCAACAGTCATTGTGGGGGGCAAGCCGTCAAACACTACGTTCCTGGTTCCAGCCACTTTTCCTATATAATAGCCCAAGGCTCCAAAATCGGTATATTTGAAATTACCAACGTCCAGCTCTCTGGTGTCAATCAGTAACTCGGCGAACCTGTTTTCCGGCTTCATCAGGCCTTCGTAGGGCGCTACGCCGGTGATGCTGCTGGCTACGCTGGTAGACAGACTCTGTCGGGGAGCCCTGGCCCCGAACATGGAGTTGGCGGCATTCTGCCCTGAAGTTCCTGACCATATGACAGTGTCATTGCGTCTGGGGGCAATGCCGACCGTGTATGGTGTGCAGGTGAAAGTGGGAATTACCTGCAATTTTTTTAATATCGCCAGGTTTTTGGCGTAGTCCTTCTCGTCGGTGAGCCCCACCCCCCCAACAAGTTTCTCCTTGCTTACAATGCCGTATTTCTCTCTCCAGTATACGGGGTCGAAGCACGGCATCATTGAGACCATTGTCCTCATTCTGGTAACGCCTTCCGTCATCTGCTCCAGGTACTCGGTCGGCATATCCGGGAGAATATGGGTGCTGGTCACCCTGACCATCTTTTCTGCCTCCAGAGCCTCGCCAAGTGTCTTCAGAAAAGCCATCGCCCTCTGCGTACCGGGTCCGTATTCTCCCTCCAGCATTCTCTTTTCTTCATCACTTAATATCATAATATTTGCCCTTCTCAGATTTATCCTACACTATGCATATGCACCATCCGCCTCGTCCGTGCCGCAGCAGCTCCTATCACAGTATTTCGAACCCAAAATTGTCAAATACAGCCATATCTTTTTTAGTAAGAGTCATTTCAATCTACCATCCGTATAAAATCGTTTCGTTACCTATATACTTCTAGGGCGTAGCTTGAGGGCTATTTGTGTTCAGCAAAAGGAAAAATATGAGGTAGTATTTGTCTCATCATTTCTTCGGGGTATCCATTTGCCTCAAAATTCTCTCTCGTTTTTTCTATCAACTCGTCAAGGCTTTCGCACTTCCAGCACTGCTCCAGTTTGTCCTCGTACTCCTTGCCTCCCATAGCCTCGTTGACCAAAACGGCGATATCTTTCATATTAAGTGGGTATTTTTTCAGGTACATATAGAAGGCAAACATACAGGCAGGGCAGGTATCTGTAGTGTTGTCGGCCCTGAATTTCATGGTTTCGTCCACAAGAACTTGCCCCAACTGGTGGCCAAGTTCAGGATAGGTCATATTAGCTATTCCACCACAGCAAAGGGATTGTTCCTCGCTGAGCTCCTTTCCTACCAGCTTCAACCCCGGAATAGCCTCCAGAGTTTTTGTTTGCGAGTCGGATAATTTGGTGCGCTTAACCATGCAGGCATCATGCATGATTACCGTTCTATCCAGAGGTTTGGTAAATTTTGCTTTATCCAGGTTTTCGCTTAAGAACTGGGTGAAAAATTTAACCTCAAAATCCACATCAAGAAAGCGGGGGAAGAACTCGGTGAATTGGCGATAACAACCGGGACAGATGAGGATGACCCGTTTAGGAGAAAAGGCCCTTATGTTATCGACCAGCTCACGGGCTTTCTTTTCGGACTCAATAGCATTACCGGCGGCAAGAGCATGAGGGACGCCACAGCAGAGCTCCCCTCCGGCCAGGGTAACAAAATCAAGCCCCATCGCTTCGAAAACATCTAAAGAGGCAAAAATTTTATGCGGCATCGCCAGAGACTCACATCCCAGAAATACCACATTTTCAGTCTTTTTCGGCTGGGAAGGCGCTTTTTTTAACCATCTCTCCTCGGAAGGTTTTGTTTGAAGAGCGGCAAGAACACCAATCAGGTTAGGTTTTCGCCCAGGAAGGATAAAATTGACCGCTTCGGGCGGTTGTTTCCCTTGTTTGACCAGTTCAACTATGGTTGCCTCGTGGATCAAAAAAGGGTCAAGTCCTTGAGGGCAGGAATCAGAACAATGTCCGCATTGGGCACAAGTGAAAGCCCTGAGGTAAACATCCTCCGAATAAGCCCCGTCTTTTAAGAAATCTATCATCTGTTGCATAATATCCATAGGATTCTTATCCTTTAAAGGAGAAATCGGATACGATAGACAATTCTCCAAGCACTCCCCACAAAAAGTACATTTTTCGACAGCCTGACGGGCAATATCCTCGTAGTATTCCTCAAGTGAAGCGTATTTTTTCTCGAACATTTTTCACTCCTTTAGACTAAAATTTTCACCCCTGCTTTCGGCCACTATGGCGCAAACAAATCTACACCTTTATTCTGTCAGGACTCCAGGGATCCTCCTTGAGTTACGTATGTCCTCATGCTTGGTTAGTCCGCTGACCTCAAGAAGTATGGGCAATCCTTTTACCCTTACGGCGTTCAAAAAGCCGTGACCTGATCAGTTGAGGCAGACTAGCCAGGCCCTGGGGCATCAGGTAAGCGATAATCAACAGTATACCGGCAGAAATATACGGGGAAAATATTTTCAAGTCGCGGAAATATTCGGGGACTAAAATCAGAATAGCGGTTCCAATGATAGGTCCGGCAAAGCTATTTATACCACCGATGAGCACATACATAACCAGCCACAGGGTTGCCATGAAGTTGAAGCTGACCGGTGACAGGGACGGATTATAATGGGCATAGCCGGCACCGGCCAGACCGGCAAAGAAACAGCCCACACCCACTGCCATAATTTTGTACCAGCCTTCGTTTATACCAACACTTGATGCTACCAGGTGTGATTGGGCAATAGCCTTCAAATTGATGCCGATGCGGGAAAACTCGAACCTGTAGAGGGCTACGAGGCTGACTACGGCCAACCCCAGGAAGAAATAGTAATAGGCCACCTTGGAGGTGCCAGATGGGAATAGAGGTGGGATACTGGTGAGACCGCTGTAGCCGCCGGTCCAGTTTCCGCCGGCAGAAATGATATAAATTACCCCTATCCCGAAGAACAGGCTACCCATCATGTAATACAGCGTTCGCAGTCTGGCAAAGGGGTAGCCTATCAGCATTCCTATGCCCATTGCCACCAGTGCCCCCAGTGGCATGGTGAGCCAGGGTGACCAGCCGAGCCATTTTGCTAACATGGCGGAGCTATAAGCGCCAATACCCATGAAAGCGGCGTGGGCTAGAGAAAACTGGCCTGAAATAGTTATCGTGCGCAGGCTAACAGCGGCAACCAAGTATATTAAAGTCAGTATAAGTATATGCAAAATATATATAGAGCTGACTAGCAGCGGCAATAGGGCAATGATGACTACCAGACCAGTATAAGTTGCCGGCTTAATCCATTTCCTCTGGACTTGTGCAACCTTAGAAGGTGCAGAATCAGAACGCTGAGTGTCTCCCGAAGTACTAGCCTCACGGCCGAAGAAACCCTTAGGCCGGATTAGCAAAAGAACAACCACTATAACAACAGTGATTGCTTCGCTAGCTGCGCCGCTCATCACTAGAGGTAACACAGAATCTAAGCCGCCCAGGACAAGCCCGGTAATTATAATACCGACGAAGCTGCCTATCCCGGCCAGGATAACCAGGATAAGCACTTTTACCAGCATGAAGTCGCCCATAAAAGGCCATAAATTAAGATAAGCACCTATCAGGCATCCGGCTACTGCCGCTAGGCCGCAACCTATTACAGTGGCGATAGCAGAAACATTGTGGACTTTTATACCCTGCAGGAAGGCTCCATCCATGTCCTGAGAAATGGCCTGCATTTGCTGGCCCCACTTGGTCCGGTTTACGAACCAGATTACTGCCCCCAGGAGGGCAGCGCCAATAACGAAAGTTATTATTCTCTCATAGCTAACCGAAAAAGTTCCGGCCCTGAGGACCCCCTCGGCAAAGGCTGGTATTGATGCCGTTTTAGTCCCGGCTATAATATTTACGGTAGTCTGTAGAATTACCGCAATAGCGATGCAAACCATGATGAGGCGGTTCATATCCTTGACAAAAGGACGGAAACAGAACTTCTCTAAGAATAGCCCAAAGGCGGCTATTATTACTGTTGACAGCAGCAAGGCTGCCCACGGATTAAAACCCAGTGCCGATACAAATAAGAATCCGAGGTAACCGCCAATCATGTATATGGCGCCGTGGGCAAGATTGAGTATCCCAAGCATATTGAAGAGAAAGACAAACCCCAGCGCCACCAGTATGTACATTGATGACAGTATTAATACATTGGTAAGCGTCGTCCCTACCAGTTCCATAAGCGCTTTTTCCTGCTGATGCTTGTTCTAACCCAGAAAAACAGCGGGAGTGGTAGAAAATAATACCATGCCAAACGCCACTACTACCAGGCCTCTTTCCCGCTGGTGCCTAACCCAGCTCGTGCAAACATACCGGGGCGGGGAAGATATCTTCACCCACCCCGGTCATGTTACCGGACAAGTCTGGTAACTTAGGGGATAAATATATCCATCAGACCGCCAGATACCGCGTTACCATTCTCGTCCAGTATCTGTATTGGCTGGGGGTGAGCCACGGCATGATGGTGAATCCCGTAAGTTTCGTCTCCGCACATTACCCCTGGTCCCTCAAGGGTATCAATGGCATCCATTGACTCCCAATAGGTTTTTACCGCATCGGTATCAAGGCTATCGGCCCCCTCAATGGCCTGTGTTAGCACATACAGGCAATTGGCAGCGTACATGATCAGCGAAGTGTCCGATCCGTGCTCGTCTATGTACCTCTGGATTATTTCCTTCCCCAGAGGCGGGAGGCCCGGTTCATCGGCTGAAGTAGAAGCCATGAATACATCCTGTGCTGCTTCCAGACCGGCGATGGCCACAATGTCGTTCATAGTGGCGCACATCATGCCGGCATAAGGCTTGGTGTTGCCTGACTCTCGTAGGCCTTTAACGATGGCGCCTATATGTTGTGCAACACCATTCATATGGACTATGGCGTCTGCCTCTTCAATCAGGTTAATCTTGCTCACTATAGGACTGAAGTCCTGCATCTCGTTAGGATAGAGGACTGGTTCGCCAACCCAGGTTAACCCCTTGTCTACAAATATCGTCTCGAATACTGGCCCCAGGAAGTTAATACCGCCATCATCAGGCATGACAACGGCCACATTTTCAACATCTGGATAGGCCTGGACAAGATACTCAGCACTGCCCAGCATCTTTCCTACAGCGGAGTTGCTACCCAGGAAGCCATAGGGTGTGGTCGCATCCATTTCTCCCGGCGTTTTGTTGCAGTAGTCTATGACATATATCACCTTTTCGGGGTTAGCTATTGGTCCTACTCCCGAAGCAAAGAAGGCTGTTGGCCCGATCATGAAATCAACTTCGTGGTCATAGACCAACCTGTTAGTCGCAGCCGTGAGGCCGTCAAAGGAAGTCGCATAATCTTCGATGATAAACTCAAGCATGTATTGCTGACCCTGAACAGTAATTCCGCCCTTCTCGTTTATCACTTCCAAAGCGGCTTTGGCCATATTCAAATCAGGGATGTCCTTGCTTGATAAAAAGCCGGTTAAGCAAGCAAGAAAGCCAATCTCCAATGTCTCTGGTGGTTGGGTGGTCTCCGGTGGCTGTGTTGTTTGCGGTGGCTGTGTTGTTTGCGGTGGTGTCGTTTCCGGGGCTGGTGAAGGACAGCCCACAAGAACCAGGGCACTCACCAAAACAAGTGATAACGCGATAAACATAAGCTTCTTCATTGTTGGTTTTCACCTCCTTCTATTTTTATAAAAAATAGCCCGTTTTGCTTGCTTACCTTAATTTGATTTGGGCTATGGATCAAAGTACGGTTTTGATGGACTGCAACTGAAATCGAACGCGCCAGAGCCGTTTCCGGGGGCGTCCCAACTGCTACGCGGGAGGTCCGGGTCATTGTATTTGTTCACCACAGACCTGTTGCAATACACCAGACTGTTATCCGCCATACCGCTGAGAGTCCTCGGCTCCCCATTCATGGCCATTATGGGCTCCGTTTCCAGGTGATAAATTCCCTTCCAATCTACGATATACTTATAGCCCGGATTATGCATTTTCCCAACGGCCTGCTTGACAAATGTCATTTTTGCCCTCTTTACCTTTAACACCTTAAAGGGCCCGTGGCACTTTACACGGAAAATATCCTCCAGCGCCTTAGCCTGTTTGTCGTCTGCCCTGTCATCTATGTACAGTATCGCCGGCCAAGGGTCACTCCAAACACCTTCGGGCGTATTCATGCCGTAGCCCACCAGCAGGCCGCTCAGGTCAGTGTCACCATAGTAACCCTCTCTGATGTTGAAGGTAAAAGCCCCTTCACCGTGATTTTTGCCCCCGTGAAGCTGCGCTTGAACAGGTGAACCCCACCATATCGGGCACATGGGGGGCGAATTGCAGGCGTCAGTCGCGTCCCCACGTACCATCCATTCCATTTTTTCTGCTGTCATCTTATTCCCTTCCTGAAACATTTATTTAATAACTTCATGTAATCTGGCCAGCACCCAGAGCACATCAAATACGCCTTGGAAATCGCCTTGCGGTTTTTTAGAGATGCACTCTTGAGGAAACTATCGTTAGAACCTTACCTGTTCTTGTCCTTGCGGGTTGTTATCATGGCATCAACTCCTTTCTATGGGATACGGGTACGGGGTAGAGTTCAAAAGATAATGTTAGCTTAGTAGTATAGCAGAAAATAACTGTTTGTCAAACCTCGGAGAAATTGACAATAATCTGGTAGGAGGGTAACATACCCGTAGTAAAGGAGGTAGCTTCATGGCGCGAGGTTTTATGGGAAAGATGTTATGGGTGGACCTTTCCAGAAATGAACTGAAGGACGAGGTGCTCGATGAAAAGCTTGGCCGCGATTATCTAGGGGGTTACGGCTTGGGTGCCAGAATCATCTTCAATCGGCAGAAGGCCGGCGTTGACCCATTGGGTCCGGATAATATTCTTGGTATTACTACGGGTGTGCTCACCGGAACCGCGGCACTCGGTGGTTCCAGATACGCAGTAGTAGGTAAATCACCGCTGACAGGGAGCTGGGGTGATGCCAATTCGGGCGGTGACTTCGGCCCTCACCTGAAATTTGCCGGCTATGACGCGGTGTTCTTTACCGGCATAGCCGAAAAACCGGTGTATCTCTATATTGACAATGGCAAAGCTGAGATTAGAGACGCTGCACATCTGTGGGGCAAGGACTCATACGAAACCGAAGATATGCTCAGAGGAGAACTCGGTAAGGATGTGGAGGTAGCCTGTATCGGCCCATCGGGGGAGAGTATCACTCTCATCGCTGGGGTGGTAACCGACAAGGGCCGGTTAGCCGGCCGTTCTGGCCTGGGTGCCGTAATGGGCTCAAAAAAGCTCAAGGCGGTAGCGGTAAAAGGCAGTATGAAGGTACCCGTGGCTGATGAGAAAAAAGCCAGTGAGATGAGAAAAAAGCACCTGGCGAATATGGGCCCCAGGTCTGCTTTTATGAAGCAATTCGGCACGCCGGGCCTCTTTAACATGTCGATTGAGTCCGATGATACGCCGGCGAAGAACTGGGCGGGCACAGGGGTTGTTGACTTTCCGGAGTATAAGGATATCGGCGCCGAGCCGGTTATTGCCCAACAGGAGAGGAGATACGGCTGCTGGCGCTGCCCCATTGGGTGCGGCGGGCACATGAAGGCCAGCACCGGAGAGTATCAATACCAGGCGGGTATCCACAAGCCCGAGTACGAGACCCTGGCCATGTTCGGCAGCAACTGCCTCAATTCAAACCTCGAGTCGATAATCAAGGTCAACGATATCTGTAATCGCTACGGCCTGGATACCATCTCGGTCGGGGCCTGTATCGCCTTTACCATCGAATGCTACGAGAACGGGCTCATTACTAGGCAAGACACCGACGGTCTGGAGATGACCTGGGGCAACCACAGGTCCATCGTGGCCATGACCGAGAAGCTGGCCAGGCGAGAGGGCTTTGGTGATATCATTGCCGATGGCGTCAAGATAGCCTCGGAGAAAATCGGCAAGGGCTCCGAGAAATATGCCATGCATATCGGGGGACAGGAAATTCCGGCACACGACTCAAGAGGCGGGCATGGCTTTGCTATCGGCTACGGAGCGGAGCCGACCCCGGGTCGTCATACCCAGAGCGCCGAAGGCCCGCAGCCAGACGGTGCAATGCCTGAGTTCGACGGCCAAACCTTCAAAGGGCGGGGCGAACCGCACAAGATAGCCAGCACCATTTATCAAGCGATGAATGCCTCGGGGTGCTGCATGATAGTCTACGGAGACGGACTGGGGCATTTTGACTATTTTGTTGAGTCTATAGGAGTCATCACCGGCCGGGACGTAACCAGGGAAGAGATACTCAAGACCGGGGAGAGGATAGATAATATGCGGCAGGCTTTCAACGTCCGCGAGGGTGTGAAGTTGCCGTTTGAATTCCCTGACAGGATGATGGGTATACCGCCGAAGAAAGTCGGCCCCCGCGCCGGGATAACGCTAAACAAGGATGAGGTCTTTAACGAATACCTGACGGCCATGGGCTGGGACCTAACGGGTAAGCCGAGCAAAAAGAAGCTACTTGAGCTGGGGATGGATGACGTGGCTCGGGAGCTCTGGCCGTAGAAGCTCAGGCGACCTTTAGTTTCTGGCTATGGTGGGCGATACTGGGCTCGAACCAGTGACCTCTGCGATGATATGACACTGGTTCTCCATTTTTCACCTCATTCTTTTCTGAAGTTATACTTATTATACTACAACTTTTTACCGGGGGAAATATATCATGAGTTACTCCCGGTAAGAATCATTTTGGGCAGTATAGAACAGAGGCAAAAGTCGCCTGTTAAGCCCGTTTTGATAAGGATTTGATAGATAAGGTTTTTGATGGGTCATTTGATAAGTTATTTTGATAGGTAGTGTTATAGCATTTTTGGTGGCTTGTTGACCTATCAAATCCGGTGAAATCGGGGTATGTATAATCACTTCTTTTTCTTTGGGTTTTGCGACTCGTCGTCTGGAAATTTAATCTGTACAGGCAGTTCAGTAAAGGGCAGTTTCAGGGCTTTCATCATATCGACGGCATTTCGGGGGGCATATCCCTGCCAGTGGTTGTTGAAGAGCGCGAAAGCCAGGTTGGTTTGCTCTGAGGCGGCTTTTACCTTATCAGCCAGCTCATTTATCTCATCACTTGAATACAGGTACTGATATCGGGTCTCGCTGTCTCCCTTCCACCACATCTCTTTATTCCTGCCGTGAAACCGGAAGTAAGCCATGTCCGAGGTTACTGGAACCTCGGCGGCTATCGATGACTGGAACTTGGGCTCGTCAATCTGAACCCAGGCAACGTTATTTTCTCTCAGAAAGCGGGCGGTGTTCTCATCGTCGCTCCAGCTGCGGTGCCTCAGCTCAACCGCCAGCCTGTATTCTTTAAACGTCCTAATAACCGCCTCCATTATTTGCTGCCCGGAGCCGTCGTTCTTGAAGCTCGGCGGGAACTGGGCGAGTAGAGCCCCCAGCTTTCCATGCCTCGCCAGTGGCTCTAGGCTGCGCTTGAACAGGTCGACGTCGTCCTGGGAGATCGCTGCAACTTCACCGGTAGCCTCTTCATACATCTTGGGATGGGTAAACTTCTGCCAGAGCTTGACGGTAAATAGAAAATCCCGGGGAACTCGCTTTACCCAGTTGTAGACATATCCGGGGTTGGGTGGCCGGTAGAACGAGCTGTTTATTTCTACCGTGTTGAAGAACTGGCTGTAGTACTCCAGTTCATCTATCTTGCCGGTAGGGTAGAAATGGCCTTTCCAGGTGCCTTCACCTTTGGGGTAGGACCAGCCGGAGGTACCTATGTAAATCTTGGCCTCGTGAGACATCTCTCCTAATTATACTCCCTATAAAAAGCCGCTAAAACCCCTTGACAATGGAACAATTGTTCTAGTATAATGATATTTCCCTTCCCTCTTGGGGCCAGTTCGATGTCCAAGATTATCGGTGAACCGGTCAAAGTGCAAGG
>Ga0315536_1001661_pt1 | contig 11090 bp, 7 predicted proteins | sample SalMarSW160230MG_FD_203093 | JGI IMG/M metagenome (GOLD analysis project Ga0315536, IMG submission 203093) | Salt marsh sediment microbial communities from the Plum Island Ecosystem LTER, Massachusetts, United States - Salt Marsh Sediment SW1602-30 ... | reverse complement strand
CGCAGACCGCCCTGCCAGTCGGTGGTTTCGAGCATAACTCCGCCCAGGCCGATATTCATATCCTGCTCGTCATCGGCCCCGCAGAGGACCGACCAGGCGAGTGACCAGGCACGAACCGTATTTTCGACGTTATATCCGCCGCCGCCGGTCATAAGGGTTGGCTTATCGAAGCTGCGCAGGCGCTTGACGATAGCGGCGTGCGTATTGTTGGTCAGGTAAAGCTGAGCCAGCGGGTCGCCGGCGAGAGTATCGGCGCCAAGCTCGAAGACGATTACGTCCGGATTAAATTTTTCGCATAAAGGCGGTACAATCTGCAAAAAGGCCTTCATATACATCTCATCATAGGTCCCGACGGGCAGCGGAATATTAACCGCATAGCCACGGCCTTCGCCGGAGCCGATTTCATCGACGAAGCCCGTTCCGGGAAAAAGCGTCCTGCCGGTCTGGTGAAAGGAGACTGTCATAACATTGTTGCGGTCGTAGAAGGCTTCCTGCACGCCGTCGCCGTGATGAACGTCAATATCAACATAAAAGACACGTTTACCTTCTTCGGCGAAAACCGTACAGGCCAGCGCGACGTCGTTCATATAACAAAATCCCGAAGCACGTTCCGGCCGGGCGTGGTGCAGTCCGCCGGAGGGATTGAATGCAAAAAAAGTTTTGCCTGAAAGAATCAGCTCGACGCCTTTGACAGACGCGCCGCAGGCCAGAGCGGAATAGTCATACATACCTTTGAATACGGGGCAATCGGGTGTGCCCAGGCCCATATAAAAGGCCTCGGCCTCGAATTTGCCGTCGTCGGCATTTTTGAGGACTCTGAGATATTTAGGAGTATGGAATTTTTTTAGCAACATCCTGTCGGCAGGTTGGGGCGCAACTTCTTCGGTGTTTGGGCGCTTGAGAAGACCCATTGAGCTGATAACGCGGCGCACCTGGCCGGCACGGGAGGTATTAAATGGAGAGCTGTCCGGGTACGGGTGCTGTTCCAGTTCGGGGCAATGCAGGAATACTGTTTTTCTTTCTGCCACCAGCGCCTCCTATTGCTCCGGCCTGCTCAGCTCATAACTAATGTTGTAAACGTCACCGTCGAAGGCGGTGTTGACCTGGAAGCCGGAATTATAAAAGACGGCGAGCATAGCCTTATTGACCGGCAGCACTTTAGCATAAAAGCTTTTTACGCCGCGCTGCTTTGCGATTTGTGTAAGGTACTGCAGCAGAACTGTACCCATCCCTTTCTGCTGCCATTCATCCTGGACAACGAAGGCTACCTCGGCAGCCTGAGTTTTCGGGTCGAGGAAGTACTGTGCGATAGCGACAATCTCTTCCTGGGAGACACCCGGGACGGTGCCGACTATAGCGAGGTTTTGTTCGTAGTCTATGTTTGTCAGTTTCTGGAGGTCTTTATGCGGGAAACGTACCGTCTGGCTCATATAGCGTGTCCTGACCGAAGCGGGACTGAGCGAGTAGAGCATTTCGGACAGGGCTGATTCGTCGGTCGGCTTAATCGGCCTAAAAGATATCTGTGTGCCGTCTTTGAGCGTTTCGCTTTTTTCCAGCTCGGCCGGATATACGGCCTTTTCGCTGTCCAGCTCAATCTGGTCAGCGTAAATATAGTTACAGGACTTTGCTTCCTGCATTAGCTGCTTTCTGAATTTCGGATGAGCAATATTTATAAGGTCTATCACTCGCTGGCGGATACTTTTGGCGTGCAGGTAAGCAATACCGTATTCAGTAACGACGTAGTGGACATCACCGCGTGTCGTTACAACACCGGCGCCTTCTGTAAGGTGAGATACAATTCTGCTGACCTGACCGTTTTTGGCGGTCGAGGGCAGAGCGATGATTGCCTTGCCGCCCCTGCTTCTGGCGGAACCGCGGATGAAATCGACCTGGCCGCCGATGCCGCTGTAGAACTGATAGCCTAACGAATCGGCACAGACCTGGCCGGTCAAATCGACCTCGAGGCCTACGTTGATGCCGACCATTTTTTCGTGCCTGCTGATAATCTGGGGGTCGTTGACGTATTCTGTCGGGTAAAACTCGAAGAAGGGATTGTTATTTATAAAGTCGTAGAGTTTTTTCGAGCCCATGCAGAAGCTGGCGACGACTTTGCCGTGATTGAGTTTTTTCTTGGCACAGGTTATGGCGCCGCATTCGATGAGGTCGATAATCCAGTCGCTGAACATCTCGGTATGCACGCCGAGGTCTTTCTTATAGACAAGGAATTCGGCAAGTGCCTGCGGGATTCTGCCGATACCGCACTCGATGCAGCTTCCGTCTTCGACAAGACGTGCTGTGTTCTCGCCGATTCGCCGCAGCGTATCATCCATTTCGGGTACGGGAATTTCTATGATGTCTTCATCGTAAGGAACAAGGGCATCAATGTTGTTGACGTGAACAAAGCTGTCACCGAATGTTTTCGGCATTTTGCTGTTGGCCTGTGCGATTACATATTTTGCGTTTGCGACGGCGGCCTTGACTATATCGACGGAGACGCCGAGGCTGCAAAGGCCGTTTGCGTCGGGGGGCGTGACACTGATAAGGGCAACGTCAACAGGGATTCGGCCGCTCTCGAATTCAGCAGGTATCTCGGACAGGAAGATGGGGGTGTAATCACCGATGCCTTTATTGAGTGTGTCGCGGACGTTATCGGCCACGAAGAAGCAGTTCATCTTGAAGCGTTCGCGGAAATTTTCCCCGGCGTAAGGCGCCTCGCCCATAGTCAGAAGCTGAACGATATGCGCATCGTAAATATGGTTCGAATGCTCAACGAGAGAATGAACGAGGTACTGCGGCTGGCCGCAGCCGGTGCCGATGAAGATGCTGTTACCCGGTTTGATGAGTTTCATTGCCGAGGCGGCGGTGCCGAGCTTGTCGGCGTATCTTTTTTTCCAGTCAAATCCCTGTGTGTCCATACGTTTTATACCTTCTCTACGCTCATACGCGCATCAACGGCCACCGGCGTTGTGCCTTCCGGGCCGATCATATACGGATTTATATCCATTTCCTGAATCTGGGGGAATTCGGTTACGAGCTGCGAAAGGCGCTGCAATCCCTCGGCCAATGCGTCGATGTCGACGCCCTTCTGACCCCTGACGCCTTCGAGCATACGATAGGTCCTTGTGCTGATGAGCATTTCCTTTGCCTCGTCAGCGGTCAGCGGTGCAAGATAAAACGAGACGTCCTTTAATACCTCGACCATCGTTCCGCCCATACCGAACATCATTAAAGGGCCGAACCTCTTATCGCGATTCATACCGAGAATGACCTCCCTGCCGACGGTGCACATTTCCTGGACGAGAACGCCAAGGATTTTCGCTTCGGGTTCTTTTTTGGGTATTCGGAACATCATAAGGTCAAAGGCATCCATAACTTCAGTCGCATTTTTCAGTCCGATTCTGACGCCGCCTATGTCGGATTTGTGCAAAATATCGGGCGACAATATTTTGAGAACGACAGGATAGCCGAGCTGATTTGCGATAGAGACGGCCTGTTCCGCAGTAGTTGCTAAAGAACTTTTCGGGGTGACAAAGCCGTAAGCTTCGAGAATGTCCTTGGAGTCCATTTCGCTTACCTCTCGAAGGCCCTGTCGCAGATGTCTTTCGATAATGTTCTCAACCTTACGACGATTAACAGGGAACAATTTAACAATACGCTTAGGCCGGCTCTTCCATCGCACGTAATCGGTCATAACCTTCATTGTCATTACGGCACTTGCCGGTGCTTCGTATATCGGGACGTTATTCTGTCTAAGGAGTTGTCTGGCCTGGTTAACTTTTGCGGCGCCGAGGAAACAGGCCAGCACGGGCTTTTCGGCTTTTTTAGAAACGACGTTTACTATTGCCTGGGCGGTTTCCGTGCATTGAGTCATAGCCTGCGGTGTAAGCAGGACCAGGACCATATCGACATTATCATCATCGAGAACAACATTAAGTGCAAACTCATAGCGGTCGGCCAATGCATCACCGAGGACATCGACAGGATTATGAACATTGGCCGCGGCGGGCAGTTTGTCCGCCAGAATGTTTTCCATCTTCTCGGAGAGCTTTGCGAATTTCAGTCCCTGTCTTTCTATCTCATCGGCGGCCATAATACCGGGGCCGCCTGCATTTGTGATGACAGCAACCCGCGCATTTTTCGGCAGGGGCTGAAACTCGAAGGCCTGTGAATATTCGAATTGCTGCTTAATGGAACTGCATCGAATTATACCGGCACGGTCGAAGACGGCTTCATACGCGGTTTCGCCGCCGGCGAGGCTGCCTGTGTGCGATGAAGCGGCTTTTGCGCCTGCCTCCGTTCCGCCGGATTTTATCAGCAGGATAGGTTTACTCTGGGAAATTCGCTCAGCCTCTCTGACGAAAAGATTGCCGTCGGTGATACTTTCGAGGTAGCCGGCAATGACTTTGGTGTCTTCGTCCTGGCCGAAGGCCTTTATAATGTCCAGCTCGTCGATGTCGGCTTTGTTGCCGATACTGACGAGCTTGCTGAACCCGATGCCGCCTGCGTTTGCCATATCGAGGATGGCGGCCATAAGTGCGCCGGATTGCGAGAGGTATCCGGTTGCCCCGGCTACGGGCAGCTCGCCGCCGAAGCTGGCGTTCAATTTGTTCTTGGGTACAATCAGGCCGAGGCAATTCGGGCCAATGAGACGAACATTGCCCTGTCGGGCTATTTGGACTATTTTCTTTTCGAGCTGGGCGCCTTCCTTACCGACCTCCTTGAAACCTGCTGTTATTATGATGACGCTTTTTGCCCCTACTGAAACACACTGATTCATAACGTCGGGGACAACTTTAGCCGGGACGATAATAATTACCAGGTCCGGCACCTGGCCAATGGAAGGAAGGTCGGGGAAGCATTTTAGGCCTTCTATCTGGTCGGCTTTGTTGTTGACGGGGAAAATCCTGCCGGGGTAACCGGCCTTGAGCATACTGGTGAGAATCTCATAGCCTACCTTGCCTTGTTTGGCGGAGGCCCCCACTATGGCAACCGAGTTCGGACTGAAAAATGTTTCAAGACTCATATCTAAAAGCCTCTAAAAGTATTCTTAAAGGCGGCTCATTTTACGCGATGCCGGGCGATACTGCAATGGTACTAATCGAACAAAATACGGAAAACCAGGGGACGGAATGAATGACGAATAACGAACATCGAACGCCGAACATTGAAAAATTCGGTGGGTAAGTAGTGGGGACTGGGGTCAGGCAGTGAGTTAAGTAGTGAGGATTGGGAGTGAGTGTGGGGTGTTGTTCGTTTATCGGTTGGGCGGCTCGTTTCGGTTCCTTCTTCGCTGAAGCTACGAAGGACAGGTGCGCAGCTGGTCCCCGCTCAATCGCCGCGTGGGCTCGTTTCGTCAATCATCAGCCGGTTGAGTTCGAATGACAAGCTTTCCTTATTTCACCTTTTATACTCACCTCTTCCAATATTTTCTCATCTTCCACCAGTCTGTAATCTTTCCTATAAGAGTAAGGATTATTCCAAGTACAGTACAAAACGCGAAAAAAAAACATGATTTGAAACATCATATCTTTAAACCAGTTCTCAGCAATAAAAGTAGGTATCGGTGACATCTAATGATTCCTCAAACAGGAAACAAGGAAAAGTTCCCTATTGATAAGCAGTATCAAGTTTTAGCCGGTCCGATTCCAGGAGCATACGCCAGTTATTTTGGGAACGCCGAATTTTTTTCATATTCTCCACAGTGAATAAAAACGGTATATAATATTCATCATTAACACAGGCCCACAGGCCGTCATCTCCACATTCGATGTCATACCAGTCTTCAGACGGCCCGGCAATACTACAAAGCAAGTCAAAACAAACGTACCCTAACGGAACATTTTCGCTGTCATTTAATACAGAGTTTGTGGTGTCCAAATTTGACAGGTTGTCTACCAGAATGGGCAGCAACTTTTCTTTTTTAGTTCTAACTAAGTCCCGTATTTCTTTCATCTCCATTATATCCGAACCTCCGGCTCCATCAGTAAAATAACTGATATTAAGCTGCGTCAGTGTCGTTACTACTTCTGTTTCCACAGCAGGAGCATTATTTGACGAACACGAATTGAAAAATGCTATAAACATACTAAGAGTCAGCAATGTTCTTATGAATTCATATCTGTTCTCAATTTTAATCATTTTTAATACTAATAATATGTATATAAATCAGGCTATAGACTCCCGTTTTCGCAGGAATGACAAAAATATATTTTCACAGGAGAGATTAATCAACCACTGAACCATTCTATCGTTTATCATCTCAATAACATTAATCCCTTTTATCATTATCTACCGCCGCGCCACAGTCAATTGCTTATGTTTCCACGGGCTGGATGCCCGTACTACCTTTCACGGGCAAGGATGCCCGTGTTACTTTCGAAGCTCGGGGATGTCAGGCTCGACGTGGACGGTGATATTAACCGGTCTGGACAGCTCGCGGTGGAGGGTCTGCTCCAGTTGCTCGGCAATATTATGAGCGTCAACAACGTTAAGAGTTTTATCAACAAGTATATGTAAATCAAGAAATATCTCCCTTGCTACCGTGCGTGTTCGTAGTTTGTGCCACTGTTTTATTTGCGGGTTCGAATTTATGATAGACTTGATGTGCTCGATTGTCTCGCTGTCAACGGCCCGCTCGGCAAGCTCGCCGAAACACTGAGAAAGGATTTGCACCGCTACAATTATAATTGTTATACCGACCGCGATAGCGGCCAGGTGGTCGCCGTTACCATAGCCGAGCTCCATCGCGATAAAACCAACAACGACGGCGACGGAACTGAGGGCGTCGCTGCGGTGGTGCCAGGCGTTGGCGTATAAGGCTGCGCTGTGATACTTAACAGCCACAACCTTCGTAATTTGATACAACAGCTCTTTTGTAACAATCGAAGCTAAAGCAACGACAAGGACCGTGAAATGCGGTTTGATACTATGGGCCTTTGTTATTTCGCGTGCAGCATAGTAAATCATACCGGCACCGACCAAAAGCAGAAGAAGTGATATAAAAAGCGCAGCAAAGGTCTCTGCCCTGCCGTGGCCGTATGGGTGAGACTGGTCCGGCTTTTTCGAGCCGAGATAGACACCAAGCATAACACTAAAATCGGTCACCATATCGGATAGCGAATGGATGCCGTCGGCAAACAGGGAGACCGAACCTGCCATGATGCCCACGACAATCTTAACGGCAAAGAGCACCAAATTGGCTACCAGTGCGAGTATAGTCACTGACTGCATTTTCGACGCGGCCTGTGTTTGTTCTTTTTTTTCCATCGTTAAAATTCAGGTTACTTTATTTCGTATTTTTGTCATCTCAGCCATATACTTATCGGCGGCGGTTTTATCTGCCGCTTCGACAAAGACCCTGACTATAGGCTCGGTGTTGCTTGTGCGCAGCGAAATCCAGCCGTCCGCGAAATCAAGCCTGCAGCCATCGGTCATATCGACCTTCGCCTGCGGGAAATTAGCTCTTGCGGCATCAATAAGTTTTGCGGCTAATTCAGTATCGGCGTTGAATTTTTCTTTTTTCATTACATAAGCCGGTATTTCGGATACGAGCTGAGTTACGGTTTTGTCCGTCTCTGCCATAAGCTCGAGTACAATAGCTATAGCGACAAGGCTGTCCCTTGTGGTTCCCACTCGCAGGTCAATTACGCCTCCGTTTCCTTCACCGCCGATTATACATTTATTTTTGAGCATAGCGTCAGCGACGTTGGCCTCGCCTACCGCGGTCCTGATTACTGTGCTGCCGGCCCGGCGGGCGATATCGTCTATCATTCTCGAAGTTGCAAGGTTGGTCGCGGCCGTGCCGGTCTGTCTACTGAATGTATACTTCGCAGCCAGGGCGAGTGTATATTCTTCGCCTATATATTTTCCATTTTCATCGACAATAGCCAGCCTGTCGGCGTCAGGGTCCTGGGCGAAACCGATATTTACCTTTTTTGCCTTTACAATTTCGCACAGGGCCGAGAGGTTCTCAGCCGTCGGCTCAGGTGTGTGTTCGAAAATACCGCTGGGCTCGTCATTGATTGCGATAGTTTCACAGCTAAGCTCGGCGAGAAGTTTTTTTGTAACGGGGGCGCCTGCGCCGTTTACACTGTCCAGAACCACCTTGTATTTTTTCGACGCGAGCAGGTCTTTATCAACGATTTGCAAAACCCTGTCTATATGCACATTGTACGCCTGCTTATTCAGCGCCACGGAGCCGTGGTCTTTCGATTCGGCTAAATCAAACTGCTGATGAGAATAAATTTCTCTTATCTGAGCAGCTTTTTCTGCCGGCGGGGTCATTCCGTTATTCAGGAACAGCTTGATGCCGTTGTACCGGATGGGATTGTGCGATGCAGTAATCATTACACCGCCGGCACATTTAAGATGCGTTGTCATAATCGAGGCGGTAGGTGTAGTAACGAGACCGACGTCAATTACATTTATACCGACTGAAGTCAGTCCTTCTGTTACGGCAGAAGCAAGTAAAGGGCCGCTTGTTCTGGAATCGCGGCCGAGACATACGGTCAGCTTATCACCAGCGGCGGCGTTTCGCTTAAGGAAAGTGCCGAAGGCGCTGCCGTAAGCTGTAGCGATTGGCGCGGTGAGGTTTTGACCGACGATGCCCCTCATTCCGCTAATGCTGATAATCAGTTCATCCGTCATCAGGCATCCTTACTTTGCACGAGCGCTTCGGTCAATCCAGCTTACAGACATAAATCTCATTTACAAAGTCAAGGCTGCTGAGCTCTTCAACCGTCTCCGGATAGGGCTCCTTATCAAGACTGACCGCGAGAACGGCTTTTTGCTCTTCGAGCTTTTGGCCGACACCCATCGTACAGATATTGATTTGATGCTTTCCGCAAACCGTACCGACCGAACCGATAACGCCCGGCTTGTCGTCGTTGAATATGACCAGGACCGCCCCGGCCGGTGTCATCTCGACGTTGAAGCCGTCAATTTCAATTATTCGCAACAGCTTATCACCGAATACCGAGCCGGTTACGGTCCGCGTCACCTGGTCTGTCACGACACGAGCGCTGAAGCTCGAGGCCACGTCTTTGACTTCGGGATTTTTGCTCTCGTCGATACTAATGCCCCGCTCTTTGGCAAGGACGGGCGCATTGACCATATTCAGCGGAATATCGAAGTGTTTCTGCAGCAGGCCGACAATAAAATTGAGTGTTACACCTTCCACGGCGGCTTCGGCGATTGTGCCGCGATAGCGGACTCCGACCTTTTTGATTTTGCCCGGAGCGATAGTGCTGAGTAATACACCGATTCTTCTGGCCAGTTCCGAATACCGGCTGACGACAGGAGGCATAGATGCGGTGACAGACGGTGCATTAAGAGCGTTTCTAATCGGTCCTCCTTTAATAGCGTCGAGCAGAATCTGCGCGGCTTCGACGGCGACTTCTATCTGGGCCTCTTCTGTGCTGGCGCCGAGGTGCGGAGTTACGACACAATTCTCGAATTTAGAGAAACGATTGTCCTCCGGCGGCTCTTTCGGATAAACATCGAGCGCGGCTCCGGCGATGCGTTTGGCTTCAAGCGCTTTGTAAATCGCGTCTTCGTTGATAATGCCGCCGCGTGCGCAGTTAATCAGGCGGACGGTCGGTTTCATCATATTTATCTGCTGGTCGTTTATCATATTGAGCGTCTGCTCGTTCCTCGGGACGTGCACGGTGATATAGTCCGACTCTTTGTATATTCGGTTCAGGTCGTCGGTGACTTCGATGCCGAGCTTATCGGCGTCTGCGGGCGCTGCCAGCGGGTCATAGCCGAGGACCTTCATATCGAAACCTAAGGCCATCTTGGCAACGGCCATACCGATACGTCCGAGGCCGATTACTCCGAGGACCTTGTGGTTCAACTGATTGCCCATGTATTTTTTTCTGTCCCAGGCGCCGCCTTTGAGACTGACACAGGCCGGGACCACGTTGCGGCTCATCGCGAGCATCAGTGCGACGGTGTGCTCAGCGGCGCTGAGGGTATTGCCGCCTGGCGTATTCATCACGATAACACCGCGTCGGGTTGCTTCCGGCACGTCGATATTATCAACACCGACGCCGGCGCGCGCGATACCTTTGAGCTTGCCGGGATTGGCAAGCACCTTAGCGGTCACCTTGGTGCCGCTTCGAATTATAAGGCCGTCGTATTCGCCGATGATGGATGCAAGCTCATCTTCGCTTATGCCGGTCTTGATGACGGCCTCGGCGTCTTCGGCGGCGTTGATTAAATCGATTCCTTCCTTTGCAAGCTTGTCAGTAATCAGAATTCTTATCATTTGTTTCCTCCGGTATGTGGTTAATCCTGCCATTCGTTCCAGCCCGTACCGCTTTTGTCTTCGAATATTTTGAATTTGGGTACGGGGCAATCATACAAATATCGTGTTGCACAATGCGCAAAGGCATTTACAAGTCTGTCGACAGCGTCATCGTAGCTGCCTTTCTCGATGTCATAAGCGACGCGAACAGGTTTGCCGGATTCGGAATCGGGCCAAAGTTTCTGTTCGGTAGCGACGTCGAAAAGCGCCGCCTTTCCAGCAAGCAGCCCTTTGTAATATTCCGTTTCCATTGTCTGAGTCAGGGCGAATTCCTGCACCTGCGCAAACAAGACCAAATCAGCGCCAACGGCCCTGCCCAGCTCAACCGGCGACAGTTGTGAAGTGCCCTGCATCGCCGCCCTGTATGCCTGCACCTTTTTATCAGGGATTAAATCCCCGGACTTCAGGCCGAGGTTGTCGGTAAGATTTTTGGTAATCGCTGTCGTAAGCTGCGAAGTCAGACTCACAGGCGCATTGGCCCAGATTGGATTTTCAACCAAAACAGCAACTTTTTTGCCTTTGGCAAGTGTCAGATTATATTCGGCGGGGATTTTCTTTTCGTTTCGTGTAGGCGTGGTTAATATGGGCACTATACAGCCGCTGCTGAATAATAAAACTGTAACAGTTATACAGGCAATCGTTTTTTTCATTATAACTTCACTTCCAGATGAATGGTGGGGTTACGACCCCACCCTACAAAATAAGATTTAGCCACAAAGTTTTTTAGCCACAGAGAACACCCCGCTTCGCCCTGCGGGCTACGCAGGGCAGGCAGAGGACACAG
>Ga0315536_1001657_pt1 | contig 11104 bp, 13 predicted proteins | sample SalMarSW160230MG_FD_203093 | JGI IMG/M metagenome (GOLD analysis project Ga0315536, IMG submission 203093) | Salt marsh sediment microbial communities from the Plum Island Ecosystem LTER, Massachusetts, United States - Salt Marsh Sediment SW1602-30 ... | reverse complement strand
ACGCAGACCCGGTCCGGCAAACCGTTTAGAACCGCTATCAATGATGATTGTTCTTTCCTGCATGCCGGGCAGCTGCGCGATGCTCACGTGCTTTCTGTTGCCAAAAACAAGGCAGGAATAGACTTCATCGGAAATGACCCACAAATCATTAGCAATAGCTATGCTGGCAATCATTTCCAGGTCTTCGCGCTCCAAAACATAGCCAGCCGGATTATTCGGACTATTGATGATCAGCACTTTGGTTTTGGGCGTTATGACCTCTTTCAAGTCATGCCAGGGCCATTTGGCTAGCGGGCCATAAATTTTTGGCACACCGCCGGCAATCTTGACCATTGCCGGATAACTTACCCAGTAAGGCGCCGGAATAATCGCTTCATCGCCCAAATTGAGCAATGCCATTAAAGCCAAAGAAACAGCCTGCTTGCCGCCGGGCGTGATCACTGCCTGAGCTGGCACATAATATAAGCCCAAGCGTTTGGCTAGATCATTAACCACGGCTTGCTTCAGAGGATCAATACCACTGGCTTTAGTATAACCTGTCCGGTTTTCATCCAAAGCTTTGTGCATTGCTGTTTTCACAGCCAAAGGCACAAAAAAATCCGGAGCCCCTGCTGCCAGATTAATCACTTGATCAACATGTTTTGCTTTCAGGTCATTGACCAAAGCATCCATTTCCATTGTTGCTGATGCCGGAAGTTCCTGCGCTAACTTTGAAATTCCTAAAGTCATGATTCCCTCCCTTCGTCCTCCATAGCTTTAGCGAAGGAGGACCGATTATTCTTTTCAATGTTCTTACCTGATTTTTTTATCAATGTCTTTCAATGCTTTTATAAACCGCTTACGAATTTTTTTAGTATATGGGTTAAATCTCTGCATGTCAAGAAAAAGCTGAAATGAATCATGAGTCACTGTTTCATTGACTTTTAATAATCTTTCAAAGCCCAAAGTCTTAATGGGCTGTTCTTTAAAGCCGAATTTTTCCAGACCACGGCCAATAAAATGAACCAAAGCCAAAGAAACAGCAGTTTGTTGGTCATGATCTTCTGGCGTAGTTTCAATTATCTGAACTCCTAGTTTATTTAATATTTCCTTAACTTTGTTTAAAGTTTCCTGGCTAATTCTTAAGGGACATAAAATCCATTGCAAACCTTCAGTGCCATCTTTGGCACTATCAGGCCCAAACATGGGATGCGTAGCCATGATTTCCATCTCTTGAGACAAGTAAGCATGCAGCCATTTGGCTGGCAAAACTTTGACCGAACAAACATCCATAATCAGCGATCCTTTTTTCACTAAAGGCGCAATTTTTCTGATCATGTCTTCTGTGGCAGAAATAGCCACGGCCACAAAAACCCAGTCACATTGGCAAACTTTTTCCAAATCAGCCCAATTAACGCCTAATTCTTTGGTTTGCTGGGATTTATCAGAACGATTATAAACATAAACCTCGGCGTAAGGTTTTAATATTTTGGCCAGTAATTGGCCAAAGCGACTAAATCCTATAATTCCAATAGTCATATGTTTTATTCAACATCCAATTATCAATAACCAACATCCAAACAAATACTAATTTCTAATAACCAATACCTACTCTTTTTTACTTTCTGCTTTTTTATTAATTATTGAAGTGAAAATTTTTAATAATTCTGTTGCTTCGCCGATTAAAAACACTTGTTCTTCTTGTACTTTTTGATCTTCACCCGGATCTGCTAATTTTAACCACAATCTACTTTCTTTTACTTCTTTCCTGCATATCTTTATTCTAAATATGAAATCCTTATCACTTATTGCCTCATTTGCTTCAATATAATTTGCCGCAGTTGAACCTGAGGCGCGGATAAGCTGTTTCCCATATTCAATATTAGCCTGGATTTTGGGCACATTTTTAGAAAAATCCCTACAACGCCTGGCAAATTCGTAAGTCCTATCTTCCAAATCAAATTGTATAAATTTCTCCCCCATGTATATAAATTTTTTAGATATTAATTATTTATTATTAGTTATTGTTTGATTATTGATGATTGGTTATTGATTATTATTACTTCTTTGTCACTGCCAAAAAAGTCGTAAAATTAAATTTCAAATCCTGTATCCCTTCTTCCATAATTTCCATATTATAAAGCTTGGCAGCGCCTTTGGCAGCAATAGCGGCCGTATCAGAACCTAGTTTACCTTCTGCAATATCTTTAACTGCCTTGGCTGTATCTTCCCAAGCAATAATTTCTGCCTGAGGCCAAACGCGTTTCAAATACATTTTACATTGTTTCAAAGCCTGGTCATGGGAAGCGATTTTTTTAATGTCCTCGCGTTTAGTGCCAGGCTTAACAATCAAATTATGCTTAATATCTATTTCAAACATTTTCTCAATATTAAAATTGTGCTTGGCCATGGCATAAACAGCTTCAATCACAATGCCGCCATTGGAATTTTCAATGGGAAAAATACCCAGATTTATTTCTTCTTTATCCAAAGCAGTTAAAACATTCTCTACAGAAATAAGATATTTAATTTCATATTCAGAAATATCATTTTTATAACAATAATATTCAGCTGCTTCTTCGGAAAAAGAGCCTTTGTCTCCGGAAACGCCGATGATTAGTTTTGACATATTGGTAAATTAGTTTATTGGTATATTAGTATATCCCTCGTAGAGGGATGCCGCTATGCGGCATTAGTGATTGGAATGTAATATATTAAATTTATAAAAAATAGAGAAAAAAGTCAAAATTTCATTATATTTTTAGGCTAAAATTAGCATACTCAAACCCTTGACATTTTTCTTGAAATATGCTATAATATAGATAGTTCTTAATAATAAAACAGTGATTTTGTTTATAATATAAAACTTAAATTAACCTCGAGCGCAGAAAATTGGAGGAGAAAAGATGAAAAGGAGATATTTATTGAGCATGGCCATTGGACTGGCGATCGCAGTCTTCCTGACTGCACTCTGCCCATATATTCATGTAGCCATCTGCGTTCTGGCTCTCTACTACATGGTTGCTTTCTTCACTGCCATACTCACCAACTTTGGGTACGGCAGAACCAGCAGCTGGCAGGAAGCGACGACTGAGCGCGAAGGTTATTGGGAAGAATCCCAGGAGCCGACTCCGCGCATTGGCGGCATGGCCAGCGGGGCACTCTGTGGCCTAGTAATAACAATACTGGGCTTCATCATCTTCGTCTCCGTACACTGAAACTCTCTGACCAACCCATGTCATAAAACTGGGCCGTAATACTTCGGGGTAGCTCCGAAGCGCTCGAGAGGGCGGACATATCTGGGCGGACCAAACAATTCGCTCCCATCACCTTGCGGGGATCCTCTGATCCCCTCTCATCCCAGGACGGAATAATTTCGAGTAAGTTATTTTGTCTTGAGACGAGGAAATCAGTTCCTTTGAAGATAAAAAAAGTTAGCCGGTTTGTACGGCTTAAATGAAATTCCAAACACCGCTATGCGGGAAAGGGAGAACTTAGATGTCGGAAACCGTGGAAGAAAAAAAAGTGACGAAAAAAGGAACAGGTGGATGCCTGAAGGAAATCTTCAGCTGGATTTTCTGGCTGGCCATCCTTCCCGGAGCCTTCTACCTCTACTACAACTGGGATCTTCACCGCGCGACGGAAGCCAGACTCACGGCAAACCAAAGCGTCGTGCAAGACCTTGAACAGGTGACGAGCAGAGCCAAAGATCTTAACGCCGTGGAGATCACGACGGACAAGGATCAACAGGCCAAAGCGCTCTTTGAATTTTCGCATCAGGAAATCAAGAACAATTCCGTGTCCATCTCCACCGCCACCATGCAAATGGAAGCCTACCAAGTAGGCACTAACATTTACAAGATCTACAACAAACCAAGCGAGTACATCATCGGCTTACCCTTCGCCAAGTGGTACCATAAAAACATCATCGATCCCAAACTGCCGGAATACAGCTTTCTCATGGTCTCACCCGATTCCATAGAATTCTGCAAGGCAACAGGAGACTGCAACCAGATCAAAAAAACCGATTTCTTCGCAAATGAAAACGGTAGGTTGACCTACCTTTTCTAGAATAAACATCACCTTGCGGGGATCCTCTGATCCCCATTCATCCCAGGACGGAATAATTTCGAGTAAGTTATTTTGTCTTGAGACGAGAATTACAAAACATTGTATACTTTTTACCTTTAGTCTGCCGAGGGCAGAAAGGAATTGCAAAATGAAAAAAGAATATTTCTTGAGTATGGCTGTTGGCTTAGCGATCGCCCTCATCTTGACCGCGCTCTGCTTATATATCCATTCGGCCATCTGCGTTCTGGCTCTCTACTACATGGTTGCTTTCTTCACTGCCATACTCACCAACTTTGGGTACGGCAGAACCAGCAGCTGGCAGGAAGCGACGACTGAACGCGAAGGTTATTGGGACGAATCACAGGAACCATGCCCGCGACTCGGAGGAATGGCCAGCGGCGCACTTTGTGCCATGGTCATGACGATAATAATCTTCATTATCTTCGTCAGCTTACATTAAAACTCATTGACCAACCCAAGTCATTAAAAGGGGCCGTAATACTCTGGGGTAGTTCCAGAGCGCTTGGGAGGGCGGACACATCTGGGCGAGTTAACCACTCGCTCTTTTTTATTTTATTAAACTCACCTGCTTCAACCACAACCCAAAGCCTAGCCACCAAAGCATAATGCCAAAATATTGAGTCCAAAAATAATGATCAAAAACCATTAAAACTAAAATCATGATAAAAATCGCGGTTAAGCCTAAAAACCAGTAAAACCTGCGCAAATAAAAATCATAGATACTAGTAAATTTAAATAAAGAAAAAACGCTTAAGAGCTCCAAATTTTTGTTAATAGGAAAACTCCAAATATAACTGATAACTTTGACAATTATTAAAATAAAAATTAAAAAGCCTAAAATGCCTAATTCAACGAAAACTAACAAATAAACATTGTGCACCGGCTGATAATCATAGCTGGCTGATTTTTCCAGGCTCTGATTATAAAGAGCCAAAGTATAATTGCCCAAACCCACCCCCTGCAGCCAATTATTTTTAATCAAATCTTTTGCCTGCTCTAGATAATTTGCCCGTTCAGTAAATGATTTTTGTTCTAGACGCGCTTCACCCTGCAACCGTGTTATGACTGGTTGCGGGTAAATTAAAAATAAAATTGCTAAAACTGCAAAAATAACCAAAATTATCTGGCTAAAAATTATTTTTATTGGCTTAGCTTGATTAGTAAAAATAAAAATAGCTAAGAAAACCAAACTAATAATCAAAGCCAAAAACGCGCTTTTGGAAAAAGTAAAAAATAAACCAGCTAAAATCGTGGGCAAAAAAAGCCAAAGCAAACTTTTTTCTTTTTTGCGCTGGGCTAAAATTATCAAAACAATTAAAACAATCAGGCAAACAGCTAAAAATCCGCCTAAAATATTAGGATGAGTAAATGCGCCATAAGCGCGCAATAACCTTGAGCCGTCAAATTCAACAACTGAAGCGCCTAAAGTTTGCGGCAATTGCTCTGCCAGACCCAGCCATTTATTAGCTAAAACTTGCTGGGTGAAAAATTGGTAAATGCCTAAAAGCGATTGTACAGTGCCGGAAAGTACAAGGGCCCAGCCTATTTTTTTCAAACTGAACTGAAAATTTATTACCAAGATTAAAAGTGCCAAGCCTTCCAGCAATTTAATTAAATAATAAAGTGCTGTTTGCCAGCTGGGAGCCCAAATAATGCTTAAAGCTGCCAGGGCCAAAAACAAGAAGAATAAAACATAAAAATCCAAAATTTTATAATTCAAAAATCTGATCTCGTCATCTTTAGTTTTACATCTATAAATAAAAGCCAAAACCAAAACCAAAAAAAATAAAATTTCCGTGCCATAAAGGCTGAAAGTCAAATATTCGCTTGGCCCACTACTGCCTAATTGTCCATAATGCCAGATCCAGCGCGTTTGCCAGGGTAATAAAAAGACAAACAAATAGAATAAATATTCAATTGTTTTGGGCCATATGGGCCCCTTCGGGGTGAGTTTATTCATGGTTTAATTATAACAAAAGAAAACAAAAAGCGCTCGGGCGGGCGGTGTGAAACACCGTAGGGACAGGTTTAAAACCTGTCCCTACAATATAAAATATTGTCCTGCCCGAGCGCCATACCTTGACTTAAAATTAACATTTTGATAATTTTAAACAAACTAAACTTTTTCCAGGAGGAGGAAAAATGAAAAAAGGTCTTTTGAGCATAATTCTTATCCTTGTTGCCATTGTCTGTTGCTCAATCAAGCCAACACCGGTTTTAGCACAACAAATCATAACTGTTGAAACGCCAATGCTCCCAAAACAGCAACAACCAAAGCCAAAGCCCGAGGAAAAAGATCTCCAAATAATTCTCTGGGCCATGGAAAACAAAGAATGGGAAAATCTGCAAAAACTCATGATTTTTTTTCGCATGGCAGATTAATAAAATAATCTTGTGATCTAAAAAGCGCCTCGGCTTTAGCCGGGCGCTTTTCTTATTTTATTCTTTCTATTATTTCTTTTCTCTTTTGTTCAAACTTTTGCTGGTATTCAGCGCGCCTATCGTTTTCATGAAATTTTAAAATATTATCATTAATAATCACCCGCGTATCACCGACTACCGCCAAATCTTTTTTCTTTTGTGACATCAACTTGTCTTGCAAATTTTTAGTAAAATTCTCCCACCAGTCGCCTAAAAAGCCTGTACAAATAAATTCACGAAATTTATAAATTAATTTATTAATTTTATTATCTTCTATTCTGTAACGAAAACCTAATTTATTGGGCTGCCAATTGGGCAAATATTTTTTCAGCCAAAAATTAGCCTCGATAAATTTATCATAAAAATTATCGCGCTGATAAACCGGCCTTAAAGTTGCCAACCAATAAACCAAATAAAGATCTTCGCCGGCGATTTTGATTTTAGACAAATCCATTTCTTCTTCAGTGATAAAAAAACTCAGGCAGATTTTGTCTTTAGCTTTTTCTTTGGGCGGCCGCAAACCCAAAAGCGTAATTATTAAAATCATGCAAAAACGCGTCTGCCAGATTCTGCCCTTTTTCGTGATAACAAAAAAATCGATATCGCTTTCTGGTCCGGCATTGCGATAAGCTAAATTATTACAAATTGCCACTAATTTAACAAAAGGCAAAAAACGAAATATCTTAATGGCTTGATGCGCCAATCTTAGTTTCTTTTCTGCCAGAGCATAATTAGACAGTCTTTTTTCTATGATTTTTTCCCTGCCTCGCAAAAAATAAAAACCACTTTTAGTGGTTATAATCTTTTTTAATTTAGGATTCTCCTGCAGTTCTTTTTCAATCTCCTGCCAAGAATACTGACCGCCTTCCATGCCGCCAGTTAAAAAATAATTGCGAATTTCATTTAAAGTCAGTGGATAATCAAAAATATCAAAATAAGCTAGCGTATTAATAACGAATAATTCTAAAAATGATAGATTGGTTAAGGCATTCATTTTATGATTCTTTACTGGTAATAACAGGCTCTGGGCCTTCAATTTTTTCAACTGGAGATATTTTTTCTCTGCCAGTATTAGATTCCTTAAGCAAGCTATCTTCTACGATCATTTTCTCATTGTCAAAACTAATAACCTGATTTTTATTAATAATCAATTTGTTTTCAAAAAGACCAGGGATAGAAAGACTATTTTTAACATAGTATTTTTCAATAATGCCAGTATCAGTTTCTAATTCAATATCAATAATCTTGCCCAAATACTGGCCGCTTTGGGTTTCAACTTTGACTTTCTTTAATTGCTTTGAATCTATAAACATCTTATTATTTGAGATTATATTTTATCAGCGCTATTTTTATTTTCTTCTGCTGGATTATTTATTTCAATAATTTTCCTGTCAGTATTTCCTGCTTTCATTTCTTTTTTTTGCTTGCGTTTAAACATCCATAATTGTTGCAAAGCCATAAGTAATGTGGTAATAAACCAATAGAGAGTTAAACCGGCTGGCAGACTAATGCCGATAATGACTGTGAAAATCGGCATAAAATAAACCATTTGTTTATTCATCATAGCCATCATTTTCTCATCTGCTGCGCCTTTAATTTCTTTGCCTTGCAAAAGCGGCGGATTTTTGGTCACCATCATTTTTGCCTGCCAAAACTGGGCTGCGCCAGCTAAAAAGGCCAAGATAATGCTCGGCGCCGCTAAATCAATAAAGCCCAGGGAAATTGGATTAATTTGTCCAGGATTATTTATAAAAGGATATAAAAATTCCAGATTTTCAGAATGCAATCCATGCCTGAAAACCTGATAAACAGCAATTAAAAAAGGCAATTGAATCAATAAAGGCAGACAAGAAGAAAAAGGATTAACTTTTTCTTTTTTATACAAAACCATTAATTCCTGAGCCAATTTTTCCTTATCGTCTTTATATTGTTTTTTTAATTCCTCAACTTTGGGCTGTATATCCTGCAAAGCTTTTTGCGACTTAATAGATTGGTAATATAAAGGGAAAAGAATGCCTCTGATTACAACTGTCAGGACAATAATCGCTAAGCCGACATCATGGCCTGGAATAATATTATAAAGCCAGATCAAAGCGTTAAAAAGAGGCTGGTAAAAAATTAAGTTATAAATATTGACAATAAAAGACATGAGTTAAAAATTATTTTTTAGTTTCTTTTTTAGGCTTTATTTTTTTCTCTTTCTTAGGCTTTGCTTCTTTTTTCGTTTTTACTTTCTTTTCTTTTTTAGGTTTTGTCTCTTCTTTAACCTGCGCTTCTTTTTCAGGCGCTATTTCTTCTTCAAATTCTTTGGCTTCTTCTTTATTAATTGCTGGAGCCGCAGTTGGCATTTCAGGGACTGCAACTTCAACTTCTTCTTTTTTGCCTTCTGCCGTTTCCTTCAAAATATTAATTTTCCAGCCAGTCAATTTGGCAGCCAAGCGCACGTTTTGTCCTTCTTTGCCAATAGCTAAAGAAAGCTGATCTTCATTAACAGTCACGGTCGCTGACTTTTCTTTTTTATTTATTTCAATAGCATTCACCTTAGCTGGCGATAAAGCATTGCTGATAAATTTGGCCGGCTCTTCTGCCCATTCAATAATATCAATTTTTTCTCCGCCTATTTCATTTATAATAGTCTGTATCCTGGCTCCTCTCTGACCGACACAAGAGCCGATGGGATCAATATTTTCCTGATTGCTTTTGACTGCCACTTTAGAACGAGAACCAGCTTCCCGGGCAATGGCCATAATGTCAATGGCTTTAGAGTTAATTTCCGGAATTTCTGTTTCAAATAATTTTGAAATCATTTCTGGTGTAGAGCGGGAAATAATAATTTCCGGCCCTTTGATTGTGCTGGCTACTGAAATTAAATAAAATTTCATGCGATCACCCGGATTATACCTTTCATTTCTTATCTGCTCTTCATAAGGCATAAGGGCTGTGGTTTTGGTCAAATCAACTAAAATGCCCCTGGGCTCACGTCTTTGAATAATGCCGATAACTAATTGGCCTTCTTTATCTTTAAATTCATTGAAAATAGTTTCTCTTTCTGCTTCGCGAATTTTTTGGATAATAACCTGTTTGGCTGTCTGGGCAGCCATTCTGCCAAAATCATCCGGAATTTCTAAAGGAATTATAATTTCATCGCCCACTTTGGCGGTTTTTTTAATTTTTTTAGCATCTTCTAATAAAATGTCGGTTTTAGGATTAAATTTCAAACCTTCCTCCTGACCTTCAATTTCTTTGACAAATTTTTTATCCCGGCCATTTTCATCAATTTCTTTAATTATATCTTCGGGAAAATCAATAACTAGCTTCTTATCATAAACTTTCATTTTGCCGGTTGGCAAATCAAATTCAAAAACAATATTCTGATTTTTATTGCCAAAATCTTTACGATAAGCCGCAGCTAAAGCTGAATTAATTGTTTCCATAATTGACTCTTCAGAAAGGCCTTTTTCAGCGGCAATTTGCTTAACAGCTTGTTGTATTGTTTGTAAATCCATAACGTTGGTTATTAAGTTATTAGGTTATTAGGTAATTAGGGATAGGTATTTTAATTTATATAAAAAATTTTCATCTCTCAAATCAACTAATAAACCGATATACCAATAACCAATCACTAATCTACAAATTGGCTACTGATCTACTAATTTTCAAATGGGCAAAGTAAAGCCCAAAACTTATTCGTAGATTTGTAGAATATTTGTAAATTCGTATCATTATTTATTAAAAAAACCAGTTTAAAAATAAACTAGCTTGATTTAATTATATAATATATGCTTTTTTCTGTCAACCACGCCGTTCGCGAACGGCGTGGTCAAACTTGACATTAACCAAGAAATTTATTAAATTTAAATCCCAAAAACAAAAAAACGGATCTAACAACCTGTTTTTTTATTTTAAATTGCCTTATGGTGCCTTATTTTTGCCTTTTTCTCTTCTTTATCTATTTCTATAGCCAGACAATCAAAACGGAAGTTTTCATTTTTAATTTTTTCTTTTTCCAAATAGACTAAGGCGGTTTTCTCCATCTTATTCCGTTTTGTTTCATTAACTGCTTCTTCAGGTAAACCAAAATTCCTGGAAAAACGAGTTTTTATCTCAATAAAAATTAGCTGGCCATTTTTTTCCGCAATCAAATCAATTTCGCCAGCCAAACAATGAAAATTTTCTGCTAAAATTTTGTAGCCCTTTTTTTCTAAATATTCTTTAGCCAACTGCTGGCCAAATTTGCCTCTTTTGATTTTAAAATGCATTGGCTCTTATTTTTTCTTAACATTAACTAAATATTTGCTAAATCTTTGTTTTTCTGACAACGCTTTCAATTCTTTGGGCAAATTGACAAAAAAATCTCTGAGCAAAAAGCCCAGCCAAATCAAACCGCTAATTATCCAGACCAAAACCCAAAATCTGCCGCCTAAAAAAGGAATGGCCTCGTAGCGGAAAAAGAAAATAAAAGTAAAAGAAACAGCCATAGTCAGGCAAAAATTACCGATCTTATGCCAGAAATTAGCCTTAATAAAGTTGCGGTTGGCTATTAGTCTTTTTTGTAAAAATTTACTTAGAAAATAAAAAAAGTAGCTGATGAAAAATACAGCTAAAAAATACT
>Ga0315536_1001655_pt1 | contig 11113 bp, 10 predicted proteins | sample SalMarSW160230MG_FD_203093 | JGI IMG/M metagenome (GOLD analysis project Ga0315536, IMG submission 203093) | Salt marsh sediment microbial communities from the Plum Island Ecosystem LTER, Massachusetts, United States - Salt Marsh Sediment SW1602-30 ... | reverse complement strand
TTATTAGAAAAAAGAGAAACCCGGGGGACCTCATAAACGCTTCGGTTTATTTTTACTCCCCCAAAAGCGTTCACCAATGCAGTGTGGTGATTTTCCCGTTGGCGCCTGCCACAACGTTGTCAACATCTCAAGGATGGATAAGCTCCAGTGCTATACATTCTATTCGCAGCCTTACCATCCGGACGGTCCAGAAAAACGAGCCCGAGGCGGAAGAAGCCGAAAAGCACAAGCGCGAGCCGAAATCCGGCTGGGTGAAGATATTCGGATCATCCGGCCGGCAGCCATTTAGCAAGCGCCGGGGGATTCCCGGTTAACGGTGTGTCATTGGCCAGCGTCATGTTCTCCAGGGTCTCCAACCGGTTCCGGGTGCTTTACTTCCGGTCGATGGAATCCCGGCGGTCCCATGCATCAGGGCAAATACTGGTGTGGATTGACCCGCACGCCGTTATAGATCATTTCGAAATGCAAATGGGGGCCGGTGGAATTGCCGGTCGTCCCCCCCAATCCGATTTCGCCTCCCCATTGCACGATCGCTCCGCAAAAAACCTCTACCGCATCCAAGTGGGCGTAAACCGTCTGCCAGCCGTTGCCGTGGTCGATTACCACCAGGTTCCCATAACCCCAGGTGTTCCATCCCGCGTAAACCACCACCCCGCGATCCGCGGCGTGAAGGGGTTCGTCCATGGTGATGTATAAATCGATACCGTGATGATAGGCGGTGTATTCGTTCCCGCATACCCAGTGGCTCGCGGTGGGCCAGGTCCAGATTCCCGTTCCGGCGGGACCGCTGTACGGGCCCGTGGTGCATGCACCCTCACCGCCGATGGCCCACTTGGAGCTATCCGTTTTTCGGATAACCGGCATTTCCCATTGCTCGAATTCGCGGTGTCCGCCGGGGATCACCAGCCACATTCCGGGGATAATGCCGGGATTTTGAATGTCGATGGTCGGAGAAAGGTCATTGCTAGGCCAGAAGATAATATCCTCTGGCGTGACACCGAAGCTGCCGGCTACCGTATCCAACCGGTCCCCGGTCTGCCATTGATAATACACCCCGTCGACCGGAAGGATAAACAGCGTCTGGCCCGGCACGAGCAATTCCGGATTATCCTTCAGCACGGCGTAGTTGGACCAGAGAATGGTTTCCGGCGTGATCTGAAACTTCTCCGCGATCGCGAACAGGTAGTCGCCCGCCTGCACGGTATAGGTAATCACATCCCGCCGGGAATCGTCCGCCTCGGTGTGGGGGGCGACGGCTCTGTTAATAGATAAATTAACGCCGGGCCGGGGAATTTGGGGCAGTGGTTTCGCGGCTCCCACCAGGGACTCGGTGGAGAGTGACGCCGTAGATGGAATTCCCTGAGCCGGGATCAGCCATGAATGCACCGCTGCGCCTGCGAGGAAAACGAGGACCACAAGAAGGGCGGCGGCAAAGAAAGAGGCGGATCTTCTCGGCCATGTGCGCGAAGATTTTTCCGTCTGCGGGTTTATTTCCATTGACGGCTCGCCGTTTCGATTCGATCCGGATGCGGGGATAGCCGTTGATTTCTGAACGGCCGCTCCAGGTTTTGCCCGTGGCTTATTCTCGAATTGCATAAGATCATATTAGCATATCGGCATATTACCGCTTATTGGTGAAATCGTGTAATATAGAAAGTGCCTATTTTAATGCGATAAAAAGCCGATCGTCACCATAGATGCAATGTCATTTGGCACAGACAGGGGTGGGTCCACCCGGAAAAGTAGCGTACGAAAAATTTCAAAATGCGCTGGGATTTTCCAGCGCATTTTGGATTATTCCGCGTGGATTAGGTGGTAGTCATCCAGCACCAGAACCGGCGGCTTGGTCTCCTGCGCGAGCGCGTTCGCCAGAACCGCCAGGGTTAGGCCCGGCGGGAGCGGGTGCAGCGGGTCGCTTTGCAGGACGGTTTGGATGGGTTCGAGCAGGTTGGGCACATGCCGCGCCAGGGCGCCAGCCAGGTTGTTCCAGAATTCCGCCGGGTCGTTATCCCCCTCGTCAAGCGAAAGCCAGTAAAACTGATGCTTGCCTTTCCCGCACCATTCGCACAGCAGCATGGTTTTTCCATAACCCGCGGGCGCGGTAACCTGCAGCAAACGGTCCCAATCGCCACGCCCTGCTCCAACTGCTCCAGGAGGCGCGGGCGCGCCACGTCGGATGCCGGGATGCCGGGAATGGAGAGCTTGGCTTGAAGGAAGGGGGTCGGCATTTTTATCCGCTGTTATTTTTACGCAAATCGGCACCGGGGAAGCCTTCTCCTTCGCGGGAAAGTTCCTGCGGAAGGGAAACGCCGGTCCATAAAAAAAGAAACCTGGAGGGTCCTGATTGCCCTCCAGGTTTTTACTTCCTATTTCCATCCACGGAAAACACGGAGATCACGGATACCCCATTTCCATCTCCGTGATCTCCGTGTACTCTATGGATCGGTTTTTTTCCTTTCTCCGAAAAGGCACAACCGATAAGGTTCCACCCTTAAGCAGCGGCCGTGTTGCGGAACGTATTCCGATCCGGGCTGCGCGCTGTTGCCGCGCGGTCAGAACAACAACCCGATGCGGTAGATGAACGTGCCCACCGCCAGGGATACCAGCAGCATGAGCGCAACGCTGAAGAGGGTCCACTTCCAGGAATGCGTCTCCTGTTTGATGGCCGCCAGCGTGGCCACGCAGGGGATGAACGTCAGCTGCATCGCCAGAAACGCCAGCCCCGCCGCCGGAGTGACGGTGCGGGAAAGCGTTTCGGAAAGACTCCCCCCCGATCCGCCGATCTGGTACAACACGCTCAGCGTCGCCAGCGTGTTTTCTTTGGCAACCACGCTGGTCAGCAGGGCCATCAACATGCGCCAGTCCAGCCCCAGCCAGTCGCCCAGCGGCGTCAGCCACTGGCCGACGTGGGCCAGGTACCCGGTTTGGATTTCGCCGCCGGGTAAATACGAAAGTCCCCAGACCAGCGTGGAGACGACGACAATCACCGTCCCGGCTTTGCGCAGGAACTCCATCAGGTGCTGCCAGACGTACAGGCCGATGGTCCGTCCATTGGGGCGGTGGTAGAGCGGCAGTTCCATGATGAACGCCGTGTGCTCGCCGCCCAACAGCAGTTCGTGCAGGGCGTACCCCACCCCGATCAGCAAAAAGAGATTCAGGGCCAGCACCGCCATAACGGCCCAAACCGCCGAGGCGCCGAAGAAGATGGGCGCCAGAACCGCGAGGACGGCGAGGCGCGCCGCGCAGGGCGCCAACGGGGTGAGCAAGATGGTCAGCAGGCGGGAGCGCGGCGAATCGATGATCCGCGAGCACAGCACGCCCGGCACGTTGCAGCCCAGCCCCAGGCAGAGCGGCAGAAAGGATTTCCCGTGCAGCCCCATGACGTGCATGAACCGGTCGGTCACATAGGCGGCGCGCGCCATGTACCCGGTGTCTTCCAGCACGCCCAGGACCGCGAAGAAAATGGCCAGGAGCGGCGCAAACGTCAGCACCATGCCCGCACCGGCCCAGACGCCGTCCACCAGCACGCCGCGCAGCCACCACGGCATACCGGCCAGCGCCGTGCGCGCCCAGTCGGCGCCGGCTTGGACCACGTGGATGTCCAGTGCCTCCTGCAGGGGAACCCCGACGCTGAAGGTAAGTCCGAAGGCGGCGCCCATAATTCCCAAGAGGACGAAGAAGCCTGCGACCGGGTGGATGGCCAGGCGGTCCAATTTTTCCGTCAGCGAAATCTGGCCGGTGGGGGGTTCGGTCACCGCGGCCTGCATGACCCGCCCGATCCAGGCGTACCGGCCCCCGGCAATCGCGACCATGGCGTCCTCATGCGCCATTAAAATGGCGTCAACGGATTTCCATGCGGACGGCGACAGCCGCGCCCGCATCATTTCGGTGATCTCCGCGTCGCCTTCGAGCATTTTCGTCGCCACCCAATCCGGCGGATAGGGCGCCGGTACGAAGTCGGCCGTCAGGCGGCGGATTTCCTCGAGGACGGATTGATGATCGGAACGGATGGCCGGACGATGCGGTTGGAACGCCTCCGGCTTCTGGAAAAACTGCTCGATGACCTGGACCAATTCACGAATACCCTGATTGCGGGAAGCCACCATGGGAATAACAGGCAAGCCCAAGGCGGTTTCCAGCGCCCGGCTGTCGATCTGCAGTCCCTGGGTTTGGGCGACGTCCATCATGTTCAAACCCAGCACCACCGGGATCGGCAGGGCCAGCAGTTCGCACAGCAGGTACAGGTGCCGCTCCAGGCTGGCGGCGTTGACGACAACCACCACCAAATCCGGTTTTTCCCGGACGAGAAAATCGCGCGCAACGCGTTCCTCCAGCGAATTGGCCGTCAGGCTGTAGGTTCCCGGCAAATCCACCAGCTCGAACGCCAGCGATTCCGCCCGGTGCATGCCGCGCTTTTGTTCGATGGTCTTGCCCGGCCAATTGCCCACATGCTGGGAAAGTCCGGTGAGCAGGTTGAACACCGTAGACTTGCCGGAATTGGGCTGGCCGGCAAGCGCCACCACCCGTTCCCGGGAATGGCTTGCGGCGGGGGGAGGAGAGTCCGGCCGCGGTTCGGGAGGCGAGGCCGCCGAAAGCGGTTTAACGGCGATCTTGGCGGCCGCGCCCCGCCCGAGCGCCATGCGCGCGCCGCGGATGATCACCAGCAGCGGCCCGTGCTCCTCGTTCTGTGCGACCTCGACCTCTGCGCCGGGCGTGAACCCCAGCGACGTCATCCGGGCGATGAAATCGTTTCCGCCGTGCAGGCAGGCGACGGAACCGCGCGCTCCGATCGGCAATTCGTTCAGCAGGACCGGCGATCCTTCGGATCCGTTTCCGGTTGTTCCGCAGCCGGCGGCGCGTTTTCGCCGGAATAGGCGGGGAAAATTAAAAATTCGATGGTGCTGTCGACGTTTTCTCATGTTTTGTCCTTGTGCCGGATCCATTGGTACACTCTGCATCGCGATGATCATCCACCGGGTCGGCAATGCCTCCCGGAACGATGGACCCGGCGTTCCTACTCTGAGGAAAAGATTTTTAATTCCGGATGATTAACAGCCTCTTCGAGGATCGGGCCTTGACGGAGGAATCCCAGCGCAAATCCGCTGCCGCGGCCGGCCAGCAGCCGCTCGCCGGGTTGAATACCGGTCTCGGGCGGAAGCGCGATAATTCCGGACGGACCGATTGTTCCCCTGCCGATCGCCCGCCTTTCCAAAGGTATTTTGGATTGCGCCAGTTTTTCCGGGCGCCCGATGCCGAAGCCGCCCGATCGGCGACTGCCTGCCAGGAAGACGACCTCCTCCCCGGCTTGGAATCCATATTCAGCGTAGGCCTCCGGCGGGATGCGAATCTCCCGCTGCGGACCGACGACAACCCAACCGAACACCCATTTACCGCCTTTGGCAAGCTGAGGCATGCGCCCTCCCGTTTTGTTGGATCGGCTATTATTCCGTCTACCGGCGCCGACGGATTTCGAAGGCCGTTATAACCGCCGGAGTTTTGGCAGATAGCTTCCCGTCGATTGCCGGTAGCGTTCGTACGCTTCCCCGTACATCTTTAGCAGTTTCTGCTCTTCCTCCAGCGTATGGCCGTAAATCGCCATGCAGGTATATGCCAGCAAAACCAGCGTGATGAGGTTGGGGATGATCAGGAAACAACCCAACCCGACGGCAAAAAACGCCAGATAGCCGGGATGCCGGATATACCGGTACACGCCCGTGGTGACCAGCTTGGGCTCTTCGCCCGAGGCAAGCGCGGCGCGGATGGCGCTGCCGATGGAAACGGTGAAGAGGATGTTCAGCAGGAAGGCGAAACACATCAGCACGATGGCGAATAGTTTCACCGGCGCGCGGTCCAGAAGGGAAAACTTCCACACCCAATCGATGCTGTCGTAGTGGAAGAAGAAGACCAGGATGACCAGGGTCCAGCCCAGGAAGGCCAGGCCGAAAAACGGCGCCCATCGGGCGTGTATGCCGTACCGCGCCCTGCTGGAACGCTCATGTTTTTCTTCAACCTTGCCGTAGGTCAGGAGATAATAGCACCAAAAGGCGGTTATCCATGCCAGCAGGAAGATTTGCGTGTACTCCATTTGCAAGTGTGAGTCCTTTCCCGTTGAGAAACGTTGTCATGCCGCGCGGTGCGGCGCCGGTCTTGCGCGGCCAGAATGCCCGGGCCCCCGTTGGGATACATGCCGTTCCCTATCCGAGCGAGCCTGGGATGGGCGTGGTGGTTTCCCCGCGGCCGTTATTTCTTTCCGTACAGGATCCCGATTGCGCCGACCATAAACGGCAGTTTGAGCAATCCGGGAATGAAATCCAAGTTGTTCGTTTTCGCCAGGGCGACGCGTTCCACGCCCTGGGCTTGGATGGCCGCGAGCAGATCGTCCGTCCCGCCGAATATTTTCTTTTCAAGAAACAGATCTTGAAAGGCGAATGCTCCGCCTTTCTTCACCACCCGCAGCGCTTCGAAGACCAGATCCCGTTTGTTTTTTACGTCGGCGACTTCATGAAATACAAAATTGCTTACGGCGGCGTCGAATCTTCCGTCGGGATACGGCATTTGGGCGGCGCTGGCCTTCTGGAAGGTCACGCGCTCGGCTACGCCTTCCAATGCCGCATGTTCCTCGCAGGCGTTCCGGGAATAATCCCACGCGCTGCCCCAATAATCCATTCCGGTTACCCTGGCGTTTGCATATTTCTTCGCCGCTTCGATCGCGAGGGGACCGTTGCCGCAGCCGATGTCGAGAACTTCCCCTTTCCCGTCCCATTTCAAGTAGTCCAGTACCAAACCCCTGATCCTTGCCTGCAAATTTCCGCCCCTGGGGGAAAACCGGTATCGGGCATAGACAAAATAGAAAAAGCACAGGAAAAAAAACAATGCGGCAATGACAAGAATCGGCGCCAAAAAAGACAGCCCGCCAAATACAAGACCCAGTAGGCCGGATATATACAACAACTTATTCGACACCCAGTTCCCGTATGCGGGTTCCCGATTGGTGGTGTTCATTTTGATGAAGTCTCCTCTTTTCGAATATTAGGCTCCGAATACATGCGATCGTTGCGCTTTGGTGATGCCGGCCGCGCTCCGGCCCCGCTCTTCCGCCTATTCCTTCTCCGCGTACACCGCCCGTTCGATTTCCATCACCGGCAATGCGCGCCCGATCGGTTTCAGATACCGCTGGGCGTACTCCCGCGTGCCGGCCTGTTCCAATTCCTTCCAGCCGTACGGCTCCAGGAATGCGGGAACCCTTTCCGGGGCCAGCCCGAAATGCCAAATGGGTTTCTCTCCCCGATACGCCCCGTACAAAGCGTCCAGTCCGTATCGATTCGTTCCAAGGATGAAATCCTCACGGATGTAGGTGAAGACCAGACGGCTCCCGCGGCCGGCTTTCGATAAAAAATCCATCGTCTTCCGGACGCCTTCTTCGGTCAGGTATTGGGTGACGGCTTCCCAGATAAAGAAGCTTTTACACCCTACCGGATAACCTTGCGCGGTCAGGCAGCTTTCCAGATCCTGGGTCTCGAAATCCACAGGAACCAAATGCACATTGGCGGGCACTTTCCCAAACACCCCCCGAACTATTTCCCGCTTGTACTCGATATTCTCCGGCAAATCCGCTTCGAAAACGGGGAGTGCGCCCGCAGCGGAAGATCGGTAGGCGCGGGTGTCCATGCCGGCCCCCAGATTGACCACGGCCTGGATGCCGGCCGGCACCGCTTCGAGGAACTTATCGTCGATAAAGCGTTTCCGGCACAGCACGCTTCCCCATACACCGTGCGCGCGCCGTTCCGAGAGATGGAACGCCAACGATCGGAAGGGAAACCATCGGGCCAGCCTCGCCACAGCCTGCGTACCGGAAGGAAGAAACCGGAATGCCAGATCATCCTGAACCACCCTCCGATCGCGCGGGTAGTATTGTTCGGAAGCGACGAGCATCATCGGCCCGTAGGCGGTACCTGCAGCCGGATTTGTCATGTTTCACCTTTTCCCTTCTCGTTTCATAGCAGCCATATACCGGCGGCCGCCGCCAGCCCGATCAACACAATGGCTGCAGGCAGATACAGGAAACGCCAATCCAGCGGGATCTCGGCGCTGCCTTCGGGCAGCGGGGGGACGGCGGGATCGAAATATTTTTTCAGGCCGTCGATGACCGGGGTGGGGATGCGCGCGCGGTCGATCAACGCATCGAACTCCCCGGCCAGGTGGCGGATTTCATCCTGCGCGGCGTCGGCATGCTCCAGCATCGCGGTGCGCATTTTCGGGTCGGGAAGCATCTTCTGCAGGTACCACACCAGGATCGGCTCGGGGATCAACTCCATCTGCCGGATGGATGACGGAACGACGGGATACCCCAGTTTTCGCACAACGGCAAATCCCTCGCGGATGGCGCGGACCGCCAGCACGACCGCGTCGCGGGTGTGCGCCATGCGCACGTTGTCGCGCCCGGCCGCGCGCATCGCCGGCGCGATGGAGGGCATCAGCAGCGCGACGTGTGTTTTAAGCCAGGCGTCCATGTCGGTGCGGATCTCGCCCGTAAATCCCTGCATGCCGTCAAAAACAGCGGCAACCGCGCGGGTGCGCGGGCGGATGCTCCCATCCGCCTCGCCGATCGGGATCTTGACCGGCTTGCCCGGCCGCCCGCCGAAGAGGTAATGCACGACGTGCCCGCGCCGGAACCCGGCCGCCATCGGGAAGCCCACCATCACCCGTTCCTTCCCGAGCGCCTGCACCAGCGCCTCCGGCCCGGCGGCGTTGTTCATCAGGAAGAGGATATTCGGCGTGTGCCGGTTGGCTGCCAGGATCGGCAGGATTTCCAGCGCCCGGTTCTTGCGCATCACGACCATCACCAGGTCGTAAGCATCCTGTGGCTCGAGCTGTTCGACGATCCGCGGGCGGGCGACGGTTTCTTTCCCGGTTTCCGTATCGACCAGCACGATTCCATGCTCGCGCAGATCCGCCAAGCGCTGGCCGCGCGCCAGGAGGGATACTTCCTGCCCCGCTTCATGCAAACGTGCCGCCAAAAAACTGCCGAGCGGACCGGCTCCATAGATAAGGATTTTCATGTTTTACCTCCTGTTCTTTCCATCGTATGGTTGCACTTCAGCGACGGCGATGCAGTGGGTTCCGTTCACCCGGCTGTGCAGCGTGCCGTCCTCCGCGGTCAGATACATTTTTTCCAATTCGGGCGGGGTGTAATGGGCAACGAGCGCAAATCCGCGCTCCGCCAGGAACGATTCGACGGCTCCGTCCTCCAACCCGAACGTCCAGCCTTCGCCGGTCTGGCGAACCGTATCGTAGATGCCCCGCTCCCCGTAATAGCGGTTCTCCCGCCGCAGGACCGAAGCGTAGATGTAGTCGAAGGCCACGCGGCTGCCGGGCGCGGAGCGGCGGCGGATGAAATCCAGCGTCTCATCCACCGCCCCGGCGGTGAGGTACATGGTGACGCCTTCCCAAAGGAACAGCGTTTTCCCGCCGGTTTGAAAGCCCGCGCCCGACAGCACGGCGGAAATATCTTCCTTGTCGAAGTTGATGGGAACGAAGGTCAACTCCGCGGGGAGGGATATCTTCTTCTTGCGAAGAATGTCCCGTTTCGGCTCCTGTGCCGTGGGAACGTCCAGTTCGAAGATCCGCGTCCCCCGGTTGCGGTCCGCGAAACGCAGCGCCCGCGTATCGAAACCGGCGCCCAACAGGACGATCTGCGCAACGTGCGCATCCAACGCCTCCGAAAAAACCGAATCCATGATCCGAGTCCGGGCCAGGACGTACGCGTAAATTCCGGGGGGAAACATCCGGCGCATGAGGAACTTTCTCGCCGGCGAAAAGTTAAGCGAAAGCCTTGCCAGGAATGGAAACATCTCCTCGGCCAGGTAATCCGGCCCGCGGAACCGGGGGTCCTTTTCACGGGTGGCGCACCCGCGCGCGAAACATGTGTAGCTCGCCGTCCGCGAGGTTTTGGTTTCGATTCTTTTTTCCCCGTTCATCATGAACCTCCGTGGGGCGGATGTTTCCGCAGGGGATATCCGGAGCGGGGCGGTCAGGACCGTCCGCTGAGAAATGCATCGATCACAGCCTGGTATTCTTCCTGGTCGGAGACGGCCGTCGTATGACCGCTGCCCCGGAACAGATGCAATTGGGCCTGCGGGTAAAGCGTTTGCAGTGCGGTGCGCACTTTTTCCGGCGAGGCCGGATCGTCCTCGGCCAGCACCAGCAGGATTTCTCCGGGCCAGCCGGCCAGATCCTGCGCCGTCCATACACGGTCGTAGAAATCCAGCGTGCGGTCCATGATGCCCAGGAAATCGGCCTTGTCCAGGTGAAGGTTCATGATCTCGCGGAACATCGCCAGCATCAGGAGCATCGACGGCGAGGAGGAATCGGCCGGCATGAGCTTCCCGAGCATCCGGCCGAGAAGCGCGCGCAACACACCCGTTGGCAGCCAGGAGAGCACCTTCAGCATCCGGCGGGTGGATTTGATCCCGGTCGGGTCGGGCGCGACGGTGTGTGAAAGGATCAGCGAGCGGGTGACAGCCGGGAAGCGGCGCACGAACACCTGGCCGACGAAGCCGCCGTAGGAGCCGCCCATTACGTGGGTGCGGGCGATCTCTTCGTGCTGGAGGATTGCCGCCATCCCGTCGCACAATGCATCCATTGTGCGCACCGCCGGATAGGCCGGGACGATGATCCGGTATTTTTCGCCGAAGTGCGCGATCGAATTCCAGCTGATGTCCGGATGGGTCAGCGCGCCGGAGAGCGTCAGAAGCGGTTCTCCGGGGCCGGAAGAGATCAGGTACGGCCAGTCGATTCCGCGGTAGCGGATGCTGCGATAGGGATACGCGTCACAAAATGCGCGGTACTTCCGCATTTCCTCCTCGGGAACATCAGCGTAAAGTTTGACGATTTTGGAATTTGTAAAATCTGCAAGATGTTTCATCTTGGACTCCTTTATTCGATTCGGTCTAGAGCCGGGTATATTCACCCGCCAAGCCCGCCCACGGTAGCCGGACCTGGAGACACGAAGACACGGAACATTCAGGTGTTAACTTGGCGCCTTGGTGTCTTGGTGGTGAATAGAATCGGTGATGAAATGCATCTACCACGAAGACACAAAGACACAAAGAAA
>Ga0315536_1001653_pt1 | contig 11115 bp, 10 predicted proteins | sample SalMarSW160230MG_FD_203093 | JGI IMG/M metagenome (GOLD analysis project Ga0315536, IMG submission 203093) | Salt marsh sediment microbial communities from the Plum Island Ecosystem LTER, Massachusetts, United States - Salt Marsh Sediment SW1602-30 ... | reverse complement strand
ATGTCGAAGCCGATCCCTCCCGGCGAAATAATGCCGGTGCGCGGATCGAAAGCCGCCGTACCGCCGATAGGGAACCCGTATCCGGTATGCCCGTCAGGCAGGCAGAAGGCATATTCAATAATGCCGGGCAGACAGGCCACGTTACTGATCTGCTCGAACACCTCTTTTTCCATATTGTTGAGGAGTTTTTCCGATGCAAAAATACGTACCGGAACCTTCATACCCGGTTTGTAGGCGGTTGAAAGTTCCCAAGACACATCGGATAATTTTTTAAGCCCTTCTAACCTCATTTAATGTTTGAAGCTTCGCTCTCCGGTAAACACCATGGCGACGTTGGCCTGGTTACAGGCCTCTATACTTTCAAAATCACGGATGGCGCCGCCGGGTTGAATAATAGCGGTTATGCCCTCCCTGATCCCTACATCCACCCCGTCACGGAAGGGAAAAAACGCGTCCGAAACCATAACACTGTCTTTTAACCCGCCGTGCTGCTCCTTTACCAGGCTGTCTATTTCCTGTCTTTGCCCGGGATCGCCTAAGGAGGCGTAGGGTGTATCAAAACGCTCGAAGGAAATACGCTCGGCCAGTTTGCGGTATGCCTTGTCGCGCGCAATCTCTGCCACCCCGACCCTGTCCTGTTCTCCGGTCCCGATACCTACGGTTACCCCGTTTTTTACGTAGAGTACGGAGTTGCTGGTTACCCCGGCCTCCACAATCCAGCCGAAAATCAGGTCGTCATACTCCTGTTCGGTGGGCAGGCGCTGTATCCGGTACTCCTGCCCTTTATACACCACCTCCGCGGGCATGAGGTTTTCCCTGCTCAGTGCCTGCGGACGGTAAGACCATTGGGCAATGATACCCCCGTCCAGCAGCGATTTGAAATCTACAAAGCGTGCGGAAGCATAGCTGCCCAGCTTTTCGATATTCCTGATTCGTAAAATCCTTAAGTTTTTTTTACGTTCCAGAATGGGCAGCACCCCCTCTTCATACTCCGGAGCTGCCAGCACTTCAAAATAATGCCCGCTGATCTGTTCGGCGGTACTTTTATCGCAGGGCCGGTTCAGCGCGATCGCCCCGCCGAAGGCCGCTTTACGGTCCGCCAAAAAGGCCTTGGTGAACGAACCGGCCAGTGTTTTGTCCCTGGCAACCCCGCTGGGGTTGTTATGTTTTACGATCACGGTACACGGGGTATCATGCAGATAGCGCAGAATCCCCAGGGCACTGTCCGTATCGGTAATGTTTATTTTTCCCGGATGCTTGCCCGATTGCAGAAGTTCTACGTCGGATGCCAGGTACCGTCCCGGTTTAATGCATGAAACGTCGCCCAGAACCAGATTGCCGTTCACCGGTTTGTACAGGGCCGCCTCCTGGCTGGGATTCTCCCCATAGCGCAAACCGCGTTCTTCTCCCGCGATATTCCAGGTTACCTTTTCAAAAAATATGGTCTGTTTCCCCTTTTCGTCTGAAAAACCTATCTCCATGCGCGGGGGAAAATGATCTTCTACAATGGTTTTGTATGCTGACTTTAAATCCTTGGCCATTACCGCTCCTTGTTATAACACGATGTAATTTCGGCGAAGTCTCTTTCTATAAGATACTCAGAAATTGCCGTATCGTACTGCGCCGTGTGCAGAAAAGCTTTTTTGGCCAGCTCAAAGCGCAGCGCAAGCCCTATCTTGCCTTCATGCTTCTGCAGCTCTTTGGTAATCAGCGCATAATCATCTATGTCGGTAACCGCCGCAATCCTGATAAAATTCTTGGCCGCCGCCCGTATCATACACGGCCCCCCGATATCAATATGCGACCGGGCGTTTTCCGCCGATGTCCCGGGCTGCTGGATTACCTGTCTGAAGGGGTAGAGATTCCCCACCACCATATCAAAGGGTACTCCCTCCGCGCGTTGCAAGTCCCGATTGTGAGCCTCATTATAGGTTTCACTTAACAGTCCCAGGTAGATCTTAAAATCCAGGGTCTTTACCAACCCGCCCTGCATCTCGGGCTGCCCGGTATAATCCGCAATGGCGACAAAATTATCCGCCTGCTGCGGGAAGGCGCCGGTCAGGGTGGCATAGGTATTGCCCGTGGAATAAATGCGTATTCCCGGATTAATCCGCAGCAAATCCTCCACAAATCCTGTTAATCCCGACTTGTCAAAGACACTGATAATAACATTTTTTACTTTAATAAGATCATCGATCGTTTCTACTACATTAAGTGCCATTCGCAATCCATCCTTTTCTGTTGTATGATACAATTTATATAATACAATTTCTGAAGAGTTGCAACGCTTCCTTATAGGTTGCGTCATCCGATATACTGAAAATATTGTCTTCTATTATGCCGTTCGGGGTGCGAAAGTACCGGATCGGGTTTCGTAGCACATCCAGAACCTGTTCCTGCGCACACCCGTTTTGCAGCAGATACTTCATAAAGCTTAAAGAGGACAGCGGGAGGTGCGTTCCCCTGCTGTCATACAGGTAGCCGATACCGTCCAAAACCTGTTCAAAAGGTCCCCGGGAATAATGAAAGGTCCGCGTCAGCGGCCTGTCCCGGGCAATCACTTTTTCTTCTAGTAGCCGTTCCCCCATTTCCTGTACCAGGGTATGGTACTCTTCTATACTCAAGCCCGAGCGGCAGATCATCACCGCGATATCCGTTTTACGGCTGTTCTTATGCAGCAACGCCGGTATATCATAATTTACGATGAAATATCCCCTGAAAAGCTTTATGGACTGGCCGTAGATTACTTTGAAGTTTTCAGGCGGCACCCAGATTTTAAACAGGTCTTCATTATGCATCTTAAAGCGGCGCAAGGCCGCAAAGGCGCCGATGATGGGTGCCTGTTTAAACGGAATCTGAAACAGGTTGCTGAATTTCTCCCGCATCTGCGGAGTAAACGCTCTCTTCCCGAGTCTGGCGAAACGGATTTTTACCGCATAATGTTGTTCTACAATTTTGTTCTTCAGGATAAAATCCCCGGGGATGTTTGCCAGGTAGACAATATGACATTTTTTACAATAGATGCTGTTTCCCTTGATGACACGAAAAAGCATACTCTCCACCAGCACTCCATTGGATTCCGGTCGTAAATACAGGAATATGTCCTGTATCCCCGGTTCCAACAGCGGACCGGGATAGGGGATGAGTATGGTAGGCAGTCTTACTTTTTGCCGGCCGGACATTATTTTCCTTAAAGTCTTTTATAAATATTCCAGGTGGTCGCCACAATGCTCTCCACGTCACTCAGGCGTGCCTTCCAGTGCAGAAGCTCATGCGCCTTTTTCGACGAAGCATACAGCTTTGCGGGGTCACCGGGTCTCCGGTCCACAACGCGACAGGCTATCTCTCTGCCGGACACACGGCGGACCGCATCAATCATCTCCTTTACACTGAGGCCTTGTTCACTGCCCAGGTTCACCATGAGGCAGCGTTGTTGTTTTTTTATATATTCAAGCGATTTAAGGTGAGCGTCCGCCAGGTCAGTCACGTGAATATAATCGCGAATGCCCGTACCGTCTCGGGTGTCATAATCATCCCCGAAAATCTCCAGTTCTTTTCTTTGACCGGCGGCCACCTCCATGATGACCGGAATCAGGTTTTGCGGATTCTTTTCCAGGCCGTGCACTCGTTCTGCAGGATCGTATCCGGCCGCATTAAAATACCGCAAAGCCGCCGAGATTATCCCCTTTAATTTGTAATACCACAAAAGAAATCCCTCGATCTGAAGTTTGGTATACCCATAATAATTCACCGGTTCGGTGGGATGTTCTTCATCAATCGGATTGTATTGCGGCGCACCGTATACGGCGGCGGATGAGGAGAATACTATATGCTTAATCCCCGCCTCGCACATGGCGTTTAATATATTAAGAGAACCGGAAATATTGTTGACCGAATATTTTTCCGGTTTGAGCATGGATTCCCCGGCCGCTTTATAGGCCGCAAGGTGGATCACCGCGTCAAACCCCTTTTTCATCGAGGACAGCAGAAACGGGTAATCCATGATATCACCCTGAATGAACTGCTCATCCGCAAAGATGTTCTCTTTCAGGCCGCTGTAAAGGTTGTCGTACACCGAAACCTTATAACCCGCGTCCAAAAGTGTTCTGCAGACATGGCTGCCGATATAACCGGCGCCGCCGATGACAAGCACCTTCACCCCGCCACCCCCTCAGTCAGTGAATTAAGCTCCTCCCGCACACGTGTGATCTTCCGCTCAACCTCCTGCATAGCCTGTGGCAGTTCCATCCCCCTCCCTGAACGGCAGGATGCGTAGAATTTAATCTTGGGTTCGGTACCCGAAGGCCGGGCCGAGATAACGGTATCATCTTCCAGAACAAATTGGATCACATTTGAAGCAGGCAGATCGATATCTTTGGTGGCGCGCCCATTACTTACCGCAAGGGTGGTGCCTTCCAGATAGTCCTTTTTCACCACCACCTTTTTTCCGGCGAAATATTCAGGGGTGGTCTTGCGCAGACGGTCCATAAGTGAGCGGATGGCGTTCATTCCTTCCTGGCCGTGGACATATTTTGAAACCTGAATCTCCTCGAAATACCCGTAACGCTTATAGATTTCATGCAAGCGCTGTACCAGGGTTTTTCCCTGTACACGGTAGTAGAGGGCCATCTCGGCGGTCAGCACGGCCGTAGAGACCGCATCCTTGTCACGGACATCGGTATGGGGAAGGTAGCCGTAGCTTTCCTCGTTTCCGAATATGTACTCCGGTCCGTTCTTCATGTTTTCGAACTCCCGGATCTTGGCACAGATGTATTTGAAACCGGTCAGAGTATCATAGCAGCGTACCCCGTACCCTTCGGCCACCAGGCGCTGCAGTTCGGTGGTCACGATTGTTTTGATAAAAGCGGGATTTTTCGGCATCAGGTCAAGTTCTTTTTTGGCGGCGCATACGTAATCCACCAGCAGCACACCCAGTTGGTTCCCGGTGATAAGTCTGAAACCCGAATCTTCTTTTACCGCGATTCCCAGCCTGTCGGCGTCGGGGTCCGTACCCATTACCAGGTCGGCTTTTTCCCGTTCACCCAGCCGGATTGCCAGCTGCATGGCATCCGCCTCTTCCGGATTCGGAAACTTTACGGTGGTAAAATCCCCGTCAGGATCCTGCTGCTCGGGAACCACCGTAACCTTGACCCCCAGATCACCGAGGATCCGGCGGACCGGCACCAGTCCCGTACCGTGCAGCGGAGTGTAAACAAGTGAAAGTTCATCCGCGTGTTCATCAAATAACGCGGGCCGCAGGATATGCCGCTTTACCATGGCAATGAACGGCTCATCTATTTCAGCATCGATGCGCACCAGCAGACTGCTTTTCAGGGCCGCGGCTTCGGTCATGCTTTGTACGTTACCACCGACCGCCCTGGCCTCTTCTATGATGCCCTGATCATGAGGCGCGATTACCTGGGAACCGTCATCCCAGTATACCTTATATCCGTTATATTGCGGAGGATTATGGCTGGCGGTAATCACGATGCCGGTGACGGCCTTAAGCTGTCTCACCGCAAACGACAACTCAGGAGTGGGCCTGAGTGAGCTGAACAGGTATGTTTTAATTCCGTTTGCGCAGAGTACCAGCGCCGCCTCCAGGGCGAACAGGTCCGAGTAATGCCGGGAATCAAAAGCGATGACCGCTGATTTTTCTCCCTGTACGCATTTGTTCACGTAATTTGCCAGGCCTTGAGTTGCCCTGCCGACCACCAGGGGATTCATACGGTTAAAACCGCCGCCGATAATCCCACGCAAGCCCCCCGTACCGAAGGCCAACTCAGTATAAAAACGGTCCTGAAGCTCTTTAAAATTCCGTGACCGTATCAGTTCTTCCACTTGTGAACGAAAATCCGGATTTTTCTCCGATGTGCAGTATTCTCTTGCTTTACTTAAAAGCGCCTCATTATTCATTATATAACTCCTACACCTACTCTATACAATACGGAGAACAGTTGCAATAATCCAGCGATTTAAAAATTTGACGAGAATGATTGAGGAGTACTGATCCCGGCCCATGCGGCCAGAATCGTGGCCAGGTTGATAACCCCGCCCAGGTGAAGCAGTGCAAGCAGCAGCAAAATAATCGAGATTACAGCGGTAACCGGGCTTATACGCATGGCGGACTCACGCATATGTTTGACACTCCTGATAATAAAGGGGATAAGCACGGCGAACGCGAGTACCAGAAACAATAACCCACCCCAAATCCGTACAGACAGAGGTGAAAAACTGTTCCAGGACTGAAGGCTGATTGCCGCCTGGGTAACGGAAAAGGTCAGGGTCTGTATCCTGCCCGACAGGATCAACAGGCCGATTCCCACCAGGAAGACGCCGCTGCCGACACGGATGAAGCGCATGGAGGCTTTCAACCGGTTCAATCTCCCGATGAGAGCGGGGAAGAACAGGCTCATGGCAAGGAAGGGCAGTCCAAGTCCCAGTGAAAAAAACACCAGGTTGATCACACCGACAAACGAGGTTTCCGTGGCCGCGGTGAGCAGAAAAATACCCTGCAGCAGGGGGCCGATACACGGTGTCCAGCCCGCGCCGAAGGCCATGCCGACCACAAATGCCCCCACCAAACTTGTGGGCCTGTGCTGCAATTCAAGGCGTTTTTCCAGGTTGAGGATTTTGAGAAAATTAAATATGAAGTTCATGCCCAGGACGATAACGATAATACCGGCGGCGATATCCAGAAATTGTAAGGATCCGCCCAGGGAATAAAAGGTCCCGAAAACCAATACCCCTACCAAACTAAAAAGCAAAAGGAAACCCGCCACAAAGGCCAGGGTCCGCAAAAACACGTCCCGGCGTTTATAGCGCGACTGCCGGAGATCCTTCACGGTGACACCGCTGATAAAGGTAAGATAAGAGGGGATTACGGGGAGCACACAGGGTGAGAGGAATGCCAGCAGCCCGGCACCGAAAGACAGAAAAATATTCAGATTAATATTCATACGCTATCAGTTTTTTAAAAACCGTCAGTACCTCTTGCGTGTCCCAACTGCGGGAGCCTACCAGCTTTCCGATCAAATAACCCTTTTGATCGATAATATAGGTTGTGGGAAATCCGCGGACACCATAGATCTGTGTAGCCCGGTACTCCGTATCCAGCACCACCGGAAATGAATAATTATTTTGTATAATATATTTTTTTGCCGCTTGCGGGGAATCGTTTACGTTTACCGCCAGTATTTCAAAATCCAGATTCTTTAGGCTGTTGTACATGCTCTGTATGGAGGGCATTTCATCACGGCAGTATTTACACCAGCTTCCCCAGAAATTCAAAAATACCACCTTGCCCTGTAACGACGAAAGACTGACAGGCTTTCCGTTAAGATCATCGAGGGTAAAATCAGGGGCCAAAACCTGCCGTGTTGGGATCAGCATTCCGATACTTTTTAACGCGGTTTCCATGTCCGTTTCAAGTCCGACAGGCTTTTCATGATCTGCCCTGTTTCCAGGCTCGGTGGATTCTGTATCCTGCCCGGCGGTACCGCTTTGCAGTCCACTCCCCCGCTCAGGATCCGCCGGTTGGGCAGCGGAAGGTCTCCCTCCGCAGCCTGCGAATGAAATTAACATAATTATGAGAACGAAGAATATATTTTTTTTCATATATTGCCACCTAACTATACAGTATAACGCAAAAAAAGCTAATTGACAATATATATTCTATATACTTGATCACGCCTTCTTATTCAATTATGATATACTAGTAATCCGTGAGGAGGTCCCTATGATAAGTACAAAAAAGGTGTATGACTTCAAAACTGAAAAGGTAAAATCTCAGCTGGTAACCGCATTCAAGCGACGCAGAAATGAATCCACCATCGCCGACCTTATCGCCGTTACCGGTCTACCCAAATATCAGGTCCAGGAAGTGAGCAAAATGGTTCTGGACGAGTATCGCGGTCAGCTCAAAGCCACCGAATCAGGGGAGCTTCTCTACTATTTTCCCTACGGCATGCACAGCCGCATCCGCGGTTTTGCGCCTACCGCCAAACGGGTGGTAAAGGGTATTTTCAAGACATTGGGCAAGGTACTGGCCTTCCTGTTTAAAGTCTGGATCATGCTGATGCTGGTGGGCTACTTCGTGTTGTTTCTGCTCATACTTATCGGCGCGATTGTTCTGTCCGTGGCGGCATCCGGCCGCAGCAACCAGCGATCACGGTCCCGCGGCAGTGGTGGGGCTTTTTTTATCGTACTGCGCCTTTTGGAATTCTTTGTGCGCATTTTTTTCTGGGTGAACCTTACCAGAAGCATGGACCCCAATTACCGGCGCAAACCCAAAGGCAGGCCGTTTTACAAATCAATCTTTGCCTATGTGTTCGGAGAAGAAGATACCGGTTCCGAATGGGAGGCACAGGAAAAAATAGCGGTTATTTCCTATATTCGCGCCAATAAGGGCATTATTACCACGGAAGAGCTGATGGTACTGACGGGAAAGAACTATAACGGTGCCCAGCAGGTGATCAATCACTACCTGCTGGAGTTCGAGGGCGAGCCCATGGTCTCCGACAACGGAACCGTGTATTTTTTCTTTCCGGAACTGCTTCGTTCTAGCGCCAAGGAGTTGCTGAGCGCTTCTGAGGTAAGCCTTTCCGATCTTCGTTTCCGGGAGCTGATTCCCTTTACCACCAATAAAAGCAAAACGAATGCCGTGATCACTTTTTTTAATCTGTTCAACCTGGGATTCGGTTCATACTTTTTTATCTTCAGCCTGATCGGTCCGACCGCGGCAGCCGGAATGGATTTCGGGGGACTCTATACCGGGCTCATTGAGGTACTGCAGAAATACCAGGTCATGCTCCAACCTTACCTCCCCATCCTGATTGTCCTGGGGATCGTACCTTTAAGTTTTTCCGTGCTGTTCTTTCTTATCCCCCTGCTGCGCACCGTACCTCGGGTACGCCGGAACCGGGAGATCAAAGAAGAGAACCTCAGAAAAAGTATCTACTCATACATTTACCAGAATCCGCTGATGATCAACCCCGGACAGATCGCGCCGCGCGGCGAACTTGATACGCCGAAAAATCCAACGCGTTTTGTGCAAAAGCAGGTGGATGAACTGGCCGGAATTAAACAGGCCGAGTTCGAGGAAAATGATGATGTAATGTTCTATAATTTTAAGGAATTAAAGCGCGAGCAGGATGACATCACCGCGGTACGTGCGGCTGTAGATCTCACGAAATATGAGATAGGGAAAACCGTGTTTGATTCCGGTGAGGAATAGTCACCGGCAATACGGACAGTAGTCCGCCAGCACACAACCTTCACAGCGGGGCTTTGTTCTGCAGTGTTGTTTGGCGTGCTCCACAATAAGGGCATGGTATTCATTATATAACTCGCGGCGTTTTTCCAAGCGCGTATGGAAAAGTTGCTGTAACGCATGATAACCAGTGTTTTTCGGAGTAATACCCAGCCGGTAAAAAAGGCGTTTTCCGTAGGCATCTACAACAAACACACAACTGCCGAACACGTATAAAAGAATCGAATCCGCGGTCTCCTCACCCACCCCCCAGACAGACAGAAGGTCCTGCCGCCGGGGAACCGCCCCGTTTTTAAGCCAGTTGTTTTCCAGACAGGCGGCGGCAAGGTATTTCAATTTTTTGGCTTTCTGGTTGTAATACCCGCTGGAGCGCACCAGCTCTGCCAGTTTCCCCTCATCCATTTCCATAATACGGCCAACATGCAGATACTTTTCCTGTGCCAGTATAACCAGGGCCCTATGGACGTTTATCCAGGCGGTATTCTGGGTCAGTACCGCACCGGCCATTATTTCGAACATCTCATCCGGTTTGCGGGGCAGACGGTAATCGCCTTTATGGTACCCTCCGGAATCATACCCACGGGTACCTGCCCTTCCCACAATAGGCCACCAGCCCTGGGGTCCGTACTCGTTATACAACAAACGATACACGTTATCCGGATCTATGCTTTTTCCTATCTCCATTACTTCACCAAAGCTTTATTTTATTGACGTATCCGTTGTTTATAGTATATCCTGCTTTTTACTATTTGAAAAAGGTTTTACAGTAAAAACATGGAACAGAACGCGCCCCATAGAATATTGTTTATATTTCTTGACGGTATCGGCCTTACGCCCAGGTCCCCTGAGAATCCCATGGGAACGGCGTCCATGCCCTTCCTGCACTCACTGTTGGGCGGCCCGCTGTGTAAAGAAACCCGCGGCTGCCGTAACGCGATTTTACTGAAAGGCCTTGACGCCTGCCTGGGTGTTAAAGGAGTCCCCCAAAGCGCCACCGGACAGACGGCACTGTTGACCGGGGTAAACGCGGCCGGGTTGTTAGGTTTTCACCTGCCGGCCTTTCCCAACCAAAAGCTTGTCGACATCATTAAAAAACAAAATATATTAAGCCAGGCTGTTGCTGCCGGATTTCGTGCCATATTTGCCAACTCATATTCACCGCTGTACTTCAAGCTTATTGAGGAAAAAAAGCGGCGTCATTCGGTGACCACCCATTGCATGCTGGCGGCCGGTATTCCCTTCCGCAATATGCAGGATCTGCGTGCCGGGCGGGCCGTTCACTGGGACATGACACGGGAAAGCCTGGCACGCTATGAACAGAACCCGCCTCCCGTAATCAACCACTATATGGCCGGAACGCACCTGGCCGCCATTACCGCAGAATTCGACCTGGTAGTATATGAAAGTTTCCTGTCCGATATGATTGGTCACTCAAAATCAATGCAAAAGGCTGAAAACTTCCTCGGGCATCTCGATACATTTTTAAAGGGGGTGGTTGATCATCTTGGGCAGGAGGTCACCCTGGTTCTTTCCAGTGATCACGGTAATCTGGAGGATTTAAGCACAACCCAGCATACACGAAACCCGGTGCCGTTGCTGGTGTATGGAAAGGCGGCAGCAGCTTTTTCACACGCGCGTTCCATTACCGATGTAACTCCTGCCGTTGTCAAACTGCTTGCATTTACCTGAACCCGGATTATCGAGAGGTGTTTGTACTCAGGGTAATTTATTAAATGATATCAGCGGGAATGTTTGTTTACATTGGGGCTTCGTTATAGTATTGATTAGACCTTAAACCGTTATGTCGATATAGTTGCCGATAACACCGGCTAAAATAGTTTGTA
>Ga0315536_1001651_pt1 | contig 11120 bp, 5 predicted proteins | sample SalMarSW160230MG_FD_203093 | JGI IMG/M metagenome (GOLD analysis project Ga0315536, IMG submission 203093) | Salt marsh sediment microbial communities from the Plum Island Ecosystem LTER, Massachusetts, United States - Salt Marsh Sediment SW1602-30 ... | reverse complement strand
AGTGCAATTGCCGCTAGTACATCTGGCAAAGGCAATACCAATATTAGCGCCACCAGCGTACCCGATCATCGGATATCCGTCTGTACCAATAACAATAGAAGTTCCCATATAAAGAGCAGGGGTGTTATCAACAATTATACTGCTGTTTCCTGAGCTACAGGCAGTATTTCCACATTTGGTAAACCTAATGTCGTTGTCTGTAAAAAAATGAGTGTAAGATATTATCGGCAAACCATCTGCACCAATGGCAATTGAATTATAAGGACCCTGTTGGTCTGATGAAGCTACGGTAGTAGTGCTGTTGCCAGCAGTACACGAAGGGTTGCCGCATTTCAAAACTCTAAGATCAGAACTACCTCCGTAGTAGTAAGAAACAACAGGATTGCCGTCCGTGCCGATGGCAATAGAGGTATAACCATTTGATGTAATACCCAATGAATCTGCTGTGGTAGCGTTCCAGTCAGTAGTGGAAGCGCCTGAATTGATGGCAGTTGTTCCTCCATATTCAACATCTATCCATTGGTCATCATTCTTATCGTACTGCAGCTTATAATCGGTGCTGGTGGTGCCCCCCTGGTTATCAATCTGAATTCTTGCTATCATCCTCTGTCCGCGCTTCACGTCTGTAGCTGTGGCATTAGCAGCGCCCATGTCAGAATTAGAATTAACATTTGGACCATCATCATTTTCAAAAATATAAGCTCTCTGACTCATCTGAGGGGCAGAAAAATAAATACCAATATAATCTGTCTGTAGGACCTGAGTACCTGAAGCCTGATAAACCCTGACGTAATTCCAATTGTTGGAGTCATAATAAGGCCCAGCTTCTTCAAGAGCGATTGTGTCTGAAAGGCTGAAATCTGTGCTTGTGACACATGAGGTGCTGGTAGCCAGATTTTCCCAGGCAGTGGAACTGGCGTTATAAATCTGGAGATAAACGGGATTTGTTTCACAAGCCGCACTGCTTTGCCCGTCCCAGATGACATAAATGGGGTCAGTATCATTGGTATGGCGCCTGTTGAACAAAAACACAGGGTAGTTGGAACTGCTGGTGGCCGTATCATAAGAGCTGTTGTCGTCTGAAGCAACAGCAGAATACCCTGCATCATCAAAATAATAGGTAAGGTCAGAATTATCCGAAGATAGAGATGAAGACGAGGGATTTTTGGAATACCTTTTGGCAGTAGTGGTAACCACGCTTAGCTCTCCGTAGCTTTCATATCCTGATAAAGGCTGGCTGGAACCGTTGTTATAAATTCTAAGACAATAATTGGTGCCCGTGGCGGCGTTAGACGTTTCAATCATAAAGCCGAATTCAGCATAGGTTGAGGTAGCAAAATAATAATCAGAAGTGGTAGCCGCCCATTCATGCCAGGTGCCGGTAGCAAAACCGCAGGAGCCTCCGCCGCAGGTACTGGTAGTATCTGTGACTGTAGCATTGATAATGTCACCGTTAGAACCTGCCAAACCCCACGAAAAAGAAATCGGAGTAGAAGTTGAAACGTCTACCCATGACCCAGAACCGATATTGCTGCAGCTGGAAGTCGCTTCCCCAAATTGGAGCTTAAAATCAGTAGTCGTAGCAGTGGTGCTTGAATTATTCTCTATTTGAACCCGCCAGGTAGCCCTCTCCCCTTTTTCCATTTCCAAAGAAGTATCAGCTGCAGCTGAATTGGAATTGGAGTTAACATCAGCTCCGTCATCGTTCTGCCAGCGCACAGAACGCTGAATTAATCCTGACGCTCCAGACCAGGTACATCCGCAGGTTTCACAGTCATCCTGATTGTTATGGGTAGAGCATAAATCCGGTGTGCCTCCGGAACAATTGGAACCAGCAGCCCATGAGCATATAGTACATATTTCACAATTACCCTGGCTGCAATTGGAACAGGTTGTAATTCCAGAGCATTCCCCGGGTCCCGCTGAAATTTTTTCCTTGTATTTATCAACATTTATTACGGAATAAGCCAGGAATGAAAAGATAATTATAAAAATCATTATTACGCTGAGCAGCGAAATATTTCTAGAGAAAAACGCAATTAAAAATATTATTGCCAAACCGGCAAATATTAAAAACGTCCTATCCGTAATAATCGAACCGAATAAGATATTTCCTTTTTTAACGATATCAGTTTCTCGGCTCCCCGCACATTTGCTAAAGTTACCTTCAAGATACTTATTGACAAGAAACCTGGCACAGTACATCGGGGTATTGAAGATATTTATCAACTCATCCTTGGAGATATCCAAATCAATAGGAGAAGAATATACCCTGTAGTAACCTGTAATATTTAAGAAATACGTACTCTCGGAAAACTCCTGATTATCAGCAACGTCACCGGAGAATGCTTCTTCTTCAAAGGAAAGGTGTGCCTCTTCGTTCTGAGACAGGTGAATTCTTTTATCGTCGGCCGCCGCCAGGGAAGCTGTTAAGTCAACTCCATCCTTAACGGCTTTGAAAATAGGTGCTTTATTAATTATCAAACCTTCATCGTCAGAATAGTCGGCCGCAATATAATCCACTCCGTACTCATTAGGAATACCCTCAAGCCTAATCTTTATTTCGCCGGTTTCAATATTAGAAATATCAAGCGGATAAACAACCTCAGCAGCCTGGTGAGCAGGATATTCCATAATGACTCCTCTGTCTTCCCATTCTTGCCCGTTCCAAAGCTTGATTTTTAATGCACTGGGAGCTGTGGAAAGGAAGAGATTAAGCAGGCTTCCGTCAACAGCTGATTCATGAAGAAATCCCTCGTATTTTTCAGCGTTCCCTACAATGTTCCTCCATATCCAGGTTTCCTGGTGAAGCTCTAAAACCTTCATTAGTAATTTGATTTTATCTGCCTTTTCCTCAGGTTTTGGAAAGGTTAACTCCAAATACTTGTATATATCGTCGGAACTGGTGCTATCTGCCAAGCCGTCGCCGTCAGCATCCCTGTAATCAGTACCCGAATAATCATCTTTATTCCAAAAATCGCTGTCTTTGAAATTAATAAGATGAAAGACATCTTTGCCAGCGTCATCCACTGTCTTAGTGGGTTTCACAAGAGATTTTATTGTGTAGAACCCGTTTTCAAAACCCGTATATACTTCTGTGCCTGGTTTGTGCTTTACCTCTATTAATTCTACGTAATTCAAGTAAGTATCTTCCGGCAATTCTTCTTTAATCTTTATTTTGTATTCGCCGTTATCGGGCCTGATAGTATACAATCTTGAAGTCTGAGGCATTTCCCACTCAGGCAACACAGCCCTTGTTATTCCTTCAACGTCAAAATTGTACTTTTTTCCATCCCATGAATAAATAAAAGGACAGCTGCCGCTGGGGATACATCCTGCACAAATACAGCCTGAACATGGTCCAGAAAAAAGACTCGTACAAGCACCCGCATTAGAACAGTTGCCTGTTGCCGCATCACATCCGCAGGTAGCACAGTCGGCTGATCCCACAGCCGTACAGGAGGTCGCTGTCCCACCGCACCCTGCCTGAGCCCACCCTCCGGGAATAAGAAAAATAACCAAAATAATTTGAGACAATAAAAGAATATGAAATGAAAATTTCAAATATCTTTTAGAAAAATTTGGTATATATTTCTTTATCATAACCCCTGGCTGTTCTCCTTAGTTAGTTGTGAAATAACAGAGACACCTGCCTCAGAATAGCCCCCTACCTCTACCGTCCCTTCTCTTATGAGAACCTCAGCACCATCAAGGTAAAGGCCTTTAAATAGCTCGGTTATTGAGCGATTTTCGCTCTTAGAAACTACCTCAAAATTAATTGAATCCTTACCCTTACCTAAAAGAAGGTTTTCTTCGTCAAGGATAAAGCCTGAAGGATATCTGATATAAAACTTATAGACCAATTTCTCTACCGGATATTCTGTGTTGTTCGTAAAAAATATTCCGGTTACAAGCCTTTCTTCGTTGAGAGAGTATTCTATAGTAAAGGAGCTGTTTTCTCTTTCTACGGTTCCAATAATTCTGTTATCCTGCCTCTCCCAGTTGATGCCAGGGTCTTCCTGGCTGAAAATATATTTCTCTCCCTGCCAGTCAAACTCCATAATCCAAAAAGTTTTAACCATCCCCTTGAATATGTCGGGAACATCAATACTATCGTCTCCGCCTAATACTGACCTAAACATCAAAGAAATTTCCGGCGTTAAATCTCTCCATTCTTCCTCTACGTCATCTGTTGTCGTAGCCTGCTCTTGCTCTGTTTCTTCGGTGGTGGTAGCTGTACTGTCTAATTTATCTTCTGTTTCTTCTATCTCTTCTAAGGGCGTTTCCGGCATGGGGCCTGCGCCTTCGTCTTCCGGAGTGATATCAGTAGTAGTACTTGTCTCGCCTTCTTCTGAAGGAGGAGTGGCTGTTTCTCCGGTACTAGTAGATATTCCATCAGTGGTAGTCGCAGTTTCATCGGTGATCGTTGCTCCGCCGGCTGGCGGATTGTTTGCCAGGTATTCCGCCTCCACCCAGACACTGTCTAAATAGACGGTGACGTTGGTGCTGCCGCCGGCCACCCCTTCCACCTTGATTCTGAGGCTGGAAATGTCCTGCCAACTGCTGAGGAAGTAGGCGTCGTACTCAAAGTAGCCGCCGTTGAGCTGGTTGGAGAGGTTACTGGAGGATATTTCGTCCAGGATATTCCATTCGCCAGCTGGCGAAGTACCATTAAAAGACCAGTAGATGACGATTCTGGAGTCTAAGTCAGGAAGGATATCTTCGGCGGTGGTTACGGTAGTAGTGGCTGTGCTTCCAGTGCTGGTGGCCGTTACATCAGTAGTGGTAGCTATCTCTTCAGTGCTGGTGGCCGTTGATTCTGTTGAAGCAGCCCGCCCTGAACCTGTCGAAGGGGTTTCTTCAGTACTAGCGGCTATCAGCTCGGTGGTAGTGGCCTCCGCCTCACCCTCTTCTGAAGGCGTAGTAGAACTTTCTTCATCATTTACACTGCTTACATCCTCTACAACGAATGGCTCCGTTGAACCGACAAAAGGAATGTCCTCTGCTCTGGCTATGGAGTTCAGTTTCACGGCTAAGAATCGCATAAAGTAAACGAATCTATCCCTCAAGCCTTCAATGAGCGCCCTGATACCTCCTAAAAACCCTAGTTCTTCCCCCGCACCATCCGGCGCAGGGTTGGGACCCGTGCCATCCAGTACAGGGCTCTCCTCGTCTTGGATATTTATATCAGTGCTCTTTTCTCCTATGGCTAAAGAAATTTTTATCTTAGCTCCCTGAAATTCAGATTCGGAGAAATCATGAATATTCCCAAAGCCCTCACAAAATAGATTCAGGGCTCCTATTCTGTAGGTGGTTGAGTTTTCTGCGGAAAAAGCAGCAAGTTCTCCATCGGGGCCGATTTCAGGAGGACCCTGGACTTTCTCAGCATTCTGCCACTGGCCGTAGGAATTGGCTGTATATAAATTAACAGCATCCGTGTCTTCACCTACGAAAGCGCTGACAGCTCCTTGTAAATGATTTATTGAAAAACCGCTGTTGCCAATAAAAAACAACACTGCGAAGACGAGTGCTGTAAGGCTTAAAAACTGGACCTGCCTCGAGACAGAATGAAGGCCTTTTTTTAACCCGGAAAGAGAGAGGTTGATTCCGGGATTTATAACAAAGGAATTATCTTTATTTATAGCCTCGAAGTCCGAACCGTTACTGGCTGCTTGCCTATATCTGGCAAGGCCATCTTTAGATATCAGCCAGGAAACCTGGGTACGAACCTTTCTGGCTGCAATCTCCCCATTTCTTATTAACTGAGCGATGTAATTGGGGGTATAGTCCGATATAGCAGCTGCCGTTTTAAGGGAAATCTCTTTACGTATCAAAGGTGTCTTTTTAATCTCTTTTTTCTTCCTATTACAGTATTCTATAAACGCATCTGTCCTAACCTTCCAGAAAGTATTTTTGTGGAATTTCCTACCCTCAACCCGGCCTTCCCTTATAAGCCAACCTAAATAATCTGCATGATATCCGAAAATTCTGCTTGCTTCTTTTAAAGTAAGGTATTCTTTATTCTTTTGAATCTGCATCAGGAAAGGGACCAAGTGCTTTTAGACCTTAATCCCTATCAAAGAACTAATTCCCTCTTTTAAGAATGGAAATTTTGTTTGACCGCAAAATTCCATTTTTAGCTTTATCTCGAGGGTAAAGATTAGTTTATTCTATCATAAAAGGAGCATGTCAATACTGTGGAAAAGTCAGTCAAAAATTACCCCTTCAAATAAGCACTTTTACTACCGGTTTCCTGGTTCCAAGTCAGGGTTTTAAAAACCAAAAAACACCCCGTGGAATTGTTAAGAAATAATGAAAATTCAGAGGAAATTGGGAATATATAAAAGAAAAATAAGGAGCAGAAACTATTTATATATTATTTATAATCTTTTATATTATAAAATATTAATAAAGATTAATATTATATTATGTATAGTTTTTTAATTTTGAATGGAGAAAAATAAAAACTCTTCTTTTTAAGAAGAGTTGGTGCTCGTAATTTTTCCTATCCTTTCTTTTGCTGCGTGACGCAAATGAGAATGAAAATGTCCCGCCATTATTTTTTCCAATACGCTCTGACAAGAGATATGATAAATTGCAGAGATCCTGACTTCCAGGGATAAGTCTTCACATAAGGCAACTTCTATGAAAAATCCTTGTTCATCAATATTGTTTTGTTCCGCAAGGCAGCTAATTCGACAAAGAGCATGAGTTTCCAGAGAAGGAGGAGAAATGATTATTGATGGTGCCTGTCCCTCGTTAAAATGCCAAACTATCTCCTTAAGGAGATCGATGTCTTCCATCATCGCGATAGCCTCCTTTCTTATCTCGTCATAAATCATATCTTTATCAAAAGCCATTGACGCTAAAAAATTCTGGTCCAATAATTTCCTATCATTCAATTCGATAATTTTTTTAAAAACCTTTTTCTTTAAATAACATCCTGCCTGTCTGAAAACAAGAAGCAAAACACGAGTATCAGTAATGTTAGTTATGGCGGCCGCTTTTACCAATTCATTTTCGGATTTATTGAAAACTATGTCTATTAAAAATTTTTGATTATACACCCTCTTTAGAACAAAGACCCTCAATTTAATATAGTTCTTAGCATTTCTAATCTCTTTGTATAATTCCATGACTTCTTCTTCTGTGAAAAAATCCAATACAACCCCCTTCAGAACGTCATTGACTTCCCAACAAATCTCTCTCTCGGAATAGAAATCTTTATCGCCCCCACTATTAACAAATATTTTCCATAATAATCTTCTATCAAATTCCGGAGAATCATCTTTAACCTCATCTTTGAGAAGAAAAGAATACTTCTTCCCTTTGAAATCAGGCCAAAGTAATTTTATCACTTCGAAACCTTCGATGTTTTCTTCCTTTATTCTGAAAAACCTGTATTCTTCATCAGGTGATACCATCCCATAAATAGATATATAAGCTATTAGGGGATGTCCCCAAACAACATAGGTTTTATCATGGCAGAGACTATTTCCAGAAATTTCTATTAAATCGCTATTGTCTTTAATATGTTTGCCTAGATCTTTCTCTCTAACAACTAAATAAAAACAATCAAATAATTTATTTTCGGCAAGACCGATTACGTCTGCAATTTCCTTTTTGTCATTATCGGAAAAATCCATCTTCCTCACCTCTTTTTATAAAGAACTGTCATCATCTTAATGATAGCGAAATCCGAAGTCAAGAATTACATAAAAACCCCTCAATAGATGAGGGGGTTCTAGATTAATAGATGAAAGCCCTACTACCACTTCAAAAGAAATTCGTGGTAATCATCCCCTTTATGCAAACACTTTATTTCCTCACAGGTCATTTCGTCCCTGATTATCATCCTCAGTACGGTGGGAAAATATCCCTTCAGATACTGACATTCCAAGGGATGAAGATTAAAGTTATAGAGCTTCCCTATCAGGTACCTTTTTTCCTTATTATACTCTGCCACTTTGAGGTCACCTACGGTATAATATTTTCTCCAAATTTTGGGAATTTCTTTCATCACCCTCTCAAAAGAAAAGAAATATTTCACAAATAGACGCAATATAAGGGAAACCTTGGAGCCGTATCTGCCCATTTCCATAAAATCCTTTTCTTGGAAATTAAATAAGCGCTGCAGCACTATCAGGGTCATGGCTTTCAGGAAAATAGGATAATAGTCCATCTCCTTTATTTCGGAATATACAATAGGATAGCCCAAATCGGACATTGTCTTTTCCAACCTTTTCACTCCTTCTTCCCCCATTTCCTTTAAAACAAATCCGCCGTCTGCCTTTAGGGAAACACCCCTTACTTTTCCCTTTAAGGATTCCAATTCCCTTAATTCTTCTTTTGATATTTTTTGTTCCATAAATATTGATAAAAACTTGGGAATTAAAATAAAACCCGAGAAAGCTTATTTCAAACCCGGGTTTCAAAAATCACAGCTAAATACTTAATCTTTATCCTCCTACTTCTTCTTCCTGCAACCTTTAAGTTTCTCTTTCAACTCCTTTATTGTTTTCTTCATCTTTTCTTCTTTGGCTTTCATCTTTGTCACGTCAAGGGGGGTAAGGAAATATCCCACTACATCACCCTCCTCGTTTTCCCTGACCTTGGTAAAAACTTGAACGGGAATCAGCTTGCCCTTCTTGTTGACAAGTTTTAACTCCCTACCTCTCACTGCTCGCCTTTTGAAAGTGTCCTTGGCCAGCTTATCAATCATCTTCTTGGAAAACAGCTTCTCTACGGGCTCCCCCACTACCTCAAAAGACTTATATTGAGAAAGTTCCTCGAAACCCGGATTGGCCTCAAGTAGAACGCCGATATTGCTCACAAAGCATAGGGGCAGAGAGGAAAAATAGAATAAGTCGTGAATGTAGCTCTCTAAAGAAGCCAGATCGTCTGTTAAATAAGACTCTTTATCTTCTGCTTTTTCTTTGTTGTCGTCCATATAATTTATGGTTAACCTTTATTACTGCCTCTCGTAGAGGCTTATTTTATTTTACCAGAAAACCACAATAACGCCTATAAACTATTTTCCTTTTTCCATGCCCAGCTCTTCTTCTATGTCCTTAATTTCCTTGCCTAAGAATTCTTCTGATATATCAAGGGCTTCCTTTAATTTATCCCTTACATATTCTTCAGATTCGCTTAAACTGGGTTTTTTATCCAGGAATTCCACCTGCTCTTCGACTTCCTGGCGCAGGGCATTAAATACATTGTTTGAGGTTAACCTGACCTCCTGGGTTTCTTTCTTAATCTTCCTTATTTTATCGGCACACTTGGCTCTCTGCAGGAAAATAATAATAATTAAAACCAAAGATATTAGGGATAAAACCAGAATAATAATCTGCCCGTATAGCTCAAGTATTGAGGGAGGTATCACTCCGAATGAAGATCTGGGACTGGGTAGGCTTTGAGCCCCCCTGCTGTCGACTACCCTGGCCCAGATTTCGTAATTTCCCTGTTCCAAACCCTCTTTGGCAAAGTAGGTCCACACTCCAGAAGAATCGGTCATGGTCTGACCGGTAAGGCTCTTACCTTCCTTTTCCATAAAGATCTCTATCTTAGCCTGAGGATAAAAAGAAATTCCCTTAACTATCAATATATCACCCAGGCCTATCTGTTCCGGAACATCCGTAATGGTAGGTGCTTTAAGTGGCTCTATAGTAATGTTAACAGACGAGGCAGTGGAGTTGCCAGCCTTATCAACCGCCTTCACCTCAACCTGGATATCTCCCGGTGATTGAGGCGGCATCTTATACTTCCTATCATGAAAATTATTCGGATCCATCTGAGACCAATCGGTTTCCCCTATTTTCATCTCATAATGATCTATACCGGAAAGCTTATCCGTAGTACTGCTAAAAACGAGGACAGGCTGAGGATCAGTGGGATCGGTCATCTCTACCTTTACGGTGAAAGGTTCCGGAGGGGCCGTGTCTATTAAAACCTTTCTATGTGATATCGGTCCCCAGCCGTGGTTATTTTTGAACTTTATATGAAAGTACCAAATCCCGTCCTCTACTGCATCTTCGTATGTGGCAGATTCCAGAAGGCCTTCTGAATTGGAATCCGGGACGGCAGCAGGATTCGCATATAAAAGAAGGCTTACGCCTATTACGTCGGGAGGAAGATCCCAATCAAATTCGGGAGTATTGTTGGAATACCAATTCTCCGGCTCCGGGTGAGTGGGTGAGGAAACCTTAGGCAGAGGCGGAAGAAGTCCCGTAGCCGGAGGGGTAGTTTCTTCCCCAGGCGGCGGAGTAGTAGAAGTGGCCTTTTTCAGTGTATAATTTCCTTCGCCGTAACTGGACAGCACATTGGTACCCATGCCGTCAGCAGCCAGTACAGACCCTGAAGAAAATTTTACCTTGGTATTTCCCTCTTTTAAAGCTTTAAATGTAATGGTGAAAATGGTCCCAAAAGTTCCCTTGAAGACCTGAGGATTTCCTCCTCCGAAAGAAATCTCTCCCTTGGTATTGGAAAAGGTGGGTTCCTGAGTCCAAAGTGTGAAAACGGAATTAGTCTTCCCCAGTCCGGTCACGGAAAGATAACTTGCGTCAAAGGTAATAATTCCGTCGGCTGCATTGATGCCTGTTCCCCCACCGCTGTCTACAATTACTTTTATGGAAAAAGTGCTGTCTACATTATAGGAGCCACTCTCCGGAGACAGCAGCAAACTTGCACCGGCTGCCTCGACTACATCGGTATTAATCAAGCTGAAACCAAAAGCCAGGCTGAACGTCAGAAAAATTAATAAAGGTATTATTCTTTTTTGCATGAAATCAAATAAGGTTTAAAATTTTGTTTCGCAATAGGGACAGACCCTCCATTCCGGTTTCTTAATAATGAAACAGTTAGGACAAAAAGCCAAACGTTTCATTTCGTAATATGACAATTTTTCATTTACCAGAAAAGTAATAATTTCCCTTTTCTCGTAGAAAGAGGGCGGCAGGATATGCTGTCTTAAGATAAGTGCAATCTCAAAATCCCTCCTCTCCATCAGGTATTTCATTAACAGCCCAAAAACTATCAGTAATATCCATATAGTGAACGAGAATACCTGCCGAAGCAGGAAAAAATTGAACTGCAGAAGAATTAGGATAAGAGCCATGACC
>Ga0315536_1001648_pt1 | contig 11143 bp, 10 predicted proteins | sample SalMarSW160230MG_FD_203093 | JGI IMG/M metagenome (GOLD analysis project Ga0315536, IMG submission 203093) | Salt marsh sediment microbial communities from the Plum Island Ecosystem LTER, Massachusetts, United States - Salt Marsh Sediment SW1602-30 ... | reverse complement strand
CCGTGAAGGCTACGCGTTCGAGGGTCGCGTCCAGCAGGTCAAGGTCGTCGAAGCGGCACTCCGTGAACGCGACATCGACCAGGCGCGCACCACGCAGATTGAGATACCCAAACTTGCACGTGTGGACGGCCGATCCTTCCCACCTGCTCCCGAACAGCTCGCCCGCGCCGATGCGCGAGCCGCCAAGCTCCGAGCGGCGCCACACGGTATCGGGCGCGTGCACGATCGGTGCGTTCATATCCGCGACCCTCGACCCCATCAGCTCGACCCCGCGAAGATCGGCTCCGGTCACCACCGCACCAGTCAGGTCGCAGCCGGAGAAGACGACGTCGAGGAGTTCGCGGGAACCGAAGTCGACACCGGAGAAGTCCCGATCCTCGAGGCGCGGACCCTCATCCAGATCGAGCGCATCCGCGACCGCGAGCGGGCCGAACTCGACGGGAAAGGACCGCGGCACCTGCACGTCCGAAGGCTTCACACCGCCAGCGTACGGCGCACATCGGACCCGCGGGGAGCCCGGCGAGAGCATGATGGGGGCCATGCGCATCGTGTCGATCGGCGACAGCTTCACCGAAGGCTTGTCGGACAAGCGCCCGGACGGCACGCCGCTGGGGTGGGCCGACCGCGTCGCCATGGGCCTCGCGAAGGCTCACCCGGACGAGGAGGTCTGGTACGCCAATCTGGCTGTCCGTGGGCGCCTCATCCAACCCATCGTGACCGATCAACTCGACGCCGCGCTCGCCCTCGAGCCACCACCCACGCACCTGACCTTCAACGGCGGCGGCAACGACATGCTGCGCCCCGGTTACTCCGACGATCGCATGAGGGCGCTGATCACCCGCGTGCTCGACACGTGCGAGGACGCGGGCGTGCACGTCGTCATCCTCAGCGGCCCGGACCCCTCCGAACGCCTCCCCGCGGGGTGGCGCATGAGGGAGTTGGGCACGCGCCTCACCGAGATGGTCGAGGACTTGGTCAACGAGCGCCTGGGCAACGACCGCCGGATTGATAGCCAACCCGGCGTCACGTTCGTGGACAATTTCCGCGACCCGGAGTCGCGCAAGGCGCCCTACTGGTCCCCGGACCGGCTGCACCTCAACTCGCTGGGACACGAGCGCGTCGCCAGCCGAGTGCTCACCGCGCTGGGGGTGCCGACCCCCGCGCCCGTCGTGCCCCTGCCCAACGCCCCCCGCACGGGGCCGCTAGGCAAAGTTCTGCGTGCTGGGGGAAAGGCGGCGGGCGAAGTCCGGTATTGGGTGGTCTATGTGCTGCCGTGGCTGGGGCGCAGGCTCCTCGGCAAGTCGTCGGGCGACCATCGCCAACCGAAGTTCTCCACATGGGTGCTGATGTCCGCGAACGGCGATCCGCCCCGATGACCGATACCGTATTCCCGGACAACCTGCCCGAACCGAAAGGCGCGTCACCCATGATGCCTGCAAGCCCCGTCGTCCTGGTCCAACAGATCATGGTCTCATCGGATGACTCGGGGGGCCCGAATCCCCTCGGGGCACTCGCGGCGATCCTCCTCGTCGTCGGGATTGTCTTCGGGTTCCGTGCGCTCAGTCAATCGGCGTGGAAAGCGCGTCGCGCCCAACTGTCGTCATACGCGGCGCAGCAGGGCTGGACCTACCAGCCCAACGCGAGCCAGTGGTCGCGCGTCTTCACGCCCCGACCGTTCGACGCCGGGGTCAACCGCAAGGCTCGCGACCTGCTCTCCGGGACGACGGCGTCGGGCCCTTTCGTCTCCTTCGAGTACCTCTACATCGACAAGAACATCGGGTACGACCCCGGTGGGCGCGGCGAGGCCGCGAGGACCTACTTTTTCTCCGTCGTCGCGGTCAAGGTCGGCTGGGAGATACCGAGGACCGAGTTCATCCCCGAAGGCATCACTCAGAAGGTCGCCAAGGCCCTGGGCGGTGACGACCTCGACGTGGAGTCGGACGCGTTCAACAAGAAGTGGCGGATCCGAACGCTCGACAAACGCGCGGCCCACGCGCTCCTGACGCCCAAGATGATCGAGCGACTCCTGACCGACGACTTCGCGGGCAAGCCGTTCTTCCTCGAGCGGGGCTACGTGGTGCACTTTCACGAGGGCCCGCGCTCCGAGAATGAGGTGGAGTCGATGCTCGACGTGTGCTCGAACTTCCTCGACCTAGTGCCCGACTTCGTGCGCCAGGACTACACGCGGTAGGGCCGACGCTGGTACGCCTTTCGGACGCAGCGCCTCGTCGCTCACCTACCCCGCGTGGATCGTGCCGAGGCCAGCGACCGACGACGTAACCGTCGGATCGCCAAAGTACGTGATATCGCCAACTCCCGCCACCGAGGCGTCCAATGTGTCCGAAGCCGAGACGGTGATGTCGCCGACTCCCGCGACCCTGGCGACAACGTCACGGCCGTTGAGCGCGCGAGCATCGATGTCGCCAGCGCCGGCGACGCGGACGGAAACCCGGTCCGCCCGACCCGAGACCGTGATATCTCCGGCTCCGGCGAGCGAAACGTCGAACGCCGCGGTATCCACCCCCGAGATCGTGATGTCTCCGGCTCCCGCGAGCGAAACCGCCTCAAGCTCCGGGACGGTGACGAGGAACGTGATGTGGGGGTTACGAACCCGGAACCCCCAGTGCTCGTCCAGCACCAGCACGCCGTCGTCGATCGTGGTGGTGATGCCGTCCATCAGCGCGGAGTCCGCCGTCACCTGGACCGAGGAGGTGGCGCCCGCCACGATGGTGACGTCGCCCGCGCCCTCGAGGCGAACGGACGTGAAGGGGCCACCGAATCGGGTATCCGTGACGATGTCACCGGACAGATCGGAGTTGACGATGCGGCAGCCGGTCAGAACGAGGAGAGAACCGGCGGCGATAGCGATGATGGTGCGTCTCATAGTGGTCACGGTAGCGACGGGGGGTTCGGGGGGCATCGTTCAGAGGGGGGAATTCCTCGTGGTGCACATGGGGGAGAACCCCTAAGGGTCGAGCGACGCAACCGAGCACGTCCCGACCGCACCAGCGCCCTCGACAGGAGTCGAACCTGCGACCTTCGGTACCGGAAACCGGCGCTCTATCCGCTGAGCTACGAGGGCGTGCACGGGACAACCCGCAACACGCAAGGCTACCAGCCCCCGTCGCCGAGAGAGTGGTCCCGGGAGAGGGGGGAGCCGGGGCACCGTCGTGGTGTCGGTCGCGAAATGGTGCCGTCGAACGCCAACGGATTTGCCCACTCGTACGTTGACGTAACATGACCCGCTTGCTGGTGCGCGCCCGCACGATCGTCGTCGTCGTTGCCGCTCTTCTCGGTTTCGCGTCGTGCGGTACGGGCGTATCGTTCCCCGCCGCCGCTCCCGATGCTCGGGGCACACTCGCCCCATACAACGACGACGGGCCGGCAGCGTCCTACCCGCCCGGTGTGGGCGTCTTCCACCTCACGATCGACGACGATCGGTACTCCTACTTCGCCGACGCTGTGCTCTCCATCGATGACGACACGGTTATCGGCAACCAGTTCGGTGACGTCCTGAGCGTGACGGATCTTTCCGCTGGCGACGCGGTCGACGTGTGGACGGACGCATGTGCGGAGTCCTTTCCCGTCCAATGTCGCGTGACCCACCTTCGCCTCACTAGCGTCGACTGAGTTCTGGGACGCTACCTTTCCGATCCGGGCATGTGCCGGGCCCGATAGACTCGCCCGGTGACCCCCGAGGAACTCTCCGCCGTCATCCGCACCTGCCTTGAGGCGGCGGTCGCGGCGGGGGAGATTGCCCTGGGTGGCGCGAGTGGGGGTACTGGTGGGGGCACCGGTGCGGGTACTGGTGCGGGAACCGGCGCGGGCACGGAAACCGTCGCGATCCCCGAACCCCTCGTCGAACGCCCCCGTCAGCGCGAGCACGGCGATTGGGCGACCAACGTCGCGATGCAAGTGGCGAAGGCGGCGGACATGCCCCCACGAGAAATCGCCACCCTGCTCGCCGCGCGGCTCGCGAGAGAACCCGGAATCGCATCGGCCGAGGCCGCCGGACCCGGATTCCTCAACATCTGTCTCGACGCGGACGCCGCGGGAGAACTCGCCCGCACCATCGTCGACGCGCGCGCGACCTACGGGCGTGGGACCAGCATGTCGGGCAAGACGGTCAACGTCGAGTTCGTGTCCGCCAACCCGACGGGGCCCATCCACTTGGGCGGTACCCGGTGGGCGGCGGTCGGGGATAGCCTCGCGCGCCTGTTCGAGGCGCACGGTGCCCGCGTGACCCGCGAGTACTACTTCAACGACCACGGCGTGCAGATCGACCGATTCGCGGCGTCGCTCCTCGCCAAGGCGCGAGGCGACGAGGCTCCGGAAGACGGCTATGGCGGTCAATACGTCGAGGACATCGCACGCGACGTTGTGGCCCAGGCGGTCGCCGCGGGAGAGCCCGACCCGACGACGCTTCCCGACGAGCAGGCCCTCGAGGTCTTCCGCGAGCGTGGCGTGGCGCTCATGTTCGCTCAGATCCGTCAATCGCTTCACGACTTTGGTGTGGACTTCGACGTCTACACGCACGAGGAATCCCTCCACGACTCCGGGGCGGTCGAGCGCGCCCTCGCCGAACTCAAGGCGAGCGGCGCCCTCTACGAGCACGACGGTGCCTGGTGGCTCCGCTCGACCGACTTCGGCGACGACAAGGACCGCGTCGTCATCAAGTCCGACGGCACGGAGGCGTACATCGCCGGCGACATCGCTTACATCCGCGACAAACACGAGCGCGGCGCCGACCTGTGCGTCTACCTCCTCGGGGCGGACCATCACGGGTACATCTCCCGCCTCAAGGCCGCAGCCGTCGCGCTCGGGTACCCGGCCGAGTCCGTCGAGGTCATCATCGGTCAGATGGTCAGCCTCGTCCGTGGCGGCGCCCCCGTGCGGATGTCCAAGCGGGCCGGAACCGTCGTCACCATGGAGGACCTCGTCGACGCCGTCGGCATCGACGCCGCCCGATACGCGCTCACGCGCTCGAGCGCGGACTCGACCCTCGACATCGACCTCGACCTCCTCGCCTCCCACACGAACGCCAACCCCGTCTTCTACGTCCAGTACGCGCACGCGCGCGCCGCCAACATCGCGCGCAACGCGGCGGAATACGGAATCTCTCGGGATCAGGCCTTCGTCCCGGCGCTTCTATCGGACGATTCGGAGACGGCGCTCCTGGCCGTCCTCGGGCGATTCCCCGGGATCGTCGCCCAAGCCGTCGAGTTCCGTGAGCAGCATCGCGTCGCCCGCTACCTCGAGGAATTGGCCTCGGCGTTCCATCAGTGGTACGACCATTGCCGCGTCACGCCTCACGGTGACGAGGACGTCTCCGACACCCACCGCACCCGCTTGTGGCTCAACGACGCCGCCCGCCAGGTCTTCGCGACCGGTCTCGGCTTGCTGGGCGTCGGCGCCCCCGACAGGATGTAGGGATGAACGCCGACGCAACCGTGTGGTCCTCCACGGTGACACGCGGCACCGATGGCGGGATCGAGGTCGGAGGCTGCGAGGTGGCGGCGCTCACGGCCGAGTTTGGCACCCCCCTCTACGTGCTCGACGAGGACGACTTCCGTGCGCGGGCCCAGGGCTTCACCGCCGCGTTCGCCCAGGCCTTCTCCCGGTACGGTGCCGATATCGACGTCTACTACGCGGGCAAGGCCTTCCTGTGTTCCCGCGTCGCCGCGTGGATGAAAAAGGATGGCCTCGGCCTCGACGTGGCGTCGGCGGGGGAACTCGAAATCGCCCTCCGCGGTGGCATGCCGCCTCAGCGCATCACGATGCACGGGAACAACAAATCCGACGCGGAGATCGCCCGCGCGCTCGAGGTCGGCGTGGGCCGGATCGTCGTCGATTCGCTTGCCGAGATCGATGTTCTCTCCGCCGCCGCGCAAGCCGAGGGTGTCATCGCACCGGTGTTGGTCCGCGTCGCGACGGGCGTGCACGCGGGAGGACACCAGCACATCGCGACCGCCCACGAGGACCAGAAGTTTGGCCTCTCGGTTGCCTCCGGCGCCGCGATCGAGGCCCTCAGGTTGTGCCACGAGGCCCCCTCCCTCAACCTGCTCGGGATCCACACGCACATCGGGAGCCAGATCCTTTCCCTCGACGCGTTCCGGGACAGCGCCGAACGCATGCTGCGCCTCCGGGCGGAGTTCGCCGCTTCATCGGGGTACGAGATGCCCCAGGTCGATCTCGGCGGTGGTTTCGCGATCGCGTACCGTCCGGGGGAAGACGTCCTGGACGCAGCCCAAGCGGCAGAAGGCATCGCCGACGCCGTCGCAGCCGCGCTTGAGGCGTCCGGGGGCTCGTGGCCTCACCTATCGATCGAACCGGGTCGCGCCATCGCCGGCCCCGCGGGCATGACGATCTACACCGTTGGGTTCACCAAGGAGGTTCGCCTTGCGGATGGCGGGGAGCGTCGATACATCGCCGTCGATGGCGGCATGAGCGACAACATGAGGCCCGTCACCTACGGGGTCGAGTACACAGCCGCTCTCGCCTCCCGCGAGAGCGACGCCCCGCTCGTCCGATCCCGCGTCGTCGGCAAACACTGTGAATCGGGCGACATCCTCGTCCAGGACGTGGACCTCCCGAGCGACATTCAACGTGGTGACCTCCTTGCTACCCCCGCGACCGGCGCGTACGGCAGGGTGATGGCCAACAACTACAACGCCGCGTTGCGATCCGCCGTCGTCTCCGTCAAGGGGGGTAAGGCGCGGCTCCTCATTCGCCGCGACACGATCGAGGACCTGCTCGCCTGGGACGTCGCGCGGTAGCGGACCCGCCTAACCGACCCACTCGACGATCGACGTACACGCCCCGACGATGATGTCCATGGCGTGGTGGTAGGCATCGTCGCCGTGCCCATACGGATCGTGCACGTCCTGGTATTCGGCCGGTTGCTCCGCGCGCGCGGCATCGAGGAGCGCCGCGGCGGTGCGGATGCGATCGATGCGATCGTTCCCCGCAGGACGACGGGCCCGCTGGGTGAGCTCGGCGGCCTCGGTCAGCACGAAGGTGTTGGGAGGAGCGGCGCCGAAGTGGCGGGCGATCCACGCCAAGTGGAGGTGGGTCGCGACGAGGACGAGGTCGGAGGACTCCACGTCGGCCATCTCGAGTTGCCGGGCGACGTGCTTCGATCCGTCGAGGCCCACGCTCTTCATGGCGGCGAGCATCGGTGCGGGAGAATGCCAGCCCGCGGCCGCCATCGTCCCCGCGGAGGTCACGGTGGCGGCATCCACCCACGCCCGCGCCAAGTACGCCTCCATCGCAGCGGATCGACAGATGTTGCCGGTACAGACGCACTTGACGGTCGCAAGGGCGGGTTCCATCGAGGCCGGATCGATCATGGGGGGCTCGCTCACGGGCTCTCCTGAAGGGCGATGGGGCGGTTGACTACCCTGAGCCTATCGGGGGAGCGGCATCCTCCGCGTGGGGGGATTACCGGAGCCCGGAATTCGCTCTGACGGCCGATGACAGCCAGGGTCCTATCCGGGCATCGTTTCCTGTGGAAGAACATCACGAAAGGAAACCTCCCATGGCGATCCTCGCGCACTCGCCTCACACCATTACAGAAGACGTTTCACGCGCCCTCGATCCCGGGGTGACGCGCATGGAACTCGTCACCCTCGCGGCTCACCGCGACATGCGGGTGCGTGCCGCGGTGGCGTCACGGGTCGACGCTCCGATGGCCTCGCTCATCTCGCTCGCCCATGACGACGACATTCGGGTGAGGCAAGCCCTTGCGGGAAACCCCACGAGCCCGCTATGGGTTCTCCGCACGCTCGCGGTGGACCGCCGACCCCAGATCCACGATGTCGCTCTCGCCCGTCTGCGGACGCTCAATGGAGTGGCGTAGACTCCCGACTATCCTTCGTTGACCGCTCGGCCCCCGGGATTTCCCCGGGGGCTGTTGCGTTTACCAGGGGGAGCAACACGCGGGCGGTCCGAGGCCTCATGGAGAACCGGCGTCACCGGTAACCTAACCGTGAACGAGGGAAGGAGGGGGCATGGCGGAGACGGTGGTGGTTAACGATCCCGAGGCGGCGCGTGCCTTCGGGGAGATCTCTCGGACCGAGGGGGGGCGGGTCTCGCTTCGGGTGGGAAACGATCGTTTTGACCTCAACCGATGGGGGACCCTCGTGGCCTCGTCGCTTGTTGTCGGCGGCCCACGCATGGGGAAGGCGCTGCGGGTCTTGCGTATCCGACGGATGAAGCGACCCCGAGCGGCGTCCGCGGCCTCAACGAGGGCAGCGGTGTCGACGGCGGTGATCGCCCAGCCCCTCGGCTCCAATGGGTCGACGGATGCGCCAGCCACGGCCAAGCCCGACCGCGCTACTCGTCGCGCACGTCGCCGCGTGAAGCGATACGCCTCCGGCCGGATATAGATCGCGACCGACGCGGACGAGGCGCGGGCTTTCCTCGAGCGCGCACTCGCGACATCGGAGCCGGTCGTCGTGCGATATGGGGACGCCGAGGTGACGATGACACCGGAGGGGTCGAGGGCTGTCCTCAGCCTGTTCGCGACCTCCCGGGTTCGCCTCGCCTTCGTCCACCTCTTGCTGGACGCGGATCGCTTCCGGCCCCAGGGGGAGGCTAAAGCCAAGTCCGCGATGGCGGGGTCCGAAACCGCACAGCCCGCGACGGCGACGTCGAGGAAGACCCAGGCGTCCGACCCCTCCGACCCGTGGGGCCCGTTTTCACAAGACTTCCCCATCTCCCGGGGCGCGTAACGGCGATCGTGGAGGGGACGGCAAACCCCCACGAACCTCAGTGGCCTAACCGGTAGAGTTGGCGCGTGGCAGAAGCATCCCCTCGCGTCCGCGTCGCCTTGCTCGGAGCCGGTATCGTCGGCTCCCAGGTCGCGCGGCTCCTGTACACGGGAAGGGACGACCTCGCCCAGCGCGTCGGCGCCCCCCTCATCATCTCGGGTATCGCCACCATGGATCCCGACGACGAGCGCCTCGCCGGACTCCCACGCGAACTCCTGACCACCGACGCGGCGTCGCTCATCCCGGACGCCGATATCGTCGTCGAGCTGATCGGTGGGATCGAACCCGCCCGCACCTTTGTCCTTCAGGCGCTCGCCGCGGGCAAGGCCGTGGTGACCGCGAATAAGGCACTCCTGGCGGAGTGTGGCCCGGAGATCTACGAAGCCGCGGATACCAACGGGGTCGACCTCTATTTCGAGGCCGCCGTCGGTGGGGCCATACCCCTCATCCGCCCCGTGCGCGAGGGGCTCGCGGGCGATCGCGTCGTCCGTATCCTCGGCATCGTCAACGGGACCACCAATTACGTTCTCGATCGCATGGCGACGGCCCACCTCGGGTACGAGATCGCCCTCAAGGAAGCGCAGGAGTTGGGTTTTGCCGAAGCCGACCCGACCGCCGACGTCGAGGGGTACGACGCTGCGGCTAAGATCGCCATCCTTGCCTCCCTCGCGTTCCACATGCGCGTGCGTCTCGACGACGTCTACCGGGAAGGCATTACGGAGATCACGCCACACGACGTTGCGGCCGCTGCGGAATCGGGACACGTCATCAAACTTCTGGGGATCGCGGAACGCTCCGAGGATGGGGTAACCGTCCGTGTCCACCCGACCCTCGTCCCACTTCAGCACCCCCTTGCGACCGTCGGTGGCGCGTTCAACGCGGTTTTCATCGAGGCGGAGGCGGCGGGGCAATTGATGTTCTACGGCCTCGGCGCGGGGGGAGTCCCCACCGCGTCCGCCGTCCTCGGGGACATCGTCTCGATCGCCCGTCACCGCGTGCTCGGTGGCGCCGGCCCCCGCGAGTCGAACTACGTCTCCCTTCCGCTCTTGCCCATTGGGGCGTCGCGCACCCGGTTCCAAATCCGCCTTGAGGTAGACGATCGCCCCGGTGTGCTCGCCAAGGTCGCCGCGATCCTCGGCGCGCACCGCGTCTCGATCGAGTCCGTACGCCAGCCCCCGAGTGGTGGCGCCGAGGGCAGTGCCCAACTCGTCATCTCCACCCACGAGGCGGTCGAGTCGGATCTCCGCGAGACCGTGGAGGAGATTCGCGCGTGCGAGGTGGTTCGCGCCGTCCTGTCGGTCTTGAGGATCGAGGGGGAATAGTGGCGCTCTGGCGTGGGGTCATCCGCGAGTACCTGGAGTACTTGCCGTTCACCATTGGCGACCCCATCGTCACGCTCGGCGAAGGCGGCACTCCGCTCGTTCCCGCGGACACGATCTCCCAGCGGGTGGGGGCGGATGTTCACCTCAAGGTCGAGGGGGCCAACCCGACGGGAAGCTTCAAGGATCGTGGCATGACGGCGGCGATCACCCAGGTGGTCAAGGAGGGTGGGACGACGGTCGTATGCGCATCGACCGGGAACACGTCGGCTTCCGCCGCCGCCTACGCCGCGCGAGCGGGTTTGGTGTGCGCCGTCATCCTTCCCCAAGGCAAGATCGCGGCGGGGAAGATGGCGCAGGCCATCGTCCACGGGGCCAAACTGCTCCAAGTCGATGGGAACTTCGACGATTGCCTTGACATCGCCCGCGCGCTCGCGGAGGACTACGCCGTCGCTCTCGTCAACTCCATCAACCCGTACCGCCTCCAGGGGCAAAAGACCGCGGCGTTCGAGATTTGCGACGCCCTGGGAGACGCCCCCGACATCCACGTGCTGCCGGTGGGGAACGCGGGAAACATCTCCGCGTATTGGATGGGATACACGGAGTACGCCGACCACGGGGAGGCGACGCATCGCCCGATCATGTGGGGCGTCCAGGCGGAGGGTGCCGCTCCCTTCGTCAAGGGTGAGCCGATCAAGAACCCCGAGACCGTGGCGACGGCCATCCGCATCGGCAACCCGGCGTCGTGGGACCTCGCGGTAGCGGCGCGCGACGAGTCCGGCGGGTGGATCCGCGCGGTGTCCGACCGGCAGATCCTCGACGCCCAGGCGATGATCGCTGGCGAGGTCGGGGTATTCGTCGAACCCGCGTCGGCCGCCTCCGTCGCCGGGCTCCTCGTCGCTGCGGAGGCAGACGAGATCCCCGAGGGGGCGTGCATCGTGTGCACCGTCACCGGCACGGGCCTCAAGGACACCGAGACCGCGCTCAGCGGGCGCGTGCCCGACCCGACCGTCATTCCCGTTGACGTTGTCGCCGCGGCCGAGGCGCTGGGGT
>Ga0315536_1001647_pt1 | contig 11147 bp, 10 predicted proteins | sample SalMarSW160230MG_FD_203093 | JGI IMG/M metagenome (GOLD analysis project Ga0315536, IMG submission 203093) | Salt marsh sediment microbial communities from the Plum Island Ecosystem LTER, Massachusetts, United States - Salt Marsh Sediment SW1602-30 ... | reverse complement strand
ACGAAAAACCAATTCAGCCATGAAGAAAATAAAAATAATAATATATCTGATACTCATTCTGGTCCTTATTATTGTACTCGGACAAAGTATATTTATTGTTAAAGAGACTGAACAGGTAGTAATTACTCAGTTTGGTAAACCAGTTGGGAATGCTATTGTAACCCCGGGACTCAAATTTAAAACTCCTTTCATCCAGAAAGCGAATTTTTTCGATAAGCGATATCTGGAATGGGATGGTGATCCCGATCAGGTACCTACCAAGGATAAAAAATACATCTATGTTGATTACTATGCTCGCTGGCAGATAACCGATCCTCTTCAGTTCTTTAAAAGATTAACCAACGAACGGGGTGCACTAACGCGACTTGATGACATATTGGATGGTGAAACCCGCGATTATATTGCGGGACATAATATTGAAGAAATTGTAAGAACCAGTAACCGTACTCCCCTTTCAACTGATTCCATCAGTGAACTTCTGGGAGATTCACTCCTGACAATTTATGTCGGCCGGCAAAAGATACAGGCTTTGATACAGCAATCGGCTAATGCAAAAGCTTCCGACCTTGGAATTGTAATACTCGATTTTCGTTTCAAAAGGATCAATTACATTGAAGATGTCCGGCAACAGGTTTATGAACGTATGAAGAGTGAACGTTACCGGATTGCCGATAAATTCCGCTCCGAAGGACAGGGTGAAGCTTCACGCATAAACGGAGAAAAGGAAAGGGAACTTAAAACAATTCAGTCGGGTGCATTTCGCGATGCGGAAGAAATAAAGGGAAAAGCTGATGCTGAGGCTGCCGCAATATATGCTGCGGCCTATGATCGTTCGCCAGCAAGCAGGGAACTTTATGCCTTTTTAAAATCGATGGAGACTTTTGAAAGAACCTTTGATGAACAGACTTCTGTTATTCTATCGACCGATAGTGAGCTTTATAAATACCTCAAAGGAATGAGGTAATATAATTCTTAAACAAAATACTTAAGGGTGTCTGATAGGACACCCTTTTTTTATATTAAGAAGCCAGCAGCTGTTACACCTGAAGTTGATAACTATTCTCTGACTATTAATTAACCAGATAATTATCCATTTCAATTACAGACTTCAGCAATTTTTACTAATTTGCAGTACAATGCAATTATTATGAAGGCAAACCCTGCATGCTATGAGAATTATCCCTGGCATATAATAGTTATTGCCAACCTTGTAGGAATTGCAATCTATACTGCCGGAGCTTTGATTATTTCCAAATTAGGGATAGTACCACTTGTTTTATACCTGGTTTTTATTGTAATTCTCGAGGTGAGATTACTTAAGGTAAGTTGTACCAAATGTTGCTACTATAACCGGTACTGTGCTTTCGGTAAAGGAAAACTCAGTGCATTATTCTTTAAAAAGGATGATCCATCACTTTTTCAGGCGAAGAATTTCAATTGGTATTCACTACTTCCTGATATACTTGTATCCATTATTCCTCTCCTACTCGGGATCTATCTCCTGATTTCCGACTTCAACTGGATAATACTACTCCTTATGCTAACTCTTATCATTTTGTCTTCTTTCGGTAATGGAATGGTCAGGGGTTCAATGGCATGTGCTCATTGCAAGCAGAAAGAATTAGGATGTCCAGCCGATCAGTTTTTCACCCAGTCCAATAAGTAGTAAAATTTGAATCAGGATTAAAGAAAGAGTGGTTTTAGGTGTCTTTCCAGAAGATTATACCTCACCTGTTCAGCAATTACCTGCCTGTATTCGTCAAGCGCCAATGTAAAATCGTCTCCCATCTCAACTGCAATTTTATAGGCCACATGGATTAATTGCCTGAAATCGCGATTATATTCATTGCAGCTCGGATCATGTATTAGTGCTTTTACATATTGTTCACTGTTCCAAGAATTTACTACTTTTTCATCGGGCAGATTTTTGGGATTTATGTTAAGTACTGAAGCATAAGGTCCTGTCAATTCATCATACCGTAACATTGCCTTTGAATATATATCTTTTGCAATGTCAAGACCTTTTCCGTCTGCTTTAGCTAAACCTATTACTTCTTCAAGCCAAGTGGTTCCAGCCGTTTTCACATGAATACCTGTTTTGAATTTTTTAAGGGCTTCTTTTATAGCAGGATAAAGAGAGAATTTATCACTCCCGCTATGTACGCTGAGTTTCAGACTATCAGGCATTCCTAAAGTTTTTATAGCAAACAGTATGACCGCAACATCCTGTTCGAATTCTTTGGCAAACTGGGCAACCTCACCAATATAATCAATTCCCTTAGCAAACAGACCGGTAAATTTTGGTGCAATGGTTTGCACCTCAACTCCCATATGTTTTAATTCTGCCAAAATAAAGAACAGATCGATGGGAGTCTGGGCACTATCAGTTTCATCCATCGAAACTTCGGCAACAAAATTATCTTTCCCTTTTTTCAAGGTAATATGGTTGTAAATTTTTGCCACTTCCTGAATTGCAAGTAAATATTTATCAGCTGTCTGCGTTAAAAATTCCTTTGAAATATTAAATTCTTCATCTATTCCCGGAATCGATAATTTATTAAGGTACTTACTATGTCGTTTAACAAAATCTTCCCGCTTAACTGCATCAGCCGACTTACCAATGAAATGAGCTACATCGATGGTAAAAAAGTTACTAAACTCCATAAATTCATCAACTGTTTCCATACCAATATGATCGGCATCGACATAGAAATTTTTTGTCCATCCGGCATTAGTCACTGCATTCCTTGCTTCATTTAACACGGAAGCCTGTGTGGTTTTAACAATTTTATGCTCACGGTACGATTTGTTCCACACCGGAACTATCTCGATACCTGTATTGCAAATTTGTTTTATAGCTTCGAGTTGTGCGTCACCCTCCATGGAGAACCTGTCCCCTATTCCAAAAGAATATTTTTCAATTCTCATCCGTAATTGATTATCTTGTTATAATAATTTAAAGTTACTTTTTCCTGATTCATTACATCGACTAATAACCAGATGAAAAACTACATTATAATTTAATAAGCTATAAGGGAAAGAAAAAAGGTGACCTCTGCAAAACTCATCTACAACTCAATATTAGGTCAATTAACGATCGTATTTCCTAATAGGTTGAAAATATTACTAAACCTTAATAAGGACTAAATAAACCCCATCTTGCAAAGGTCACTATCTTAAATAATGAATCAGGTCCGTCCAAAGCCAAAATAATTTCTGGCGTTAAAATAGCTGATGTTTTCTACCATTTTACCCAATAAATCCTTATCGCTGGGTATTTCTCCATTCTCCACATCATTGCCAAGCAAGTTACAAAGAATTCTTCTAAAATACTCATGTCGGGGGTAAGAAAGTAAACTTCTTGAATCGGTTAACATACCAACAAACCTGCTAAGCAGTCCCAGTGTAGAAAGTGCGTTCATCTGCCGTTCCATACCATCCTTCTGATCGAGAAACCACCATCCTGATCCGAACTGGATTTTACCCGGCACTTTCCCATCCATAAAATTACCCAGCATGGTGGCAACAACCTCGTTATCGGCCGGATTCAAATTGTAGATGATGGTTTTTGCCAATTTATTATCTATATCCAGCCTGTCAAAAAACCTTGACATGGGAATAGCAACAGGATAATCACCGATGGAATCAAATCCCGTATCGGGTCCGATTTCCCTCAACATTCTTGTATTATTGCTTCGCATAGCTCCCACATGATACTGTTGTGTCCATCCTTTTTCATGATCCATAACCGCCAGCTCATACAACATGGCCGATTTGAATTTTAAGGCATCCTGAACCTCAATATCTTTCCCGTTCCTTACCTGGTTGAAAATCGATTCTATTTCTTTTTGTGTGTAGGGTTCGACCATAAAATTTTCCAGACCCCGGTCGGATAATCTGCAACCTGATTCATGAAAATAGGTCTGACGAACCCGGAGAGCATCCAACAGTTGGTTGAATGTTGCAATATCAATTTTGGTAAGGGAGGATAATTTTTCCAAATACGCATTATATGCTTTGGTATTTTCTATAGCCATCGATTTATCAGGCCTCCACGTAGGCAAAACATGAATATCAAAACCCTCCTCTTTAACCTTTTTATGATACTTCAGATCATCGGCCGGATCATCAGTAGTACATACAACTTCAACCTTCATCATTTTCATCAAACCCCGAACGCTGAATTCCTTTGTCTGCAGCATAGATGATGACTTATCGTATACTTTTTTTGCGCTTGAAGGATTGAGTAAATCCTCGATTCCAAAATACCTTCTGAGTTCCAAATGTGTCCAGTGATATATTGGATTGCGCAAAGTATTGGGAACTGTCTCTGCCCATTTTTCAAATTTTTCATAATCGCTGGCATTCCCGGTTATGTATTTCTCATCTATACCATTTGAGCGCAGCGCCCGCCATTTATAATGATCGCCATAGAGCCATGCCTGCGTAATATTCTCAAACTGAATATCGTCCCCTATCTGCTGAGGAATCAGGTGGCAATGATAATCGATAATTGGTAAATTTTTGGCATGCTTATGATACAGGTATTCTGCTGTTTTGGTTTGCAATAGAAAATTATCATCCATAAATTTTTTCATCGTAATGATTTTTATTCGTTGGATTGTTTTTTAATATTAAGTAATCTCATTTTCGCCCTTCACGTAGCCAAAATTGGCAAGTATTCCTCCATCGACATATAAAATATGACCATTGACAAAGTTACTTGCTTTGGAAGCAAGGAAAAGTGCAGCATGTCCAACATCCTCAGGCTCACCCCACCTGCCTGCAGGAGTGCGAGTCATTACCAGATCGTTAAAGGGATGATTGCCTTCGCGAATTGGTGCTGTTTGAGTCGTGGCAATATAACCGGGCCCAATTCCATTGACCTGGATATTATATTTTGCCCATTCACAACACATATTGGCAGTAAGCAATTTTAATCCTCCCTTTGCAGAGGCATATGCCGAAACTGTGTTTCTGCCGTATACACTCATCATAGAGCACATATTGATGATTTTTCCGCTTCTTTTTTCAATCATTCCCGGAACAACACGTTTAGCAACGATCAGTGGAGCGACCAAATCGATATCAATTACCTGTTTGAAATCGGCGACTGGCATATCGAGAATGGGAATACGCTTAATAATACCTGCGTTGTTCACCAGAATATCAATTGGACTAATATTTCGTTCTATCTCGGTTATACCCTTATCCACAGCTTTCTCATCGGTAACATCGAATTTTAAAGCATACGCATCGATTCCTGACTTTTGATATTCTTTTTTACAGGAGGTCAGTTTTTCATCCGATAGGTCGTTGACTGCAATCCTGGCACCTGCCTTTCCCAGAATAGTGGCAATAGCCATACCTATACCATGAGTACCACCGGTAATCAGGGCAACTTTTCCTGTAAGATCGAATAACTCGTTAATCATAGTTATATCCTATTTTAATGTTAACTAAAACTAGCGTAAATCATTTGGCTTCACGGTATCCATATCGCCATAATCGAGATTTTCGCCACCCATGCCCCATATGAATGTGTATTTTCCCGTGCCGGCACCGGCGTGAATCGACCAGGTTGGAGAAATGACAGCTTCCTCGTTCTGCACCCAGATATGACGAGTCTCCTTTGGTTCACCCATAAAATGGCAGACAGCCTGATTTTCTGCAACATCGAAATAAAAATAAGCTTCCATCCGTCTGCCATGAGTATGAGGCGGCATGGTATTCCATACGCTTCCTTCTTTCAGTTCGGTCATCCCCATTTGCAACTGGCAGGTTTCCACTATACTGTTTACCAGAAGTTTATTTATTTTCCGTGCGTTGGAAGAACTTAATGTGCCCAACTCAACCGATTCTGCTTCGGCAAGAGTAACTTTCTTTGTTGGATAAGCTTTATGAGCCGGTGCGGAATTGATATACAGTTTCGCCGGAGTTTTCTTATCAGTCGAGGAAAATACTACTTCTTTTGTTCCCTGCCCGACATATATAGCTTCCTTATGGTTCAATTCAAATTTATTGCCATCCACAATAATTACAGCCCTGCCTCCAATATTAATAATTCCCAATTCCCTGCGATGTAAAAAATATGTAGCCTTCAAGGGATCGATGGTTTCAAGTTTCAATTCCTTGTTCACAGGAAAAATACCTCCAACAATAAACCTGTCATAGTCGGTATATACAAGATTTATACTATCCGTTTCAAACAGGTTTTGCACCAGGAATTCATCCCTCAATCTCTTTGTGTCATATGCTTTAGCATCGGCGGGATGCGATGCATAGCGGATCTGATAGTTGATATTTTTCATAGTATTCATTTACTTTAATTCCATTGTTTAAAAACCAAATAATCGGGGTAACCATAAACTCAGAACAGGAATGTAGGTTACCAGCATTAAACTGATGATCATCGCAGCAAACATAGGAAGCAATGGTTTTATCACCGATTGAATTTTTACATTCCCCACACTGCAACCGACAAATAAAACCGTTCCTACCGGCGGAGTGATAAGTCCTACACAAAGATTCATAATCAGTATGATACCGAAATGTATCGGGTCGATCCCTAATTGCTGTGTTACAACCGGCAGAAAAATAGGAGTAAAGATTAAAACCGCCGGAGTCATATCCATGAAAATACCAACAAATAGTAATATCATATTGATTATTAACAGGATAACTATAGGACTATCGCTGATGTTTAATAAACCAGCACTTACGGTTTGTGGTATATTCTCGTACGACATGATCCACGATAGACCCATTGAAGTTGCAACAAGCAGCATGACAATAGCTGTGGTAGAAATAGTTTTGAGAATAACATCCGGTAAATCTTTCCATTTTATCTCCCGGTATATAAAAGCCAAGACCAAACAATACAGAACAGCAACAGCCGAAGCCTCGGTAGCAGTGAAGTAGCCGGCAATAAGTCCTCCGATAACAATTACCAGAAGCAGTAAGCTGGGAAGTGCCTCCCAAAATTTACGAACACCAACTCTGAAAGGGACACGCTCGCTAACCGGATATTTTTTACGAAATGCATAGGCTGCTCCAACAGCCATCAGCGCAAATCCCATTATAATTCCCGGGATATATCCTGCAATAAACAAAGCAGAAATGGATATTCCTCCGCTTGCCAGAGAATAGACTATTAAAATATTACTCGGAGGAATAATCAGACCGGTTGTTGCCGAACTCGAGTTTATGGCCACGCTAAAATTCTCGTCATATCCCTCTGCTTTCATTCTTGGATGCATTATAGTGCCAATTGCTGAAGCTGAGGCAGCTGCAGAACCCGAAATGGCTCCAAACAACATATTGGCAATAACATTGACAAAAGCCAAACCACCAGGCAAACCGCCTACCAAAACCTTGGCAAAATCAATCAGTCTGATGGCTATTCCTCCCCGATTCATTAGTTGACCTGCAAAAATAAAAAACGGAATGGCAAGCAGCACAAAACTGTCCAGGCTTGTTGCAATGCGTTGTGCCATTGTGGTGAATGCCGGAAGTACGTCAATTGTCAGCAACATAGTAACAATACCCGATATACCGATACTATATGCAATAGGTACTCCGATGGCAAGTAAAACAATAAATGTAGAGACTAAAACAATAATGCCTATCCAATCCATATGTTATAGTTTTAATTCTTTTTATCCGAAATATTTACTACGAACATATCAACAATGGCATAAAAGCCTATTAAAAAACCTGACAGAGGAACAATAAGATATACAATTCCAACAGGTAGCTCCATGCTAGGGGAAAGCTGCCCAAGATAAAAACGTGTAGACACCAGCCATATACCTCCAACTATCATAACACTCAACGAGAATAGCAGGATTAATACATTAATTATTCCGGATAATAATACTTTCCCCCGATCACCGAGCTTTGTAACTAGTAAGTCTATAGCCAGATGTTGCTTTTTTCCTGTTACATAGGCAGCCCCTAATAGAGCAACCCAAATAAGCAGGAAGCCTGCCAGCTCATCTGTGAAAGAGTATAATTCTGCTGGGATCTGAACTCCAAAGTTATTAACCAACAACCGGTTTAAATAACGACTGATTACCTGCCATAAAACATCCACCACAAGAATGATCATAAACACAATCATTACCCATTCCAATACCTTATCAACTAATGTTTTTATTTTCATCTTATATTCATTATTGAGCCGTGTTTCTGATCTCAGTAATTAATGACCAAAGCATTTCGTTCGATCTCATATCCTCATACAGAGGATCGACCCTAGTTGAAAACTCTGTTTTATCGGGGTACATAATCTCAACTCCCGCCTTTTTCACTCCTTCAAGCGCTTCTTTTTCAGATTCCATCCATAATTTTCTCTGCACAATCACCGATTCATCTGCTGCTTCCTGCAACCACCTTTTCTCTTCCTCTGTAAGTTTATCCCAGATAATCGTACTTATAAGCAAAACATCAGGAATAGTTGTATGCTCATCAAGTGAGTAGAATTTGCATATATCATAATGCCTGGAAAGATAAAAGCTAGGAGGATTATTTTCTGCACCATCGACAACTCCACTCTGTAATGCAGTATATAATTCGCCCCATGAAATAGGAGTTGGAGATCCACCCAAGGCTGTTATCATATTGGTAGCTGTAATGCTTTTCATAACCCTTATTTTCATTCCTTTAAGGTCGTCAGGAGAATGTATTGGCTTGTCCTTGGTATAGAAGCTACGAGATCCGGCATCGTAAAAGCATAAACCCCTGATCCATAGCTTAGTGCCTGACGTCAGGATTTTCTTACCAATATCGCCATCAAGAACAGTAAAGGAATGTTCCCTGTCCCTGAAGATATAAGGCATACCTAATACCTTATACTCTTCAACAAATCCTTCCATTACAGCAGCTGAAACTTTTGTAATAGCAAGGCTTCCGATTTGCAGTAATTCAAGACATTCTTTCTCTGAGCCCAATTGTCCGCTCGGGTAAATTTGAATTTCGAGTCTGCCTCCTGATTTTTCATAAACCCGCTCAGCCATATAGACCATTGCCTTATGGACGGAATGTGACGGATCAAGAATATGGGCTATTTTAAGCACCTTCTTTTTCTGAACGGTTCTGCAACTGTTAAAAGTTAGACTTATGCAACAAATAATAATTAGTATCCTGAATAGACTTTTCACTCTGAATTTTATTATTTAAGAGGTTTCAGATCTTCTCCCAGAGGAGTCATGTTAGGCATCAGCAAGTGTACAATTCCAAGCGTTACCAGATAAATCATTCCAGCTCCAAAGAAAGCATAAAAATAAGCTGACGGGCCACTCGAGGTGAGCAAAGATCCAAGAATTTTATCTGCTACAATACCTGCAATAGCGCCCACCATTCCTCCAATTCCTATAACCGAAGCTGTTGCTTTTTTCGGAAATACATCGGAAACTACAGTGAATATATTTGCTGCCCATGCCTGGTGACCTCCGGCTGCCAATGCAATCAGGAGAATTGCTATCCAGTACATTTTATTGGTTCGCATGGAGTTAAAAACGGCAAACTCATAAGCGCTCAGCATGGTTTTTCCAGCATCTTTCTCTACAAAGTTCCGAAACTCAGCTTCAGTAGTTTTTTCTTTTTTATCAATCGCTTTACTATTTATCTTTTTTAGTGCAAAAATCAGGTCATCAGAAACAACATAATTCGATTCAATTGTTTTAATAGTTTCATCATCAATCATATAGGTTCCGCTAGCGGTAGCTGAATGCTGCACAATAAAATCGATATAGGGAGCTGTTGCTGTTTTTCCATAAGATTCACCCAAATCATCCTCAAAATTTCTGGCAGCTCTATATTCTTTTCCAATATAAGTTTCTACGTTAGCAATCAAAGCAGGAGGGACATCCATCATTTTACCCTCTATTTTCACCTGAGTTTCCTCCAGAATTTCAATTCTTTCCGGAGTTACTTTAAATCCGGTTTGAACTTTTGTGACAAACATTACCGGAAGGATAATAATAGCACAAAGCAAGAGAGTAAACTTCCGGGCTTTATTAATACTCCATCCTTTTTTGATAAAGTAAGACGATAGCCACCCTCCGGAAATACTTCCTATATCGGCCATTAAGTAAATAACAATTAAAGGAAGAGCCAGCGAATGAATATCGAGGCCAAACATATCGAAAAGGAATTTCCCTGCCCAGAAAAGATAGAACCACCATACAGCATCGGTAAGTTTAAGAATAGGGAAAGCCCAGGTTTGTTTCACAAATAAAACTTTTGTCCAGGGGAGTTTCTCAGTAGTCTCAATCTGTGAATCGCTATTAATATATTCTAACTCCTTTTTCGAGACTTTAGGATGCACCTCCGGTTTTCGATACATACTAAGCCAAAGCACAACCCAAATGGCACTAAAAAATCCTGTCATCAGAAAAGCAAATTGCCAGTTTTTACCGGTTGATGAAACAACAACCAAAGGAATAAGCAAGGGGGCTAAAATGGCACCAATATTGGTGCCTGCATTAAATATCCCATTCGCCAGCGCCCTATCTTTTTTAGGAAACCATTCAGCTACTGTTTTGACAGCTGCCGGAAAATTTCCTGATTCTCCAAATCCAAGACCAAACCGGGCAATCATAAATCCTACTACACTAAAGGCAGGACGAACGGCAGCATGCAGCATACCGAAAATACTCCATATACCTATAGAGATTGCATATCCGATTCGTGTGCCAAAACGGTCAATTATACCACCCATGGTTAGCATCCCAATGGCATAGGCAATTTTAAATACAATACTAATATTCGCATAGTCAAGGTCGGACCAGTTGAAAATCTTATACTGCAAAGTTGGAGCTAATACACCTATCACAGTCCGATCCATATAGTTTATGGTGGTTGCCATAAACAACATGGCAAGAATGCGCCAGCGATAATTTCCAATTTTTCCGGTCGTTGTCATAGTAATTGATTTGAGTGAGATTTAATATTCATATTTGGTTTAAACATTATAAGTCGATGATGAAGTATTCCCCCCTCTGCCGGTCCAGTTTGTATGAAAAAATTGTCCTCTTGGTTCATCGATCCTCTCGTATGTATGCGCTCCAAAATAATCACGCTGAGCCTGTAATAAATTGGCCGGAAGTCTCTTACACCTGTAACCATCGAAATAAGCCAGAGCG
>Ga0315536_1001646_pt1 | contig 11150 bp, 3 predicted proteins | sample SalMarSW160230MG_FD_203093 | JGI IMG/M metagenome (GOLD analysis project Ga0315536, IMG submission 203093) | Salt marsh sediment microbial communities from the Plum Island Ecosystem LTER, Massachusetts, United States - Salt Marsh Sediment SW1602-30 ... | reverse complement strand
CTACGTCAAGGGCGCGAACATCGCCGGCTTCATCAAGGTCGCCGACGCGATGCTCGACCAGGGTATCGTCTAACGGCGTGGCCCTGCATTACGCAGACAGAAGGGCGGGCCATTCGGCCCGCCCTTCTCATTCCTGCCATTTCCTGCCGGTCATTACCTGTTTCCCAGTTCCTTTTCGAGAGCGGCGATCCGGTCCCTCATCGCGGCCAGTTCACGTTCGACACGGCTGTTATTGATCTCCTCTGATTCTGTCCGCTCGAGCGCCGGGTCCGAATCCGAAGGCGCGTCCCCCTCAGCCATGGTGAGGATGTCGACCGTTCCGTACATCGTGGGCACGTATATCAGGGTCAGGGTCTCGTCGGCTATCCGGACATCGCCCATGTCCTCTCTTCCGAGCAGGTAGTAGGTGTAGGTCCCGGGAGACGCTACCTCGAAGACCCCCTGGACGGTCACGGGGACCCAGTAGGAAGCTGTCGGCAGCGGGCCGGGGATAAACACCTGTATCTGCGGGCCAGAGGCGAAGCTGGACGGGTTGTCTGATATCCCGAAGGCCCCGGAGTCGCCGGTAAGATTTGTGTGGATGAGCTGGATCTCGGCCGTCGCTATGGCGAAGACGTACCCTGCCGCCGGGACGGTGATGGATCTCAGCGCTGAAGCGGAGGGGCCGCTGCTCAGCGCGTAGGTGACCGTCCTCCAGTCGGAGGCCACTCCAGGCTCGTTGAGGATCTCGGCGGACCCGATGGCGTCGGCCGGGAGCACGACCGACGAGTTGCCAGAGTCGTTCATGTTGAAGATGGACGAGCGGGCGGTGCCCGAAATCGAGACGTATGCCGCTTCGCTGCCCTGGTAGTTTCCGTCCACCGTGAATCCGGGGCTTGCGTCGTTCCTCCTTACGGAGAAGTAGCCTCCCGATCCGTTCGCATCCGCCTCGGTGGTCGCGAGGATTGCGGCTCCCGATTCGTCATACAGCCTGAAATTCCCTCCGTTGGCGTTTGACCAGAACTTCGTCGACATGTTTGACGCGCCATACAACTCGAGGTCCCCCGTATCGAACAGTTTCATCCTTCTCACGCCGCCCGTATTGAACAGGACCGAGCCGGACGGCCTGTTGTTGTAGAACGCCATGGCTCCGGCGTAGGGGGTCGGGCTCGTGTCGTCGTATAGTCTGATGCCGGCGAGCTGGCCATTTTCGTCTTGGAATATGATCGCTTCTCCCGATGACGTCCCGGTGCTGGGATTTTCGATCGTTATTCCCACCATCGCGTCGGTGTCTTCCATGATGTGGAGATTCGAGGAGGGCGAAGCGGTACCGATTCCGATGTCTGTGCCGTTGTTGTAAAGGTTGCCCGCGGCTACCCATCCGCCGTTATATCTCAGAGTCTGCCCGGCTGTTCCGGTGGGAAGTGAACCGGTGGTAAATGAGTTCCAGCTACTTCCATTGTATCCCTCGAAATCGCTCCCCGTCCAGCGGATCGTTCCCGCGTTGTTGTTTGTATTATTGCCAAGCTTCAGTGCACCAGGGATATTGAGAGATTCGTAAATTGCTGTGCTCCCGAAGCTGGCCCAGCCGTTAGGCTGGACCACCATGGCGTAATTACCGTCGAGGTAAAGGTTCCATTTGAAGGAGGAGTCGAGAAAATGGTTTCCCCGTGTAATGTTCTGTTTCTGGTATCCGTAGCTGGGCTTACCGGTGGGATTGGTCGCATTGACGTAGATCGACGCCCATGAACCGTCATCACTATCTACCTGCAGGGCGACCTGACCAGCCGTATCAACGATATGGAGGGGTGATGTCGGCACTGATGTTCCAATACCTATGTTTGTGCCATTATTGTACAGGTTGCTCGTCGCGATCCAGTCATCGCCATCATGCCTCAGCGTCTGGCCCGATGTCCCGGCCGGCAGCGAGCTCCCGCCACCGCTGGTGAGCGACTGCCAGAGCGAGCCGTCGTACCCCTCGAAATCTGTGCCGGTCCAGCGTATGGTGCCGGCGTTCGTGTCCGCGGTGGTCCCGAGCCTGATCGCGCCGTTCACGTCCAGTTTCTCCATGGGCGAAAGGTTGTCGACGCCGAAGCTCCCGTCGGGGAGCATGCGGTGGCGTGAGGTGTTGTTGAGAGTGAAAGAGATCCCGCTCCCGGTCACATTGCCGATGAAGAGGTCCCCTCCCGCTGCTTTCCTTATCCTCGCCTCCGTCGCCAGGGCCATCATGAAGTCGATCGAGGTCTGGTTGCCGGTGTTCTGCAGGAGCAGCGACGGCTCGTTGCTGTCTGCTATGTTCGTGTAGATGTGAAGGGGCGCCTCCGGGGCCATGACCCCGATCCCGACGTTGCCCTCGGCCGGGAATATATTGCTTACGCCGTAGACAGCGCGCGAGCTGAAAGCGTAAGCGTTAGCGGTGAAGATCCTTCTCGGGGAGAGCTCTCCTCCGCCTTCTATCTCGAGCGCGAGGTAGAGAGGCTCGTCGAATAACTCGGTTATCGGGACGTCGTACCCTAGAGTCGTGTTGAAGATCCCCTTGCTGACGTTGACCGCGATAGTCTCCTCCCAAAGGGGCGATCCGCCCGAGGGGGCGTCGTACAGCCTGAAGGTCATGTTGTACGGGCCGTCCGCCACGACCGCGCCCATGTCGTCGGTCAGCACGCCCTGGTAATTAATCAGTCTCGGTATCTGTGCCGAGACGGGCAGTGAGGCTAGCACTACGACTGAGAGCATTATCAGTATTGTCTTCATCTCCGTTTTCCTTTCGTTCGTTATCTCATCATCACGAGTTTGCGCGTCAGAGAGCTTTTCCCCGTGACCAGGCGGTACAGGTATACCCCCGAGGAGACCCCGGCGCCGGCGTCGTTCAGGCCGTTCCAGTGCACGGTATGCCTGCCCGCTTCGAACTGGCTGTCGGCAAGCGTTCTGATCCTTCTTCCCTGGACATCAAAGATATCGAGCCGGACCCTGCCCGGGCCTGGCATGTAGAACGATATCGAAGTAGAGGGATTGAACGGGTTCGGATAGTTCTGGTAGAGAGTCAGCGGTATCTCCGGCACGGAGACTGACAGGGTGAAGGAAAGGAACTCCCTGTCTCCCTGGACGCCTCCTACCTGATAGGTGTACGTCCTGCCCGGCAGCGCCGACTCGTCGAGATAGATATTGGTGCCCGCCGACCCGAAAGACCTTTCGTTGAGCCTCTCGAAGTGTGCCGGGCTTTCGCCTTCGCCCCTGTATACGTTGAAGCCGTCGAACGATCCGGCCGCCGAAGCCGTCCACGTCAGTTCGACCGCGCCGTGGCTGAGGCAGCCGGCGAAGGACGCGATCGCGACATCGACAGTCGAGGCCAGGCCGGCGATCTGCCAGAATCCGGGCAGGACCGTGTTGTCCGGCCCCGTCTTGTAGTGGATCTGCATCTCGCCCGCCGTGAACCATACGTTGTGGCTTCCACTCGCCGTCCCCCCAGCGCTTCCCTGCACGTCGTGCAGCACCATGTACTGCGCCGTCGCGACGGCAGGGAGTAGCAGGATGAGGGGGACCAGGACGAGCAGGGCCCGTCTCATCTCTCTCATCAAGACCTCCTGGTTCTGATGTTCCTGTGGCATAAAGTGGATTCCGCTGTGTTTCCAGTCGCTTATACACGCAGATTCTCATATTTCGGGCTGGCAGGACAATTATAAAATTCGCGAATATATGATTACGCTACTCTTGACATCGTCATTAGAGGATGATAGACTTCCTTCGAATCAACCAGAAATTCTAAGGGCCAGGAACAGCCGCCACTGCATCTGTGCCTCTGCCCCTTTCCCGAGTCTGTTACGATTGCCAGTCTGGCGTCTTTACAGCAGGGAGACTGCTCGCGGCCCCTTTCTTTCTAAATCAGTCTGCGATGGCCTTCGGCTGTATGGCCGCGGGGGTTACAGGGTCTTGCTTCAGCAGACTATGAGCGGTCCGAAACCATCGACACCTTTTCAATTCACATCGATGCGGATGCGGCGCGCACACCGGCCGGTCGTGCTGTGTCTCACGGGAGGTGAGTGACAGGACCGGGCCTATTATTTCATGCGGCGCTCTCCCGCCATTTCAGATTCAGAGAGCCCGCAAAGAGCAAGGGGTAGAAGATAGGAGGATACGATGTCTGGAAAGATCAACTCTTTCCTCGCTCTTCTCCTGTTCCTGATGCTGTGCTTTTCCACAGTGTCTGCCCAGGTAATCCAGAAAGACGTGGAGGTCGTCCGGATCGTCCAGGAAGGCCTTCCTCCTGAGGCGCATGTCGACGACTGGCTTCTCGGCGGCGAGTTCCAGCTTGCCGACGGGCTGTCTTGCTTCCCGCCCCGGTTCACTCCGGGCCCCGCTCCCGAACCTTATCCGACGATACAGGTCTGGGCGCCGGGAATAGAGCAGCTTGGCAGGTCTTCCGTCGAATGTGACGGTCTCTGGTTCCTGAACGGCAAGGAATGGAAACCGAGGATGTGGATCTTCGTGATCTGGAAGATACGGATCCCTCGGGCCAACATGAGAACAGCGGACGAATTCGAACAGGATCTCAATCTCGCCCTGTGGGTGGACTGGGACCTCAGCCAGGACTGGGAGAAGGACGAAAAGGTACTAGCAACAAGCCTGAATATCCAGAGGTATATTCCCACGCGGCATTCGGAGCTCGAGCTATGGTACCTGACCTGTTTCCGGGTCCCGGAGGTCTCGAAGTTCACTTCACATTGCGGAGGGATCGAGTTCTTCAAGGAGAAACTCTGGACCAGGGCGCTTCTTTCGTTCTGTGACGATGACGCAAGCCCGAATGGCCAGAGCGTATTCGGCGAGGCGGAGGACTACCAGGTCACATATTTCGAAGTGATCAAGAACAAGAAAAAGGGCAGGCATTAACTGGCAGGAAGAGACCGCCAGCTGATCTCATGATCGGCTGCTCTGAAAGGAATGCGAAATGTCTTCATCAAAAAAGATGTTCGCCGGTGCCGCGGTTCTTCTGGCCCTGCTTGTATTGATCCCATCACTTAACCAGGTCGACGCGCAGGAAGACAGCCTGTCCAAGATCGACCCGGTGATTGCAAGCAGACTGAAGTCAACCGCGCCCGGTGAATTCGTGACAGTGGTCGTACGTTTTCACGGTACACCGGACAAGAGACTCTTCGGCGGCAACAGGGAAAGGTATATCGGCGAGCTTCGCAATACGGCCAGACGGGCCCAGCAGCCTGTCGAGACCTTTCTTGAGAGATCGCTGAACAGGGACAAGGTAAGAATAAAGAAGACCTTCTGGCTCGACAACATAATGCTTGTCGAGGCTACACCTGAAATGATCACGCAGCTCGCGGCGATGCCGAACGTGATCGAGGTCTTCGAGAATTACACGATGACCCTGCCTCCGAGGCAGGAGAGTGATTCCAGGGATATGCTCGGACAGAGCCAGGCCCAGCTTTGGGACTCGATCGATAAGATCGGCGCCAAGCAGGTCTGGTCGACATTCGGGTTCAACGGGGCCGGCGTCGTCATCGGAGGCCTGGATACAGGCGTGGATGTCGATCATCCAGATCTTGCCGGCAAGATGGTCACGAACGATCCGTCCGATCCTACCTATCCGGGCGGATGGGCCGAGTTCGACTCAAACGGTGATATGGTTCCCGGATCTGTGCCGCATGACTCCGATGAGCACGGCACGCATACGACCGGCACCGAAGTCGGAGGCAACGCCTCCGGCTACGACATCGGCGTCGCTCCAGGCGCGCATATCATGCACGCTCTGGTAATACCGGGCGGAAGCGGATCGTTCACGCAGGTAGTCGCCGGGATGCAGTGGATCATAGATCCAGACGGCGATCCTTCGACGGACGACGGCGCGGATGTCATCAACATGTCGCTCGGCGCGACAGGCACGCATGACGTGATGGTCGCCGCTGTAGATAACGTGGCCGCCGCGGATGTCTTCCCGGCGATCTCGATCGGTAATGCCGGACCGTCTTCAGGGTCGACCGGTAGCCCGGGCAACGTGCCTAGCGCCTTCGGCGTCGGCGCGACCGACAGCATGGACGTGATCGCGAGCTTCTCGAGCCGCGGACCAGTGACATGGAACACGCCCCCCTATGTCGGTACATACATCAAGCCTGACATCGCGGCGCCGGGCGTGAAGATCTACTCTACGGTCCCCGGAGGGGAATGGCAGTGGAGCGGCAGCGGATTCGACTGGAGCGGAACGTCGATGGCCTCTCCGCATGTCGCCGGGACGGCCGCGCTGATGCGCCAGGCCAATCCCACCATGAACGTGGATGTCATGAAGCAGCTTCTTGCCCAGACGGCGATAGACCTTGGCGCCCCCGGCAAGGACAACGACTACGGCTGGGGACGCGTGAACGCGTTCCAGGCTGTTTCCGCGGCTCTGGCGGGCGTCGGTACCCTCGAGGGTATCGTGTACGGCTCGGGCGGAGGCACGATTGAGAACGCGCAGGTGTTGATCGTGGACACCGGACAGCGTGTCCAGACGGATGGAGCCGGTGCGTACACGATACAGATGGTCGCGGGTGACCACCAGGTGGAGGTGTCGAGGTTCGGATACGATACCTACTCCACGACGGTGACAGTCGCCGCCGACGCGACCACTACGCAGGACTTCACGCTGAGCCAGTTGCCCTCGGGCAACGTCGCCGGCCTGGTGACGGACGCGGGCACGGGTGATGGTGTCGCCTGCAGCATCACAGTGCGCCTCGCGGGCACGGCGGTCGTGTGGGGTTCGACCGACCCCACGACAGGCGCGTATGCTATAACGCTGCCAGTCGGCACCTACGACCTCGTATTCTCGCCCGTTTTTCCGTACCCGGTTACTCTCCGGGGCGGAATAGAGGTGTTCGAGGGGGCGACGACCACGGTCGACGTCGCGCTCGAAGGAGCCCAGATCCTGATCGTCGACGACGATGAGGGAGCCGGGTTCCAGTCTTATTTCGAGGCAGCGGTGCTGGCCGCGGGGAGGTCGTACCTGACGGTCACGACACCTCCCACGGCCGCGGAGATGGGACTCTTCGAGTCGGTGGTCTGGCTTACCGGCAACGATTACCAGAACACCCTGTCGGCCGCGGACCAGGCCGAACTCGCCGCCTATCTCGACGCGGGTGGCCGCCTGTTCATATCAGGACAGGACATCGGATTCGATATCAAGGCGGACGCGTTCTACGCCGACTACCTGCACGCGACATATGTGCAGGACGACGTCGGCCTGCGCGGATGCCTCGGTGTCGATACGAGCCCGGTGGGCGCCGGGCTGGCCTTCGATATCCAGGGTGGCACCGGAGCGTCCAACCAGGGATATCCATCCGAAGTCGATCCTCTCTATCCGGCGCTGCCGGCATTTGTGTACGATGAGACCGTCCTTCCTGCGGGGCTCGTGAACAACGAACTCGAGAAGGGGCAGGTCGAGGCCGGGGCGATAACGAGCTCCGGAACGGCTGGCCTGACGGTTGACAACGGCACGTACAAGCTCGTCTACTTCGCCTTCGGATTCGAGGCGATAGCGGGCGAGGGCGACCGCACAGCCGTTATGGCGCGCGTCCTCGACTGGATGCTCGGCTATCCGAAGATCGCCCATACACCGCTCGGCGATACGGAGAACACGGATGATCCGTATCGCGTTGCGGCCTTCATCACTTCGGACTACTTCACGCTCGATCCGGCGTCGTTCGCGGTTGTCTATGACGCTGGAGCCGGCGACGTGGTCGTCCCGATGGCGGCGACGGGCGTCGCTGACGAATACGAGGCCTTTATCCCGGCTCAGCCTGTCGATACGGAGGTCGCCTACTACATCACGGCCGCCGACGTAGAAGGCCATGTGAGCACCGATCCTCTCGCGGCGCCAGGGACGAGGCACGTGTTCAGGATCGGTTGGGACACCGAGCCTCCCGTGGTAGTCCACCAGAGGCACTACGACACGAACGATCTCGAGGGGCCCTACCATATCTATGCCGACGTATCAGACAACATCGGCGTAGAGACAGTGTGGCTGATGTACTCGAAGAACGGCGGGATGTTCCACCGCGCGCTGATGGAGATGCTGGATGAAGGCTCGTATCACGGCGCCATACCCGGCCCTTCGGAAGTCGGGGATACCTACGAGTACTACCTCCTCGCGATGGACGAGTCGTACTGCGGCAATGTGACGCGAGTCCCGGCGATGGGTACTTACGAGTTTGAGATCGTCGAGTACTTCCTCTGGGATTTCGAGTATGACGACGGAGGTTTCGTCTCCATCGGGGAAGTCTGGGAGTGGGGCGCACCGACGAGCGGCCCGGGCGAAGCCCACAGCGGTTCCAACCTCTGGGCCACTATACTCGGAGGCAGCTATCCCAGCAGCGCCGACGCGACCCTTGACATACCGGTGATCACACTCGCGGCGAGCAAGCCGTACGCGATGCTCTCGTTCTGGCACTGGTATTATTTCGAGGGAGACTACACCCATTACGACGCCGGAAACGTCAAGATATCGACCGACGGCGGAGCGACATGGGAAGTGATCACGCCTGTCGGTGGATATGACGGGACGGCGAGCTCGGGCAACGCGGGTATCCCCGGGGAGCCCTGCTTCGCCGGGACGTACAATCAGTTCTGGCAGCAGGAACTGTTCGACCTGTCGCCGTATTCAGGAAACGACGTCAGGATAAGGTTCCACATGGGAAGTGACGGCAGCGTCAACTACGCCGGATGGTATGTCGACGACGTCATGGTCAGAAGCACGGACGTCGATGACGTCCCGCCGACGATCAGCAACACGACCTTGCCTGGCAGCTCCTTCGACAATACGGGACCCTACCCGGTGACGACTACCGCCACCGATTTCCTCGGCGACGTCGCCTCAGTCTCGCTCTTCTACAGCGTGGACGAGGGTGCCTGGACCGAGGTTCCGATGACGGGAGCCGGTGACGACTACAGCGGCGCGATCCCTGGCCAGCCTAATGGCTCGAGGATCAGGCTGTATGTCAGGGCGGAGGACACCTCCGGCAACGAGTCGACCGACCCTGCCGCCGGAACGTTCTTCGAGTTCTCCATCCTGCCCTCGGCCGACGTCCTGGTAGTCCAGGGAACGAGTTCGAGCACTCCGCTCAGCATGTTCCAGGAGGCATTCGCGGGCGCCGGCATCGAGGCCGATTTCTGGTACAGATACGACCAGGGATGGCTCGAGCCAGAACAGCTCGCCCTGTACAAGGTCATCGTACTCGATGAGTCGAGCGGCCTGACCACGGAGCAGCAGAGCGACCTCGCTGACTGGCTGGAAGAAGGCACGCAGGAAGCCAAGCGCAGGTTCTGGATCATGGGCCGTGATCTCGGTTACAGCTCGACGACCAGGCCATGGCTCGAGGAGTTCATGCGGGCCGCCTACGTCCAGGACGACCCGGGGTACCGGGAACTGACAGGGTATCCCGGCGAGCCCATAGGCGCCGAGGAGACATTTGTCATCTCCGGTTCCTATCCGGACGAGATCCAGCGTTCCTCCGCCTTCCCGGGCGGAGAGCTGGTCTACCAGTACACCGGTCAGGGCACCACCGCGCTGACGCGCGATGAGCTGGCCGGCGCTTACGGTAAGGATGAGAAGGAATGGGACGGCGTTATGCCTTATGCGCCGATCAGCCTTGACGCCGGCGCGGGTATCAAGTACAACGCCGAGACCTACCGTAGCGTCTACTTCTCGTTCAACCTCTATTATGTCCAGGAGCCCTGGCGCAGGAGCGGTATAGTCGAGAGAGCGCTCGGATGGCTCTCCGCTCCGGATATCGTCCACGAGGCGCTTCACGACTCGGAAGACACCCTCAGCGCGTACACTGTGCTGGCTGAGGTCTATTCCGCGACGCTCGACCCGGCGAGGGTCCACCTCGTATACGATGTTGGAGCGGGTCCTGTCACGGTGCTGATGACTCCGACCGGAGCGCCCGCGACATACTCGGCGGACATCCCGCCGCAGGGTTACGGGACGGCGGTCAGCTATTACATCAGCGCCTCCAACACAGACGGGAACACCAGTTATCACCCGCACGGCGCGCCTGGCGTTCAGCACACCTTCGAGGTGACCGCCGACAATACGCCGCCTGTGATTACGCACGTCCCGCTCTCCAACTCGGCGAACGCGTCCGGCCCATGGACGGTCGTAGCAGAGATCACCGACAATGTCGGAGTCGATCCGGCCAGCGTGCAGCTGACGTTCAACAGGAACGGTGGTGCCAATACCGTCGTCTCCATGACGAACACCGGCGGCGACTGGTATGAGGCGCAGATAACAGGCCCGGCCGTGCTCGGTGACGTGCTCAACTACTTAATCAGGGCGCGCGATGTGGCGGCCATTCCCAACACGGGAAGGTCCCCGGCCACCGGGTACCATTCCTTCGAGATCGTCGACTATTATGCCTGGGATTTCGAGGCTAACAGCGGCAGTTTCGCGGCCGACGGGCCCGACTGGGAGTGGGGAGAGCCGACGTACGGCCCGGACGAAGCGCATTCCGGCGTGAACGTCTGGGCGACAAGGCTCGCGGCCAGCTACACGTCGAGCTCGAGCTCGACTCTGGACCTGCCCGTGGTCACCGTACCTACATCCCAGCCTAACGCCGTGCTGACATGGTGGCAGTGGTACTACATCGAGAACAACTACGACGGCGGGAACGTAAAGATCTCGACCGACGGAGGTTCGACGTGGAGCATCCTGCAGCCCGACATCGGGTACGTCGGCACGGCCAACGGTGGCAACGCCGGGATCCCCGGCGAGCCATGCTTCACGGGCTACGATCACCAGGAGTGGCAGAAAGTCACGGTAGACCTGACGCCGTACATCGGCCAGGCAGTGATCATCAGGTTCCACTTCGGGAGCGATTCGAGTCTGAACTACGCCGGATGGTACCTGGACGATGTGAGGATAGAGGGTGTCGCAGACACCGAGGGACCTCTGTTCGTCTCCACCGAGGTGCCGGCATCGACGTTCGATACGGTAGGTCCATATACCGTGACCAGCACGATCGTGGACGCTCTGAGCGGTGTCGCGTCAGCTATGATGTACTACAGCGTCGATGAGGGCATGACCTGGAACGACGTGGTGATGGCCGCGGCTGGAGGCGACGACTGGGCCGCCGATATACCCGGCCAGGCCAGCGGCACAAGGGTCAGGTTCTACCTCACGGCCGAGGACGCGAATG
>Ga0315536_1001645_pt1 | contig 11150 bp, 14 predicted proteins | sample SalMarSW160230MG_FD_203093 | JGI IMG/M metagenome (GOLD analysis project Ga0315536, IMG submission 203093) | Salt marsh sediment microbial communities from the Plum Island Ecosystem LTER, Massachusetts, United States - Salt Marsh Sediment SW1602-30 ... | reverse complement strand
CTTCCGGCTTTCCAGGAGTTTCTCACTGGCCTCACTTAAGATCAGCGTGTCTCCAACTCCGCACATATCAAAATTAAAAAACACACAATTATTTATCTTCAGTTGTTGCAGCGCCATCCCCAACTTATAGGTACCCTGTGCCTTCACATCCCTTGATTCCGCGGCTTCCTCATGATCACTTAAAACAATCTGTAGGTTTGACTGCATACTGTTGCCGGAATGAAGGAATCCGGCCAGCCACAAAAGCTGAAAAACCGCGGCACTGTTATCGTTTGCTCCGGGGGTATTTTTCTTTCGGTCATAATGGGCAATAAGTACTTTTATGAAATACTCAGGATTCCTGAAACCGTTTGCGTCAAAGTTTATAATAAAAAACCTGGAATCCGCCAGGGAACTCACTTTAAACGGGATGCGGCGGCTGAGCAGGTAGGACTCTATATATTTAAAACGATTACAGCGTGGTGCACAAAATTCATGTAATTGACGAAGTAATTCCTGATCCATACCGAAAACGATAAGGCGATCGCGGAAATCCTTTTAGATTTGAAAATCAGGGCCATGCGTCTGCTCTGTTTTAAACACATACTGTTCCGGTTGATAATATATCCTACTGCGCGGTGGGACCGAAGACAGAATCCAAACGTTTCCGCCGATAATCGATCCTTCTCCGATAACAGTACTGCCGCCCAGGATGGTGGCCCCGGAATAGATTGTAACATGATCCTCAATCGTCGGATGCCTTTTTTTCTCTCCCTCTTCTTTTTTAACACTCAACGCCCCCAGGGTTACTCCCTGGTATAGTTTTACATGATTGCCGATCCTGGTTGTCTCACCGATTACGACACCCGTACCATGATCGATAAAAAAGTATTCGCCGATAGTGGCCCCCGGATGGATATCAATTCCTGTTTTACTATGAATATACTCACTCATCATGCGCGGAATAAGGGGAACATGGCGGATCCACAACTCATGCGCCAAACGATGGACCAGAATGGCATCCAGGCAGGGATAAGAGAGAATAACCTCTTCATGCGATTTCGCCGCGGGATCTCCCTGGAATGCAGCCTCCACATCCAGTTTTATTAAGCGCCGTAATTCGGGGATGGTACTCACCACCCCGCAGACGATCTTTTCCGCGTTTTCCTTCACCTCGTGTGATTCTTTGCCCGTCAGTTTATTTTGGTACTGCACACTTTTTCCCACTTCGGGGACAAGGCTGCGGATAATATTGGTTATCTTTTCCCCGACAACATACTTGATATTGAGTTGGTCTATCTCCTCTTCCTCCCGATATCCGGGGAATACCAACGACTGAAACTCATTGACTATCCTGATTATACTTTTTTGCGAGGGAAGATTGGGACCCCGGATATGGTTGATCCCCCCGATCTTCTTGTATGAAATGATAATCTTATCTACCAACTCATCGATTCTTTGTTTCATTATATATACTCATGGAATATAATTACGCCTTTGTCAAGAGAGACAATGAATGATAAAGAATCTTTATATGTGGTAAATTCTAAAAAAGTGTCGTTTTATTACAGCCTAGCAAAATACATTGTAATAGCCGTGGCATTATTTATCCAGACCAAGTCATCACCGATAATATTATAAGTGCCGTATCCACCGGCATTACTTGCCCACTCTCCGTTTTCAGCTTTCGTCAGATCTGTTCCTAAGTACACTTCATCCCAATCAACCCCGTCATCAGAATAAATCATATAAATTTTCCCTCCTGCGGCAAAGCGAAACCCCATATAATGGGGAGATCCGCCGGAATCTTCCCATGGGCCACCAAATCCGTCAGTCATAACCCAGGAATCAACCAGATCAGGATCTACCTCAATGCTGCCATCATTAAGTGAACATCCGAAAAGTAGGATAAGGGAAAAAGCACCAAGAAAAAAAAGTGGTTTTTTCATAATCACTCCTCCTCTAACTCCATCTTGATAATAACATTGATATGTGTCAAACACATTTTTCGAATGCAATTTTAAAATGACACTTGTGAAGAAGCCTACTGCAACAGGACAAACATACCCTTTGCCAGCAGAGGGACAGTTCGACCGGAAGAAAGCCGCGCGGAAACGTCAAGCTGTGGGGAACCGATTAAAAGGTCGATATGAATTTTGCTCATGTTGAAACCGGCCCGTTCTTTTTCCCCTGTGCCGTAACGCTCGATTCCGGAAAAGCATTCACTATAGGCGGAACCGAATGCGATATGACTGGCCGCATTCTCATCATAAAGCAGATTATGGAAGATATGACCGCTCGTATACACCGGTGAACTTGATTCCACCAGGGCGACCTCTCCGAGACGCATGTTTTCCGGCGCAGCGGAAAGATATGCTTTCAGTTCCTCTATGCCCCGACTGCCGGTAATCTGCGTCAGTTTTCCTTCTGTAAACTCCAGGCGTATCCGGTTAATGTAAAAATTACGATACACCAGCGGGCGGCTGCATTCAACCCACCCGTTTACCCTGTGAAAATCCGGGGCTGAAAACACTTCTTCGGTGGGGATGTTCGGCACAAAATAATCACCTGTTCGACAAAGCGACTGCCCGCCCTGCCAACGTGCCTGCGGAGCAAGACCGATGCGTAAATCCGCGTGCGGACCCTGAAAAATCAATTCGGTAATCCCGAGATTATTGAGTTTCTGCTTGATGCGGTCGAGTTTGTTCAGATGGTCCCGCCAGGCCGAAACCGGGTCAGGAGTATTAATCCGGCAGATGGCAAAATACTCGTGCCAGAGTTTTTGCACGGCCTGCTCCTTTGAGAGCCGCGGGAATATTTTCCGGGCTGTGGCCGCTGTGGCTGAAGCGGCCACACACCACCTGATGCCGTTCGAGCGTACTTTTTCATGAAAAAAATATAGGCTCTCGGCGCGCGCCAAAAGCATTGCATTACTGCGTCCCGTATCAATATTTTCATACACCTTCAGATTTTCCCTGCCGGTAAGAGACAGAAATACCCCGTTTCGCTCTATAACCTCTTCATAGGCTTTGATCACACTGCCGGGGAAATACACCAGGCCGGCATCAGACGCAAACTCAAGGCGGATGGATTCCAGTTGCTCATCCATGTATAGAATATGTACATAAGCCGCGCCTTTGGCATAAGCGGCCCGGGCACAGGCCAGGGCAAGCTCTCTATGGACGGTAAAAGCCTGGATCAGACAATGCTCACCCGGCTTGATATTTACTCCCAGGGAAAGCAACAGGTCCGCGTATGCCGTAAGTTTATCGTTGAATTTCTTTTTGGTCATGCATCAATAATATCGGTGCGGATTAGAGTAAATTTCTTGTTTTTAAGAAAAAAACTTCAGGTAATTTATAGAAATAGTTATATGCCAACTCCAGGCTTTTCAATGATACTCTCTCGTCCTTGCCGTGAAACATACCGGCGTAATCGTCTATGGAAAATTCTTCATCAAACAGGGAAAAGCCGTAGACCACCGTCCCCTTGTTTCGCCAGAATCTTCCGTCCGTTACACTGCCGATAAACATGGGAACATAATAAGCAGTGGGATACACGGGCGATACGATTTCTTTTGTCGCCTGAAAAAGCGGCGTATCCGTGGATGAAACATTGGCGGGAAAATACTCGGTAATCTCAATACTGAAATATTCCTTCAACGGTCCCAGCAGGTGTTCCAATTCTTTGATGACATCCTCGACCGTTTGACCGGGCAAAATACGAATATCAAGCTCAATCATCCCGCTATCCGGAATGACATTGGTTTTAGTTCCTGATTTTATAATATTAGGGCTTATAGTCATGCGGCTGGCCGCGTGTAAAAATCTTGCCAATCCCGGTGCCCTGTTATACTCGGCTTGCAGGGTCTTTTGTAAGGCCCCTTTTTTTGTAAGCCTGCGGAAATGCCGTGTATTTGCCGCCAGGGCACGTACCATTTCCACGTACTCATTACAGAACTGCACCCCCGTTTTATATCGGGCAATCCTTCCCACCGCCTCCGCGATCTTGATCGCGGCATTATCGGCATGGTAGGGCAGGCTTCCGTGACCCGCAGTACCTTTTGTTTTTAACCGGGCCCAGACAATCCCTTTTTCACCGCGTGATACCGTGATTCCGCTTCCTTTTTTATTATGAATGAAAAATCCGCCCAACTCGGTGATCATATAATCTGCTTTGACCTTGTCCCAGTATTTTTCCACCAACCAACGGGCACCCAATCGTCCGGAGGCCTCCTCGTCAGCAACGGCGAGATAGATGAAATCTCCGGCAAAACGTCCGTTCTTCTTAATCAGTTCGGCTGCCGCCACGGCCTGGGAGGCGGTTATGTTCAGCATATCAACGGCCCCCCTGCCCCAGACAAATCCGCCGCGCAGATCACCGGAAAACGGATCACAGCTCCACTGTTCCCTGTTTGCCGGAACCACATCCAGGTGCCCCATATAAGCGAGTGAGGGTGCTTTGGGATCCGTACCGGGTATGCGCAGCAACAGGTTGGCACGCCCTTTCCGTGATTGCAGTATTGTGGTTTTTATTCCATAGCTAGAAAAAAATTTTTTTAGGGTTTCCGCGGAACGTATTTCCCACCCTGAATCGGGGGTACCGTCATTCACGCATTTGTTGCGGATTAGTTCCCGCAGAAGAGGCACAAGCTTTTTTCCAACGACAGGATACTCCTGAATTTTTCCGTTCACCGTGAAATCTACCTTAAAATTCGATATTGAAATTTTTGTAAATACCCCGAAAAGTTACCGGGTGAGAGTCTACCCGTTCTACATAGGCTCCGGGCGGACCTGTCTTCAGCCAGGCCAGAAGCGACGCCAACTTCCTTGCGTCTCCCTCAGCCATGACCTCCACGGTACCGTCATACATGTTCCGCACATAGCCGCTTATCCCCAGGCGTCTGGCTCGCTCCCGGGTTGAATACCGGAATCCCACTCCCTGAACAACTCCGTGTACCCTTGCCGTAAAAGCGGACTGTTGTATCTGGTCCATTACCTTACTTGCCTTATTCAAGTGCACCGGCGATTTCTTTTTCCAATTCAGCGTAATCAAAAGGTTTATAGAATACCTTGAAAGGAATATGGATATTGGGCTGTAAAAAACCGCTTGTAATAATGATTTTCTTATCGGAACAGTATTTTTTTAGCAGGCGGATCCAGTAATCGCCGCCTAAAATATCCATCCGGTAATCCGTTACAATAAGATCCACATTATTGTCAAGCAGCTGCTTTAAAGCCCCAACCCCGTCAGACGCAACAATTACCTGGTAGCCCTTTTGTTTAAGAAAATCACGCAGGGTCAGTCTGATTGAATCTTCATCTTCGACAATGAGAATAAGGGCCTGAGACTTTTTATCCATTTTCTCCCCGATATTTTGCTAATAAATCATCTATCTTTATTTTCAGGGCGTTTAAATCCAGTGGTTTGGCAAAAAAGGCGTCGGCCCCATTACGTATCATGGATTCTTCTTCATGCGGATCGTTCATGCCGGTAATAGCGATAACTGCCGGACTTTGGGTCCCGCCGTTTTCTTTTAATTTTTGGCATAGCTTGTGCCCGTCGATACCGGGGAGATTGATATCCAGAATAATGATACCGGGAGAATACTCGGATATAAGCTTGCCCGCTTCAAATCCGTCATATGCCTGCAAAACCGTAAAGTCGGGAAATTTTTTTAACAGATAGCGTTTCAGTAATCCATTAATGTCTTCATCATCATCAACCACCAGAAAAATATCCCAGGCAAGCTTTTCTTCATCAAGATGTTCGAGTTCATCCGGGATCCTCATCCCGCGTGAGCTTAAGAAATCTATCAAATCGTCAGCGTACACCCGGTATTGCCCCCCGGGGGTAACAAAGGCTTTTAAATGACCGTTTTTAATCCAATTAATCGCCGTCTGATTGACTACACCACAGATATTCGCTACTTCGAGTGCAGAAAATATTCTTATTTTCTTTCCATTCTTTGCCATTTATGATATCCTTAAAAAAACTAACATTTATAAAATTCTTCAATTAAGTAAAATTATAATACTTTTATTTGCTATGTCAACGTATAATACGGGATTTAAAGATGCTGTTACCGATTATAGATACCTGAAAAACAGGGAATATTCGGATAAATCGGCACTGAAACTCATCGGGGACCACTATCGTCTTTCAAAAATCCAACGCAACTGTTTACTCAGGGGTATTGTAACCCAAAATCAAAGTATAACTCGTAAAAAAAAACTTATCGGGGCAAAAGCAGTAAGAAACAAATCGCTGGGAATAGATTGGTATAATGTCTTAATTACCATCGAAAGTTATTTGAAAGGGCAGCTTCTTTTTTTGGCGGATGACGGCGTCATCCGTGACAGCTCCTCCACCCACGGAAGTTACCGACAGAGCCAGGTAACCGAACATGCCGTCACTACCCTGGGAAAGGCGCTGCTTGACTTACAGCCCCAAAACTTAAGTATCGTAATGGATTCTCCCATATCTTTTTCCAAAATGATGGCTGATAATCTCCGTACTACATTTAATGCGGTTCTACCCATGCCTTTTGAAATCACCCTCCTTCATTCCGCTGATTATGCGCTGAAAACGTTTCAGGGTATTGTGGCTTCTTCAGATTCCGTAATCATGGATTGTGTCCCGAAAATATTCGATATCGCCCGGTACTGCCTCTCCGTCTTTTTTGGGTTTATTCCCCCATCGGTAGAAAACCTTCACTTCGATCCCTCCGGTTGATTCCAGGCGGACGCTATTCCTGATTTAAGGCTTTACGAATCAGCTTGAGGGGAAATCCCCGGGCATGCAGCCGCCGCATCAATTTGATCCGGTCTATGTTTCGGTTTTTCGCAACCAAATCCAGAATAGCATTATATTCCTGCTCTTCACTATATTCCCGCAGTGCCGCCTGCGCGATTTGCCTGTCTATGCCCGCACGGGCCAAATCTCTTAACAGGGCGAACCTGCCTTTATTCCCTTTCTTGATCAGGGAAGACAACCACAACCTGGCGAACGCGGCGTCATCCAGGTACCCCCGCTCACTTAAATCATCAATAACACGGGAAATATCATCTTCCTGAAATCCTTTTTTCAACAGCTTCAGTTTTAACTGCAGGCGGGAATGCGGCCTCCCGGCGAGCAGAACAAATGCCCGCTCCCGTATCTCGGTTATCCGGGACAACGCCTCCAGTTCGAGTATCTCAGGAAGGCTCAAGGTCAGCCCGGATACGAGCATCCTCTTTTCTATTATTTCACTTAACAGAATTATGTCAGGGTAATTTTGAAAGGTAATTCTACTTTTTTTAATACGCCCCGTTTTTTTAATTATTGCGGTTATGGTATATTTAACGTTTCGAGAATTGAAATCTTCTACGGGCGCCTCTTCTGCCATATTTCTTACGCTCAACCATACGCGGGTCACGGGTCAATAGCCCGTTAGACTTCAGAGACGACATATTGCTTTGATCCGCCTTTACCAGACCCCTGGCAATACCATGCCGGACGGCACCGGCCTGGCTTGAAACGCCGCCGCCTGTTACGGTAACTAACAGATCATAATTGGTCACATTATCCGTAATCTGCAGTGGCTGCTTTACGATTATCTGATGCCAGGAAACGGGGAAATATTCATTGAGCTTTTTCCCGTTTACCGTTATTTCGCCCGTACCTTTTCTTACGAACACCCGAGCCACCGATGTTTTTCTTCTTCCCGTTGCAATACTTAAATTCTTTGCCAACTGTTATCTCCTACACGTCCAGTTTTTCAGGATTTTGGGCCTGATGCGGATGTTCCGCTCCAGCGTATACCTTTACATTTTTAAACAGTTTTCTTCCCATTCGTCCTCTGGGCAACATTCCCTTGATAGCATGTTCCAGCGGAAATGTGGGTTTTTTCTGTATTTTCTTTGCCAGATTCTCAGACTTTAACCCGCCGGGATATCCGGAATGCCGGTAATACATTTTTTGCTGAGTTTTCTTACCGGTTACCTGAATCTTATCGGCATTTATAATGACGATTTTATCACCAACTTCCATATGCGGTGAATAAATCGCTTTATGTTTACCCCGTAATATAGGAACCACTCCGGCTGCGAGTCTGCCGAGTGTTTTCCCCTCGGCATCCACAATATACCATTTCTGAGTAATATCCCTCTTTTTTGCAAAAATAGTCTTCATACAAACGATACCTTTAATTTGAATTTATGTAAGGAACTCACATACTTACATATTACCCAAATTATGTCAAGCTGTTTTTATTCCTCTTTGCCCGCGCTTTTCTCTTCTTTTTTGGCTTCAATTTTATCTTTGATGTCGGCTATTCCAATAAAAAATGCAATGATTCCTATTAAAAGCGCTAAAATCGGTACTCCGCCTTTAAGAAAACTGAGCACATAAGGCCACCAGTCCTGTCCATAAAGTATATTCGCCGGTAATACAGTCCACACTGCCACTGCAATAAAAATTAAACCTATTATAAGTGCAATCATTCACATTCCTCCTTGTTTTTGGTAAAAAAGTTCCTTCTGCAAAGATAGCTATATTTTTAATTATGTCAACTCCTTTTTTGAAGTTTTTTTGTAGTGCTGCGAACCTTGTTGGTTTTTCCATCTTAAACTTAAAATTCCTGTAAAACATGTCACTTCTACTTGCAAAAACATGCTTTTTTTATTAATTTAGGGCTATACCAATCTTTACAAAGGAGTATCTAATGAAGGTCAGAATAGATGCTGATTTATGCACGGGATGCGCCCTGTGTACAGACAGCCTTCCGGAAATATTCACCATGGCTGATGACGTAGCGAAGGTAACAAAAGCGGACGTTCCTGCAGACCAGGAATCCGCTGTTAGCGAAGCTGCTGATGACTGTCCGGCGGAAGCTATAATTGTTGAATAAAAAAAAGGGCCGTTTTCTCTGAATAAACGGCCCTTTTTTATTTCCATAAAACCCACCTTATAATTATTTGCGATATTGCAAAAACATGATAAAATTAATACCAGTATGAAAAAGCTGTTTCTACTGCCGGTAACTCTGTTCGGTGCTTATCTCCTGTGTACCTCCTTTCTTACCCCGCAGGGAGAACAACACTGGCGCTTTATTACGGGGGGAAGAGTCCGGTCCGCGCCTGCGGTCGGGCAGAACGGCGTAATCTATGTGATTGCGGAGGACCGATACCTCTATGCGCTCAATCCGGACGGGAAAAGGCTTTGGCGCCTCTATCTGGAAAAACGCGTCAGTGATTGCTTTTCCGTAGGGTATGACGGAAGCATCTACGTGGGATTAAAAACGGGAATTATTCTGGCCATAAATCCTTACGGAAAAACAATCTGGCAATTTGATACAAAAGCGGAGATAAAGTATGCACCGGCCCTGTTTCGTGACGGTACCGTCCTGTTTACCACCCAAAATGGTGATTTGTTTGCACTATCACATACGGGACTGCTCCGGTGGAAGAAAAGTCTAAGCCTACCTCCGGCTGACAGCCCTGTTACCGATGTTGACGGTACGATTTATGTTCCGCTTGCCGGGGCCGAATTGCTGGCCCTGTATCCGTGGGGTGAAACCAAATGGCGGCTGTCACTCATAGGGGAACCGGACAGTCCGGCTATAAGCGCAAACGGTACCGTGCTTGTGGGAACCGATGCCGGACTGCTTTATGCCGTGGATACTGACGGTACGGTATTCTGGAGGGCATTATTTGATTCACCGGTACTCTATTCCGTACTCGATAAAAGCGGCAACATCTATGGAACCCTTGCGGACGGCCGCGTTTTCTGTATAAGCCCTGAAGGCAAGATCCTATGGTCGGTCCGTCTGGGAAAACGGATATCACGTTCACCCGCACTGGGACAGAGCGGTACGATATATGTCGCTACCGACAATAATTTTTTATATGCGCTCTCTCCCGGCGGTGCGGTACTCTGGTCTCTCCCGGTAAAAGGTGAATTAACGCATCCCGTTCTCTCGCCACAGGGTATGCTCTATGCGGGATCGAGTGACTGGTTGGTTTATGCTTTTCAGGCGGAGAAATCCCAGCAAAGCGCCTGGCCGTTGTACGGACACGATTCCCTGCATTCGGGCAGCTCTTCGAGAAAAAAACAATCCTATGATATAAACAAACAGTATGCCGGTAATCCGGATTTTCTGTATTTTAAAAACCTGCTGCTGTCAAACAACCCGCATCTCATTGAAAAGGGACTCACTGCGGCCGAGGAACGGTACAGACATTCCACCATTTATTCCGCAAAGGAGTATTTGTTCTATCTTCTTGGGTTGGTAGCGGGAAAAAACATAGTAGAATATGAAAAGGGATTTCATTATCCCACAGCCGGATATTCAAAAATACGTGAACGGGCCTGCCGGCTTTATACCTTAATCGGCGGATTCTATTCCCGGAACCTCCTGCTGCGGATTATGCGGGACGACCGGGATATCAGCATGAAAACCACGGCCGTTCATTGCCTGGGGATGCTGCAAAGTGATCCGCGGGGTGCGGCGGTCAGGATTATGGCCTCACTGGTTTTTTCAGCCGGTCGAAACACGCCGAACAACAGCCTGGCCCGGGAGGTAATACGTGCAATGGGAAGCATTGCCCGTTACCAGGGAGCACTCCCGCGGGAAGGCATAAAGGCACTGCTCGCTATTACAGGCGGTAATTATCTTGATAATGTAAAACAGCAGGCCGTATACACCTTAGAAAAATTACAATAAACAAGGAGGGTGTGCAATGAAAAAATATTTTATCATCTGCCTGTTTTTCCTGCTGGCCGTATACTCCTGGTGCCAGCTGAAGGTTGATCAAACTGAAATTTCCAAGGGCAAGCAAATTGACTTTGTCGGATACAGCGGCCCTTACCTCTATTATTACACCCTGGAAGAAATACGCAATATAGGAGCGTTCCTTGGCGGTAATATCACCAAGACCTATTCCCGCTCCACCTATAACGCGCTGTACGCAATAATTCACGCCTATGATCCGTCGGATACTTCGGATAAACTGGATGCGGATATATTCGTTATTGAACCCGGCGCGTTTTTGGATAATGTAAATAACCTGCGTGTTATCCTGGCCGGTTTTCTGGAAAAGGCTTATGGGTATTCCTATAACGATGCCCTTACGATCGCAAAATTTATCACTTACTATAATGCGACCTTTAGAGGAAATATTTCCTACTTC
>Ga0315536_1001644_pt1 | contig 11156 bp, 9 predicted proteins | sample SalMarSW160230MG_FD_203093 | JGI IMG/M metagenome (GOLD analysis project Ga0315536, IMG submission 203093) | Salt marsh sediment microbial communities from the Plum Island Ecosystem LTER, Massachusetts, United States - Salt Marsh Sediment SW1602-30 ... | reverse complement strand
TGGAACACGGGGAAATAACCGCGGCCACCGTGCAAAAGTATTCGCGCCGATTCGATCTGCTGGTAGAGGCTTTAAACGAACTGGGGTTTGCGGCGCAGAAACCGCGGGGTTCGTTTTACTGTTATGTCAAGGCACCCCTGGCGGCCGGCGACGGTACGGAGTTTAAAACCGCGGCGGAGTTTTCCGATTACCTGATCCGGAATGCCCTGATTTCCACGGTGCCGTGGGATGAGGCGGGACGGTTTGTCAGATTTTCCGTTACCTTTGCGGCCGAAACCGCGCGTGATGAGCGGGAGGTTATTCGGGAGATGAAAAAGCGTATGGGCGGGTTGGAGTTACGGTTTTAAGCACAACATGAATACATCCCTGGCAAAAAGAATGAACATCTTCGTTATCGCCATCCCCCTTCTGGCGGAGAACATGCTGCGCTTCCTGTTTTCCTTCACGGACATGTTCATGCTAAGCGGGCTCTCGGTGAACGGGGTGCGCTTCGGCGATGACGCGGTGGCCGCCGTGGGCCTGGTAATGAACTTTACCTTCTTTATTAACATCCTGTATTTGATGATCAACTCCGGGGCCGGCATCGTCATCACCCAGTATAACGGTGCCGGTAAGGCAAAAAAGGCCACCCAGACCGTGGTTACCAGTGTATTTCTGGCGGCCCTGGTGGGTGTCGTTATCAGCATAGTTATGTTTTTTCTGACCAAACCCATAATTTCCGTGTACCGCTTAAGCCCGGTGCGGACCGGGTTTGCCGAGGACTACCTGCTTATTTTCGGCAGCCTTTCGCTGGGTCTGGCCATGAATACGGTGTTCAGCACGGTGCTGCGATCTTACGGGTATTCAAAGGAGCCCATGTTTATTAACATCGCGGCCAATGCGGTAAACGTGTTCGGAAACTACTGTTTTATCTACGGCGCGCTGGGCTTCCCCCAATGGGGGGTGGCCGGGGTGGCGCTTTCCACCGTGATCTCCCAGTTCCTGGCCGCGGCGAGCATGCTGCTGATTATCCTGAAGAAAAAGGACATTGCCCTGCCGTTCAGGCGGTTTTTCAAAATCAAGTTCCGGTCGATCAGGGAGATACTGCGCTTCGGGCTTCCCAACGGCGGGGAGTCGCTGTCGTATAATATCGCCATGATCGTCATGAATTATTTTGTGGCCCAGATGGATTTCGGCCTGCCGCCGGACCAGCAAATAAACCTGCCGGCCTATAATTATGCTTTTATTTTTGCGCGTTTTATCCTGTATTTCGCCTATTCGGCAGGCCAGGGCACACAGATTATCACCGGTTATCTGGTGGGCGCGGGCAGAAAGGACGAGGCCTACCGCAAGGTGTTCAAGTACTTTTATTTTTCCTTTGTCTGGGCCCTGATCCTGGCCGGTACCCTGTCCTTGTTCCGGAAGTCCATTCTCAGCATCTTTCCCATGGATGAGAACATTTTCACCCTGTGCAGCAGCCTGGTGGTGTTTACCCTGCTGTTGGAGCCGGGGCGGACCATCAATCTTGTTATTATCAATGGATTAAAAGGTTCAGGCGACGTGGATTTTCCCGTAAAGATGGGCGTTGTTTCCATGTGGGGAATCGGTGTGGTATCCGCCTTTGTTTTGGGTGTTGTCCTCAACCTGGGCGTAATCGGCATCTGGATCGCCATTGCCATGGACGAATGGACCAGGGGAATCATCATGTATTTCCGCTGGAAATCCAAGGTCTGGCAGAGTAAATCCATCATACGCGTGCAAAACGCGGCGTATTGAGGGAAGACTGTTTCGATATTGTCACCTGGAATTTATTCCTCGAGCCGCTGTATTCCTTGGCTGCATTGGACTTTATTTTGCACCCGTCAAGCGCGAATACTTCCCCTCCCGCCGACGAACTTTATCCGTGGACGGCTTGACTTAGAATTTTTGCCTGATTATGTTTTATTTATGGAAAATCAGGGCACAAAAGTCCAGGTGCGTTATATTGTAAACGATGTCGACGCGGCCATAGATTTTTATACCGGGAAACTGGGCTTTAAACTGGAGATGCATCCGGCTCCTGCGTTTGCCATGCTTTCCCGCGGCAATTTACGCCTGGTATTAAGCTCGCCCAACCCGGCAGCCGGCGGCGGGCAGGACATGCCGGATGGAACAAGGCAAACGCCCGGTGGTTGGAACAGGTTCGCGGTGGAGGTTAAGGACATTGCGACCGTTGTGGAAAGCCTTCGCGGGATGCGGGCGCATTTTCGTAATGATATCGTGACCGGTGTGGGCGGGAAACAGATTATCGTGGAAGATCCTTCGGGAAATCCGGTTGAGCTGTTCGAGCCCATCCTGCCCGAGGCAGGGGTTTAAAGATAAACAAAAGCCAAGCGGAGAAATGGAGTTTTTATGAGACCACGGGGACTATTAATGATCGAGCACAGGCTGATAGAAAAAATGCTTGTACTGGCCGCAGACGAGCTGAAGCTGATAAAGAAACAGCACAGGGTGGATACTTTGGCGGTGGACACATTTGTGGATTTTATCAGGACCTACGCGGACCGGACCCACCACGGCAAGGAGGAGGACATCCTGTTCCAGGCCCTGGGAACCAAGGACCTCAGTGACCGGGACAGGGCCATGATGAACGATCTTGTAAAGGAGCATATTACCGCCCGTTCGATGGTGGGCAGAATGGTTGACGGCAAGGACCGCTACATGGACGGGGAGGCGGCAGGCCTGGTTACGGTGGTGGAGAACCTGTCCTCTCTGATCGACTTCTACCCCGGGCATATTAAAAAAGAGGACAACATTTTTTTTCCCGCATCCGAGCACTATTTCTCCGACACGGAACTGGACGCTCTACAACGTGATTTTTGGGAGTTCGACCGTAAGATGATTCATGAGAAATACAATAAACTTTATACCGAGCTCCGGGAGAAATACCGGTAGCGCGCCGGTTCACGGCGCCGACCCGCGGTGGGGCGGGCTGTGGTTTTAAGCGACCTTACAGCAAAATCGCCTCGAGCCGAATCAGCGGTACGGCGGACAGTGCCTTGGAAACCGGGCAGCCTTCTTTGGCCTGTTCGGCTGTTTTCGTGAATTCCTCCCTGCTGATTCCGGGCACTTCCGCCTCGGTGGTCAATACGATCGATTTGATGGCAAACCCTTCTCCCTCGGGCTCGATCGAGACCTCGGCCTGGGTTTCGATTTTTTTCGGGGGAAACCCCGCGTTTCCCAAAAGTAGGGCCAGGGCCATGGAAAAACAGCCGGCGTGCGCGGCCGCGATCAGCTCTTCAGGGTTGGTACCAAGGGCGCTTTCAAAGCGTGAGGCAACCGAGTAATCCCCTCGTATCCCGCCCGCACCGGTTTCCATGTATCCTTTTCCTTCTTTGAAACCGCCCTGCCAGACGGCTTTTGCTTTTCGTGTCGGCATAACACTCTCTCCTCTCCATTGTTATATATATAAGCGACGGGGTCCGGGGCTGCAAACCGCTGTTTCGCCTAATCTCTGACTGTTTTCCGCATATTTAACCATACCCTGCTTTTTTCTCAGGGTTGTAATACCGGGTTCCGTGACGGCGGAAAACAGCGGCTTATTTTTCCCCGGTTATTTAATATAAAAATACTTGCTATAAACGGAGATAAGGGATACCATTTGATGCCTGTAGAAACATTCTTTGGTATTGGTTTTTGTGTGGAGGAGGGACTACGGCACCCCGCAACACATTCAAAAAAAGTAATGGGAGTAAAAAGGCTTACGCCCGGCCCGACGGCACCCTGGGCATCAAGGAAATCAAGGCCACGCTGGGAACGGCGATGGCGCAGAGTGCGGATTCGGCCGAGTACGATGCCAAGCCCGGGAGCGCTTACGTTACGGATCTGGCTGATTATACCGGAGTGTCCCACGAGCTTCCGCTCAAACTCATGAGTTACGTCAGGCATTTTATCGAGGTTCCCACCGAACTCCCCGATGTAAATAGGCAGACACATACAACCCTGCAGAAGATCTTTTTGCTTTTACGCAACCAGACCGGGCATGATTTTACCTTCTATAAAAAAAATACCGTATACCGGCGTATTGAACGCCGCATGAACCTGCGCCAACTGAAGGTTAAGCGGTTCACCCCGGAGGCAGCCAAAATAACCAATCTCATTTCAGTTGATATGGACAGGCCGATCGACCATATGGTTTCAAGGTTTCGGTATGACCGTATGCGGGAGAACTTAACCCATGTGCAAACATCCCTGATTTTCAAGGAGATCGAGGTTGAGTCCGGGGAATACCGGTGGTTTCTGATGCGCATTATCCTCTATAGGACCCCGGGTAATGTGATCGACGGGGTGGTGCTCACCTTTATCGAGATAAGCAGACTCAAAGAACCGGAGGTCGCGTTTGCACGCGCGCGGGAGCAGCTTGAAAAATCAGGAGGCGCACAGCAAAAACGGCAGCAGGAGTAAGCGTATGGATGAGGACAAATCGGTTTTCAAGACACACGACACGGAGAGAGCAAAATTGCAGCGTGAATCTGAACTGCTGCGCATGAAGCTGGCCGAACAGGGGCGGAAGCTTGAGGATGCCGGGCGGCGGGCCCGGGAAGCGTCCGACCGGTACGAGGAGTTGTACGATTTTTCACCCGTGCCCATGTTTACCCTGGACCCGCTGGGCCGTATTTTGGAGTGCAACCTGGCCGCGGCCGAGATGTTGGACGACATCCGCATCGCCTTGATCGGCAGGGAGCTGACCGGATTCATCAAGCCGCGTTTCCGTTCTTCCTTTAAGGCGTTTTTAAAAACCATACTCGCCTCATGCGTCAAACATCAACTGGAACTGGAATGCAACACACAAAAAAACCGGTCCATCCAGGTGCAGGCGGTGGGCCTTTCGGTACAGGACGATCAGGAATGGAAAAAATGCTGCCGCGTGGTGCTCACGGATATTTCCCCGCAGAAGCGTGAACAGGAGGAGATCAAAAAACTCAATGATGAACTCCTGCGCATCAACAAGGGACTCAAATTAGAGATTCTTCACCGTAAAAGCACCGAGGTGTCGCTGCAGATGGAGCGTAAAAAGCTTGAGACCATTATCACCAACTCTCCGGTGGGCATCGCCGTGACCGACGCGGAGGGGGGCACGATCCTGGCCAACCGACTATTCGAGGAAATCTGGGGAAAGAACCGTCCGCCCACCAAAAAACTGGCGGATTACACGACATACAAGGCGTGGTGGGCGGATTCGGACAGGGAGGTGCTGCCCGAGGAATGGGCCTCGGCCGTGGTTATGCGCACGGGCAAACCGGTGGTTGACCAGGAGATGCGCATAAGCTGTTTTAACGGTACTTATAAGGTGATTAATAACAGCGCCGTGCCCCTGATTGACGCGGATGGAAAGATTTCGGGAAGCGTGGTGGCGGTTGTGGATATTACCGAACGCAGGCGCCTTGAGGAGGAACTGAAAAAAAACAACGAGGAGCTGGAAGAGCGGGTGCGCAAACGCGCGTTCGAGGTGGTGCGGGAACGCCAGCGTCTGTTCAGTGTGTTGGAAAGCCTGCCGGTATACGTGTTGCTGCTTACCGAAGACTACCGCGTGCCCTTCGCCAATAAATTTTTTATCGACCGTTTCGGTGACTCGGAGGGCAGGCGCTGCTTTGAGTATCTTTTCCACAGAGACACACCCTGCGAGAACTGTGAAACCATTAAGGTCCTGAAAACCAGGCAGCCGCAGAACTGGGAGTGGACCGGGCCGGACGGACGGATTTACGATATCTATGATTACCCGTTTCCCGAGGCCGACGGTACAACCATGATCCTGGAGATGGGCATCGACATCACCAAGCGGAAACAGGCTGAGGCCGAGCTGCTGCGGCACCGGGAGCACCTGGAGGAACTGGTCAGGGAGCGCAGCGCGGACCTGCGTGAGAGTGAGGAGCGTTTAAAAGGAGCTGAAGAGTTGGCATCCCTGGGGAGTTGGGAGCTTGATCTGAGTACCAACCGGCTTACCTGGTCCGCGGAAACCTATCGAATTTTCGGCGTGGATCCCCGTAAGTTTTCGCCCACCTACGAGACGTTTCTGGAACTGGTGCACCCGGACGATCGCGCTTTGCTGGACAAAGTGTATAAGGACTCGGTTCGCAAATCAAGTGACGATTATGAGATAGAACACCGTGTAATCAGAAAATCGGACGGCATGCTGCGTGTTGTGCACGAAAAATGCCGGCACATCCGGGACGAAGCGGGCAGCGTCATCCGTTCGTTGGGTATGGTACATGATATCACCGAGCACAAGGCCGCGGAAGACGTTCTGGCACGCGATAAGAAGACCCTCGAGCAGATGGTAGAGGAGCGTACACGCCAGCTTTTAGACGCGCGCCTGGAGTTGGAAAAGGCCAGACGCCTTTCGGATATCGGGACCCTGGCCGCTACAGTCGCCCATGAGCTGCGCAATCCATTGGCTACCATAACTATGGCTGCTTACAATATTAAAAAAAAGGCCAAAAACCCGCTTCTGGAAAAATACCTGGAAAACATCCGCAAAAAGGTACAGGAAAGCGACCAGATCATCAACAACCTTCTGTTTTATTCCCGTCTTAAATCCCCGCAGTATGAGGACATGCACCTCAACAAAATTATCGGGGAGTGTGTGCGCCTGTGCCGCAATCAGTCCGGCATAACGAAGCAACTTTCGATTATGAAGAAGATCAGCCCGACCGATCATCTGGCAATCGAGGCGGATCCATTGCAGATAAAGGAACTGTTTGCCAATATCCTGAACAATGCCTGCGACGCAGTCCCGGTGGAAGGCGGAAAAATCGAAATTGTTACGGAGAGTAATGCGGACCATGTGACCATCCGCGTCAGGGACAATGGAACAGGTATCGATAAACAGCATATGGAAAAGATATTCGATCCCTTTTTTACCACCAAGGCCAAGGGGACCGGTTTGGGACTCTCGGTCTGCCGGCAGATTGTCGACCTGCACGGCGGAACGGTGCAGATAGAGAGCGAACAGGGGAAAGGGACCACCTTTTTTATTCTGCTTCCCGCGCGCAGGCAACATGAAAGCGCCGGGGCGTAAGAGCATCTATCTGCGGCCCGGCGGTTTTTTCGCCCGTTCCCCCGGTTTTCCCGTTACATGATTTTTAACGCACCGTCCCCCCGGATCTGCAGGGGGATAACACTTCCTTTGCCGAACACGGCTTCCATATACGCGGTGTATGCCGCAAATCTTTCTATGGGGATATACACCTGGATGGTCCCGGCAAATCCCCCGCCGTGAACGCGGCAGGCTCCGTCTTCCCCCAGAAATTTTCGGGTCATGGTCAGGGCCAGGGGAATGGGCTGCCTGTCCGGGGCGGCGGTGGTATAGCAGTTTTGCAGCAGCATCCAGGAGGACCCGCCGGATTCGTTGACCAGATCCAGGTACTGTTTAATCTTGCCGGCCGACAAAAAAGCGGCCTGTGATTGTACCCTCCTGCTTTCCGCAAGGAAGTGAAAGGCACGCAGCAATGCCCGGTCTCCCGTTTGTTCGCGCAGCGCAGATAATGCGGCCAGCAGGGACCGCTCGGATAGTTCGGCGCAGTATGTTTTGCCCAGGGCCGCGGCCACGGCGCGCATCTCGGTCGGAATGGCGGCGTAGTCGGCCGTCAGGTCCGCGTGGCCGCCGCCCGTATTCACCACGGCCAGCGCATATCCGTGCTCCCTGAAACCGGCGCGGATTGTTGTAAGGCGCGGTGCGGCCGGATCGGCGAAATCTATGGCCGCGATACCCCCCGCCGCGCAGGCAAGCTGGTCCATTAGTCCACACGGTTTGCCGAAAAAATTATTTTCCGCGTACCGGGCGATACGGGCGGCCTCGATGACGGGGACCTTTCCCCCGTTATAAAGGTGATCAAGGATGAGAACGAACAGTACCTCCAGGGAGGCCGAAGAGCTTAAGCCCCCTCCTACGGGTATCTCACCGGAGATAACACCCTTGAATCCCCCGATCGCATGTCCCCGTTCTTTCAGGCCGGCGGCCACGCCGCGAACAAGGCCCGCGGTGGTATTCTTTTCTTTTGTCAAAGGTTCCAGGGTGTCCAGTTTCAGTGTAATCTTATCCGGAAATCCCTCGGAGGTAAGCTCAACCATGGTATCGTTCGTTTTTGCCGCTATGGCCAGGGTGTCCAGGTGGACGGCCGCCGCCAGTACGCGGCCGTGGTTGTGGTCCGTATGGTTGCCCCCCAGTTCCGTTCGCCCGGGCACGCTGAGCACATGGATTTCTTCTCCGGGGGAAACAAGGGGGTCCATAAGTCCGCATAACCGAAGCAGGCGCTGTTTCTGTGCGGGCAGCGCTTCTTTACCGTAAAGCCGCCGCAGGGGTTCGGTCAGATGTTCATTTTCGAGTGATTCCCGCAGCTGCGCTAATGTGGGCATGCTTATTCCCCCTGAAGATAATGAAGATCGGGCAGGTCCCGCAGCAGTGCCGCGCTCTGTTCGGCGGTAATGTCCCGCTGCGGCATGGCCAGCATTTCGTACCCCACAAAGAATTTTGCCACCGAGGCGGAACGCAGCAGCGGGGGGTAAAAATGGAAATGAAAATGCCAGGCCGGGTCGCTGCCGCCGTTTACCGGTGACTGGTGGATCCCCATGGAATAGGGAAATGAGGTGTGGAACAGGTTGTCGTAGCGGACGGTAAGCTTTTTCAGGACGGCGGCCAGTCCGGTTACCTCGTCCGGTGACAGTCCGGTGATGTCCGGCCGGTGGGCTTTGGGCAGGATCATAACCTCGTACGGCCACACCGCCCAGAAGGGCACCAGGCAGACAAAATCCCGGTTCTCCAGCACAATCCGTTCTTTTTTCTCAAGTTCCACGGAAAGGTAATCGCAAAGCAGGCAGTTACCGGTGGATTTCATATACTCGCCCTGGGTATGTGTTTCTTTTTGCGGGAGCACGGGAACGGTCTGGTTGGCCCAGATCTGTCCGTGCGGGTGCGGATTGGAGGCGCCCATGCGCTGCCCCTTGTTCTCGAATATCTGCACATACGAGATATCGGGGCGCCCTCCCAGTTCCGTGTATTCCCTGATCCAGACGCGGATGATCTCCCGGATGGTGCTCTCCGGCATCAGCGGCATGGTAAGATCATGACGCGCTGTATAACAGAGTACCTTGCAGACGCCCTTTTCGCTGTGCGCCGTGAGCAGGGGATGGGTGTCATGCACCTCCGGCATATCAGGATACAGCGCCGAAAAATCATTTATAAAGACAAAGGTTTTTTTATACGGAGGATTTTTTTGGCCTGAGGCACGGGTATTCCCCGGGCAAAGATAACATGCGGGATCGTATTGCAGTGCCGCAGGGCCGGCGGGTGTGTCCTTTTTTCCCTGCCAGGGTCTTTCCGTCCGATGGGGGGAGACCAGCACCCATTCATCGGTGAGAATATTGCGCCTGCGGTGCGGATGCGGATTATAGTCGTCCATTGTCATGAACACGTGTCCATATGGCAGTATATGGCCACGACCGGCCTGGTGTCAAGCGGCTTTTATTTTCCATTGTTCAGATAAATTTTTTCGAAATTATGAAGGAGTTCATGTAAGCTTTAATGGACGCCTTCTCCCATCACTATGGTAGGGACCGTGTGCCCGGGCCTTGCTTGACCTTGTTTTGAATATTCAATACCCTTGAAACACCCTTTTTAAGCGAGGTAAGAAAACTGGGTAAGATCAGTAGAAAACAGGTGGCCCGGCTTGCCGGAGTAAGCGAGACCACGGTTTCTCGCGTCTACAATAACCCGGAACGCGTGGATTCCGCCAAGGTGGAGCGGGTATTGAAGACGGCCCGTGATCTTGGGTATGTTCCGGACAAGGCGGCAAGCGCTCTGCGGCGAAAGGGTACGGGCATAATCCTGTTTTTGGAGATAAAAAAAACAAGAACCTACGACTGGACGCAGATCCCCTACTATAACTGGTTTTACGCCGAGATTGTAAAAACACTCTTTACCCAAATGGAGAGCCGCATGTACCAGCTGCGCCATTACCAGGCGCGGACGGTTTCCGAGATTGCCGTCCTTAAACGGATGAATATTTGTGACGCCGTCTTGGCCTTTAATATCGAGGATGCGGACATGGTGAACGCGCTTAAAAAGCTGAACCTGCCATTTATCTGCTGTCATCATACAAAGAGTCTTGATGCGGTCAGCTTCTGTTCCACGGATAATTATTACGGGGGGAAGCTGGCGGCACGCGCGCTTCTGGAGGCCGGTTGTACGAAACCGGCATATGTTACGGGATATGTCGGGGAAACCCCGGCGCATGCCGAGCGCATGAACGGGTTTTTAGACGTGTTCGGAAGGCACGCGGTGACCGTATTGGAGGGTGATATCGGCATCGACGGGGGTGCCGCGGCGGGCAGAAGGCTGGCCGGCCTCGTACATAAAGGCGAGGCCGACTGCATCGGGGTGGTGAATGACTTAACGGCCATCGGTGTGATTCACGCCCTTACCGCGGCCGAAATTACTATTCCTGAGCAAGTTTCAATCGTAGGATACGACAATCTGCCGTTTGCCATCGCTCTGCCTTTCAGGCTCGCTACCGTGGATCTTTTTTTAAACAAGATTTACGCGCGGGCGGTTGATCTGCTTATCCGCTCCATCCGCAATGGGGGAGTGTACCGGGAGGTGATAAAACCGGCGTTGGTGCGTGGTGATTCGATAAAACGATAACGGCGCCATACAGTTCCGCCCGGTTTTTTTATGCCCGGAGTGGTCCGCCGCCCGGAGAGCCGCCCCGGTTTTTTAGGGTTTCTTCGCCGTCAGCAGAAACAGCGGATAATTCTTGTGCGCGGTGCCAGATGTACGTTTGACGGTATACACGGTTGTATAGGTTATGCCGGTAAACCCCGCCGCCGCAAACTGCTCTTTTAACTGTTCGGGAATAAACCCGTGATGCCCCTTGAAATCCGAAACCTGTGAGTGAAACGAGCCGTCCTCCTGCATAAGATCAGCCACACAGACATACCCGCCCGGTGCCAGCAGCGAAAAGAAAATACCCAGAATTTTCGGTATGTCATCGATATGATGCAGGCTCATCAGGGCATAGATGAAATCGTAGGCTGCGTGATGCTCCGCAGACATCAGGTCCAGTTTCAGAGTCGATATATTTTTTGTTTTGGTTTGTAGGATTTTTTGCCTCGCTGTTTTTATCATTTCCATGGAATTGTCA
>Ga0315536_1001643_pt1 | contig 11160 bp, 8 predicted proteins | sample SalMarSW160230MG_FD_203093 | JGI IMG/M metagenome (GOLD analysis project Ga0315536, IMG submission 203093) | Salt marsh sediment microbial communities from the Plum Island Ecosystem LTER, Massachusetts, United States - Salt Marsh Sediment SW1602-30 ... | reverse complement strand
CTCGCGGCGGATGCGTTCAAAGCCATCTGCCTCGGCGCCAGCGGCGTGTTCGCCGCCAAGATCTTCCTGCAGACGGCGGGCTGCGTCGGCGACGAGAAGGGGCGCTGCAACTCCTGCAACACCGGCCTTTGCCCGGTCGGCATCTGCACCCAGGACCCGGCGCTGGTGGCGCGCCTGGATGTGGACGCCGCCGCGCAGGCCGTCGTCGATTATTTCCTGGCCACCGACCAGGAATTGAAAAAGCTCATGGCGCCGATCGGCAATTCCAGTCTTCCCATCGGGCGCAGCGATGCGCTGATCTCGATGGATAAGGCCGCGGCCGACAGACTGCAGATCGCGTATGCATGCTGACCTGTCCTAACCTCCTTACCCCCGACCCCTCTTCCCCTTCCCCGTAAGGGGAAAGGGGAGAGGGGTGACTTGGTCCGGGTGTTCTTCCCGGGCGAAGTCGGGGAGAGGGGGTTAAGACAGCAGAAAGCAGAGAAACCATGCTCCACTTATCGACGTTCTCCGAAGAAAAACGCACCTCCACACAGGATCTCCTGCAGCGGATCTATTCCGCCATGGCCGACGGTGAAACCGAGTTCGTCATCGACGCCGCGGGCCAGCACGATATCGGCGGCCCGTTGTGGGACCGGCTTGGACGGGAACTGCGCTTCACGGTGACCAACCCCGGCCAGCGGGTGGGTTCGATGGGAATGCCCGGAACCGAGATCATCGTGGAAGGTTCCGCACCGGCCGACGTGGGCTGGCTCAATGCCGGGGCAAAGATCATCGTGCGCGGCGACGGGGGCGACACCACCGGACACTGCGCGGCGGACGGGGTGATTTACATCGGCGGCCGGGCCGGCACGCGGACCGGATCGCTCATGAAACACGACCCGTCTTATGCCCCTCCGCAGCTGTGGATTCTCAAGAATACCGGCTCCTTCCCATTCGAATTCATGGGCGGCGGGATCGCGGTGGTCTGCGGATACGATTGCGATTCCCTGCCCTCGGTCCTCGGTCGGCGCGCATGCGTGGGCATGGTCGGCGGGACGGTATACATCCGCGGGCCGGTCCTTGAACTGGCAAAAGAGGTGAAGCTGGTCGATACGCTGGAGGATGCGGATTGGCGGTTCCTCTCCGAGGGTCTGCCGCGCTTCCTCGAAGCGACGGAACATTCGGATCTGCGCAAAGCACTCTCCCGGCGCAGCGAGTGGCGGAAAATCGTTCCCCGCAACGCGCAGGAACTAAAGCAGGCCAAGTCTCGGCCGCCCATTTCCGAATTCCGTGCCGCGCATTGGGTGGAAGGCGGCATCTTCAGCGACGTGCTCGTGGATGCCGGCGAGGTGGCCCCGCTTGTTCCACGCGGAACCTACCGTGCCGCCATCCCACTATGGAACAATGCGGTCTTCGCCGCGCCGTGCGAGTACGCCTGCCCGAACGGCATCCCGACCCAGGACCGGATCCGGCTTCTCCGCCAGGGGAAGGTAAAAGAGGCGCTTGAACTGGTGATGCAATACAGCCCGTTCCCCGGTTCGGTGTGCGGCGCCGCCTGCCCCAACCCGTGCATGGCCGCCTGCACCCGCGGAACAATCGATTATCCGGTGCTGGCCGGGCCGCTTGGAGAATATTCGGCGGACCTGCCCGCTCCCGAGCCGGCGCCGCCGACGGGAAAGTCCTTCGCGGTCATCGGCGCCGGCACAGCCGGCCTCTCCGCGGCCTGGCAGCTGGCGCTGCACGGGCATGCCGTGGCGATCTACGAACAAGGCAGCACCCTGGGCGGGAAAATGTTCACCGTCATTCCGAATGAGCGGCTGGATAAGGAACTCGTGCTATGCGAGATCGACCGCATCCTCGGGCTGGGAGTGGAGGCGCACACCGGCGTGCGCGTGGATGCGGCGCTTTTCGAAACCCTCCGCCGCCGGCACGACGGGGTGATCGTCACAGCCGGGGCGACCAAACCGCGCGTGCTTGCCTTCCCCGGCAGCGAGCAGACCCTCTCCGCGCTTGCGTTCCTCGGCGCCGCGGATAATCCCCCGGACCTCACCGGAAAAGCGGTGGTCGTGATCGGGGCCGGTGACGTGGGGATGGACGCCTGCAACCTGGCCTGGAAAGCCGGTGCGCGCAGCGTAACCGCCATCGACGTGCGCCAGCCGGCCTCTTCGAGCCGCGAACGCGCGGACGCGCTGGCGCTTGGAACGCGCATCCTCTGGCCATTGGTGGCGGATGAATACCACGACGGCGAACTTTCCTTCAAAGACGGCCGGCCCGCATTGCCAGCGGATGTGATCGTCTGCGCCATCGGGGAAGTACCCGAACTCGAATGGCTTCCCGGCAGCCTCGCGCGCGAAAAGCATTCCTACCTGGCCGCGGATTCCAGCGGCCGGACAAGCGATCCGAAAGTCTATGCCGCCGGCGACGCGGTCCGGCCGGGATTGCTGGCGGATGCCGTCGGCGGCGGACGCGCGGCTGCGCTGGCGGCGCACGCCGACGCAACCGGCGCGGCGGACCTTCCGCCGCGCAAAACCGCCATCCCCCGCGAGCGGCTGCACCTGGATTATTTCACCCCGCAGCTCGACAGTACGCCGGTCCAGGCGCTCGAGGAAGCCGACCGCTGCATCTCATGCGGGACCTGCCGCGACTGCAATATCTGCGTTTCGATCTGCGGTCAGAACGCCATCCGGCGGGTGGAGGAACCTTCCGGAAACATATCCTTCGAGGTCGACGAGGAGCTGTGCACCGGATGCGGTTTCTGTGCCGCGGCCTGCCCGAGCGGTATCTGGACCATGGTTCCGAAACGCGAACTGGAAACCGACCAAATTGTATAAGTGCAATCGCCGATCACTGCCGCAAAACCCGGCCCTACCCTTTACGGAGTATGGCCGAATGGTCCGCTTTCAGGACGACATGGCGATCGGTCAGGCCTACACGCAATATACAGTCTGAAAAATCCGGATTTTGGTATACCGAGATTGTTTGCCAAGACGGCAGGCCTGAGCATGTCTCCGCCCCTGCTCAGGCCGTGGTTTTTTCCGCCGAACGCTTCATTTTCCGGACACCATTATGCAGCGGCCGCACACCGGCCGAAGGCGGCCCAGGCAGACCAATGGAGACTCCGATATCTGAACTGGCTCCTCCCCGCAATGTCATGTTCAGCTCCCTGCGTGAAATCGCGCAGGCGCTTTCCGCCGAGTGGGACCTGGATACCACCCTCGACCTGATCGCACGGCGCACCAATCATGTCATGGGAACCGATTCCTGTTCGCTGTACCTGCTGGATCCGAATGGTGAGATCCTGCGGCTGCGGGCTTCCACCCGCCTGGCGCGCGAATCGCTCGGCCGGGCGTCGCTGCACCTGGGCGAGGGGCTGACCGGCTGGGCGGCCCGGAACGGAAAGGCGGTCGCCGTCCGGGAAGCCAAATCCGACCCGCGCTTCAAGCTGCTTCCGGAAACCAACGAGGAAGGCCTGCGTTCACTGCTGGCGGTTCCGCTGACCAACCGCGGACGGATCATCGGCGCGATGAACGTCCAGACCGCGGCGCCGTGCGATTTCAGTGAAGACGAAACCGAACTGCTGCGGCTGATCGGCGACCTGGCGGCCGGCGCGCTCGACCGCGCGATGCTGTACGACACCATGCGCCGGCGGCTGGACGAGCTGACGACTTTGGCCGAAGTAAGCCGGACCGTCACCTCCCAGATGGTGCCGGACGAGATGCTGGAGCTGGTGGCCGAGATGGCCGCCGGGGCGATGGGTTGCGACGTCTGTTCGCTGCAACTGATTGACGAAGAACGCGGCGAACTGGTGATGCGCGCGGCCTGGAGCCGCAGTTCCTCGTATAAACGGCGCCCGCGGCTCCGGTCGGACGAAGGCATCATCGGGGAGGTCATCCGGACCGGCAAGCCGGTCACGGTGGCGGATGTGCGGTCGGATCCGCGCTACCGGTTCAAAGAACTGGCGCAGCAGGAGGGCCTCGTCTCTCTGCTGTCGGTGCCGCTGATCGTGCGCGAGAAAGTGATCGGTGTGATGAACTGCTACACCGGAGTACCGGCGGCATTCACCCCGGAACAGATCGCGCTGTGCACGACGCTTGCCAACCAGACCGCGCTCGCGATCGAAAACGCGCGCCTTTCCACCAGCGCCGCGGTCGTGCGCGAGATGCATCACCGCATCAAAAACAACCTGCAGACGGTGGCGATGCTGCTGGCGATGCAGAAAGACGGCGCGAGCGGCGGATCGACGGCCGACGCGCTGCAAGCCGGCATCGGGCGGATCCTCAGCATCGCGGCCGTGCATGAAATCCTTTCCCGGCAGGGGTTTGCCCTGGTGGATATCCTTCCGGTGGCGGAGCAGATTGCCCGCCTGACCGCGCAGCATATGGTGCGGCCGGACCTCGCGGCGTCGATCACGGTCGAGGGCGAATCGCTGCTCCTGCCCTCTCGCCCGGCCACGTCGCTGGCCCTCGTGATCAACGAACTGGTGCAAAACGCATTGGAGCATGCCTTCGACGGCCGCTCCACCGGCAGGGTGCGGATCCTTATCGCCCGGACTCCCGAAGACATGCTGGTGGAAGTCCGGGATGACGGGACGGGATTTGTACAAGACTCCGCGCGCCCGCATCTCGGTTTGGAAATCGTAAATACCCTGATCCGCGACGATCTGTGCGGGAAAATCGAATTCTCAAGCGATTCCGCAGGGACCCGGGTGGTGGTCCGCATTCCGCGCCCGGAAACCTTTCAGGAGGAAGCATGAAGAAATTAAAAATCCTCATCGCCGACGATGAATCGCTCATCCGCATGGGATTGAAAACCGTGCTGACCACGCTCGGCCACGAAGTGCTGACGGCCGCGGACGGGCACGAAGCCCTGAACCTCTTCCACAGCCGCTCCCCGGATCTGGCCATTCTCGATATCCGCATGCCGTTCACCGACGGGCTGGCGGCGGCCCAGGCGATGTACCGCCACCGCCCAATCCCGATCCTGATTCTCACCGCCTTCGGGGAACAGGACCTGATCGAAAGCGCCGCCGCGCTGCCGATCCAGGGCTACCTGATCAAGCCGGTCGACGAACGCGAGTTGACGGCGGCGATTGAAGTGGCCGCCGCGCGCTTCGAGGATTCCCAGACCCAGGCCAGGGAAATGGCGGGGTTGCGTTCCGACATGGAATCACGGAAGACGGTCGACCGGGCCAAGGGCTTGCTGATGGCACACGGCCGGACCGAGGAAGAGGCATACCGGGAAATCCAGAATAAAGCCCGCTCCAAACGGGTTTCGATACGATTGGCGGCAAACGAGGTTCTGCATGAGGCGGCACAGGAAGCGCTGCGGACCGCCAACGATCTTTCGAAGTGACGGATTTTTAAATATTCTCGTACGCCTCTCGATAGGCCGGCCGCATTCCATGTGGATAATTATCGGGGATGGGTTCGATGTTCCACAGCTCCTGCCATGTTTCCACTTTTTCCCCCATTTTCACCATTTCGGTTGGCTTCGTCGATCCGAGTCAACGGGCAGCATCCATTCATGTCAGAGTTGATTTTGCCCGATTCAATAATGTCTTTGGGGAGCGTCAGCACCCTGGATTTTTCGATTGGCATCCCGACAATGGTTTTCCTGCCGTCGAAAACCGGTAGCCATAGGCGGTTCCGATAGCCGATCGTTCAGTCCGCCGATACGCATCCCCTGCGGACCGCTTGCGGAGCATTTTACGTCCCGGAAGTCGCCCCGGGGGAAGCGCCAACGATAATTCGACATCCCCGCACCGGCGCCGGGATTCTCCGGGCTGTGAAAAAGTGAATCACAGCCAGCCCAGTATCACGCCGAACACCAAGAGGGCCGCCAGGTTCACGCCGTAGATGCCCCCCACGACCGCCGCCTTCTTCCGGACGCTTTCCATATCATGCACCCAGAACGAGACCAGAAAAAACGGCAGGTACCCGATCAGGAAAACCAGCCATGGCGCGCCAGCACCCCACCAGCCGTACTCCCAGGTCAGCGCCCCGACCGCATTCAACAATACTTCCACGAACACACAAAAGATCGATCCGCCCACGGCGATCAACAGCCGATTCGGCATTCCAAAAATCCTTAGTTTCTTATCTGCCGGCAGCATCTTTCCGAACGCCACTCCCGCCACGGCGAACATAAAGCAGATCTCGATGTTCAAGCCGATCAAGATCAGGTAGGCGGTCTTTCCCGGCGCGCCCCACACCGGCGCATAGTTCGTGAAGTGAAACGCCAGCGAATTCCAAATCTCGTTGAACCAATCCATCCCCCAAAACGCCAATCCGGCGAAGACCAGGTTCCAATTATTCCTTTCCACCTCCACGGCATAAACATAGACCACGAAGGCAAACAGCGTGATGACATACCATTGGAATTGCCCGCCGTCCCGCAGGATCGAAAGAGCCTTCACGGCTGAATCGGTTGGCATGGATTTCCTCCTCTTCCGCTATGGCTTTCTCTTACCGCCCTCCCCCGGGGCGGGTTGCGAGGAATACAAGGCATCGGGCCGGAGAACGGCCGCGCGACGCCGGATTTAATTTATCCGAAACCCTGCAAAAGGAGAATTCACGGCGACTCGATCTCGACATACCGCCTCCCGCGGCGAAGCCGGGCCTCCGGCCAGGGCAAGCCGCGATCCACTCTCTGAGGAGCGTGGTTTTTCCATAACCGGCGGGAGCGGGGATGAGCATCAGTCTGCGGTGCAGACCCTCATCCAGCCGTTGGATCAGACGTGGATGAAGGATCGGCTTGCCCTGCGCCGAACAAGGCAGTTATGATTAATGCATGCCTCCAGCAGCCGATCATTCCGGTTATGGTTTCCATTGACGGCCCACCGGAAGCGCCGGTTGGTCAGCGCTTTCATAGGAAGCCCATCGTACCGTATCCTTCCCGCCGCGTTTTGCTTCATACATTAAGTCATCAACTTTTTCAATTAATTCATCCGCGGATTTTGGAGCCGTTGAACACGTCAGGACTCCGATACTGTACGTAACCCGGTATGGTTTCCCCGGATTTTCGCGGAGGGCCGCTTGAATCCTGGCGGAAATGCGTTCCGTACTGTGCGCGTCCGCCTCCGCGAGCAAGACGGCAAATTCGTCGCCGCCGAGCCTCGCAACAACATCGCTCGGCCGGAGAGTGCGTTTAAGTGTCGACACCGTTTCCTGAAGCACCTTGTCGCCGGCGGCATGGCCACGCGAATCGTTCAATGGTTTAAGGTTGTCCATATCAAGGTAAAGGATGCTGAAGGGCTGCTGATTCCGTTTAAAAAGCGAAATCCGCGCATCCACAATTTCATAGAATGACCTTGCGTTGGCCGCATCGGTCAGATAGTCAATCCGGGCATAAAGAGATTCCCGATATAGAATTGCGCGGATTACGGCGAGGAGGATTGTGATCGCAAGAAAGGTGATCAGCCTTACGCCGGCATTCCATACGGGAACCAATGGATTTGAATACGGAATAGTCCTTGCCAGGATATCGGCAAGGTACCAGCAGAAAGCGCTTTCGATGGAGAGGAAAACACCGGTCTTCCATCCGATGACCCATGCCGCAATACTTATTGGGAAGAGATAAAAAATCGAGAAAGCCAGTTCCGTGCCGGTAGCGTGATCTATTATGCCAACCGACATAATGCTTGCCGTTAATATCGCAAAAAGGATGGCTTTATAAGAAGATGAAAGAATGCGCATCATGGATTTTAGCTAAATTCGAAAGGCTGGATATCCTCGCCGCCTACGCCCTGGCACTCAGGCGACCGGTTACCCGCGCAGGATGGGATTCAGTATACATTATCTGCGGCGGAAGAAGCACCAAGCTTCGACACCCAACCAAAGGCCTCTTCCTCCACAGCGCCGGGTTGGACAGCTCGACATGAATTGGAATCCAGTACGCCTTTGTTTTCGGATCATTATTAATTCCTGCAAATTTAAGGCATCCTACTTAATTCCCAGTACACGCCGAAGATGATCTGCATGCACAGTAAAATGTTCGGCCGGACGGTGCGCCATTTGCTCCACGGTTCGATATTGACCAGGGTAGTTCGTCCCTTTGCTCCAGGCTTCTTCCGGCAGATTTTCAAGCATATTGACCAGCACGGTATGTGCCTTTCGGTATGATTCAGCGATAGAGTCACGCGTTGCTTGCCGGGAAACAACCGGGATGATGATATGCCCATTGACCCAACTGCGAAGATGCGCAGGAATAAATGATAGAACAGATCGCCTGCGCCCCAAATGAGCTTGCAGGATACCGGCCGGAATCACATGTAGCACCTGGGTTATGTGCATCATTTCCTGTTTGGCCGTCCATCCTTCACCGGGCTGTGCACGGTCCAAATCCCTATCGGGTATCCCGTTGAGAAATTCAAGGAACGCGCGCCGGGTCTCTTCGAGTTCTTTTCTAATTGACTGGTATCGAGTGGAAGCGCCGGATGGCATCAATGCACTCCTCGGTTTCCGTGTACTCCCTTTTACACCGCCCACGGCAAAACACGAAACGGCTTGGCCGGCTTTTCCCATCAACGGTCTTTGCACGGAGGTTTTCGCCGAAGAACAGGCCAACGCGGATTTCCGGTCGAAGGCCAGCAGGTTTCAGCGCACTGTTGCAGTTGTGTTTCCTAACGTAATACCGTATCCTTGGCCGCAATCGAGAAAGAGGCTCCCTCTTCGATCGCGCATCCCGCCACGACCGGTCTTTCCAGATCTGCAAATGCACCTTTCCCAAGGATATACTCACATGCCTCTTCTGAACTTGAAATAGTGAAACCGGTATCCCGAAACAATTTGTCAGGATAATTGTGTTCATAGGTCGCCACATAATTAATTTCCCCCTTGTCAAGGTTAATCTCCTTTACCAGAAGGGCATCGGAGCGAATGGTCCCCAAGGCGCAAATTCTGCTCCGTTTGTCAATAATGGCGGCTATTCGCGGAGTTTTATAGTCATCGTGCTCATAATCCAATCCGCTTAAAACGGATACCATGGCATCCCGCATCCGCATACCGGACCCCAGCTTTTCTGCTATGGGATCGGTATGGCTGCCGTTGCCCACAATGGCGAAGGTATCGGTAATGCGAAGACAGTTATAGGATATATAGGGATTTTTATAGATGTCCGATTCAAAACCTTCCTTCGGCACGATGGAAATTGTTTGCCCAATGATTGCCGCCCGTCGATTGGGAAACGATCTTGAGGAAACCCTGTACATCGCAACCAGCCGATCTTCCATTGTTTTTCCAACGGCTACAATCCTTCCCACATACATGGATCGCTCCTCCAGTTTTGCCGCCAACGCCCCGGCGATTCCGCCTGGCCGACGGCGCAAGATTGGGAACAGTATACTTTATCCGCCGACACTCCATGCAAAAAGGGCATGGGCGGACAGGATTCCGATTATCCGGAGGCTGTTGCGCTGGATGATCGGCGGATCATCCTCCGGCCTGTGCAGTTGCGGATAATACGAAGAAGTATCGGGATTAAGCATAAGCCCGGCGGCGGGAATGCCGCCATTATAAAAAGGAAGATCATCAGCCAGGTTCTCCGGTTCGAGAATTGTGGTAAAGCCGAATGTGACAGCGCTGGCCTGGAGTTGATCCACCATGGCATTCTGCCCGCAGATGAACACTATCTCACCCACACCCACGCAATCCACATTAATATACGCTACCGTCCGGTCCAGCGGAAATGCGGGGGAGGATACATAATACGTTGCACCGAGCATTTCCTGTTCCTCGGCATCCCAGGCTGCGAACAGCACGCTGCGAGCCGGGCGGAAGCCTTGCGCCTGCCATAAGCGGGCTATTTCCAAAATCACCCCCACGCCCGACGCATTGTCATTGGCTCCATTGTAGATCGTGCCATCCGGATCAACCCCAACGTGATCGTAGTGAGCGCCAATGATGACGACCTCATCCGTTTTCTGAGGGTCCGTGCCGGGCAGTACGCCAAGCACATTGCGCGCCGGAGTTTCCTTTCGTTCGAAAGCGCTTGCCATATGTACGGTTGTGGCGAGTGTGGTGGGAACCGCAAGTTGATCGAGATCATCCAGGAGGTAGGAACTGCCTTCCAGCAGGTCCTCTGTGATGGCATAGCTGACCCTGAAAGCAGGCATATTGATCAGTTCGCTAAAGCCATAGCCTGAGCGGGCATAGGGGCCGTCGTCTTCACGGATTATCAATAACCCGCCGATCTTGTATTGAAGCGCCTTCTCAACCGCTTGCGTGAATTCCGAACCGAATAACGGCGCGCAGAGAATTATCTTTCCCGCCAGTGTGATGCCAAAGTCGGAAGGAAGGCATTTGCCCAGCCACACCACCCGGCCTGTAGCATCACCCGACCCGACATACATACTAATCCGCGGAACATATTCGTAGTGTGTGAGATACGTATGACTTTCTGCACTGCCTGATCCGGGAGGAGGAAAGACCGTAAGAATGGGCTGCTCAACATTAAGCGTTACCGTCGCGGTGAAGGGTTGAAAATAACTGTCATTGGCACCGGCGGGCTGCAAACCATACTCCGCAAAGCGCACCGCGATGTACTCACCCGCCTCCTGATTTCCCGGCGTGCCCACCCGGCGGCCTTGCAGCGCGTCGCCGGCGAGGAATTCCACATGCGCAAGCGCCGCGGCATCGTCGAACAGCTGCGCGCCTTCTATGTAACCGGAATCCTGATCAATTGAATAATCCGGTTCGGGCTGAGTCGCGGAACTCGGCGCTATGATGGGACGAACCGTTGTTTGCACGGTAATTTCCGGTTTTGGCCCAACACAACCCGTAAGCAGAATGATACACACGATTGTGATCAGAAAAGCATTTCGGTTTGCGTTCATGGGACCTCCCTGGCGGGCCAACTTTTTTTTAAGGTTTCTTCCATGGGTATTTATCTGCGGCCGGACGGGAAACGCCCTTCCGCTTTGCCGCCTGCCCGGCCGGGCAGGACCAGGTTCAGCATACTAAATGCTTCACCGAAGAAAGCGCCAAAGAAGACTCTGCGCCTAAGACCAATGCGATTTCATCGCCGGGCCGGGCGCAATAATAATATTGTTGAGAATCTTTTCAAGAAACCGCGCATCGAAATCCATAATAAGCATACCCGTCCATAGGATAATACCCCAGCCGGAAGGATGCCCTTGTAACGCCCCCGCTATCGTACCAGGATCCCCCGCGCAGCACTCTG
>Ga0315536_1001642_pt1 | contig 11165 bp, 9 predicted proteins | sample SalMarSW160230MG_FD_203093 | JGI IMG/M metagenome (GOLD analysis project Ga0315536, IMG submission 203093) | Salt marsh sediment microbial communities from the Plum Island Ecosystem LTER, Massachusetts, United States - Salt Marsh Sediment SW1602-30 ... | reverse complement strand
GTCCGCGCGGTGGCGCGGCATTTCGCGGGAACGGAGCAGGAAATCCGGAGCGGTATCGGCCAATTTGTCGACACGCTGCAGCGCGAATCGCTCATCCTGCCCCTGGACGAATCCCCGGCCGAACCCCATACGGGTCTGGATAAAGGGATGGCCGATGGAGTTCCGTCCCCGGCGTTTCTGCCGCCGCGGCTCCGCAAATACACGGATATGCAGGATTTATTGCTGCTGGATCCCATCCACGAGGTAGACAGCCAGGGCTGGCCGATCGCAAAAGATGAAACCGCCGGTTGAGAAAAGGCGTCTCCTGCTTACGGGCGCCGCCGGGTATATCGGCGGGCTGATAACGTCCCGCCTCTCCGAAAAATACGAATGGCTCCTGACCGATCAACGGCCGCCGGCGGATGCGCACGGGCTTCGCTTTCGGCCCGCCGATATTACGGATTTGAACGCGCTGCGCCCGCTGTGCAAAGGATCGGAAACCGTCGTGCATCTGGCGGGGATGGCCGACCCGAAGGCGGGCTGGGAAGAGATTCTGCCGCCCAATATCATCGGTGTACAAAATATCCTCCAAGCGGCCGGCGAAGCCAGGTGCAAACGGGTGATATTGGCAAGCAGCATTCATGTGGTGGATGGGTATCCGGTTGAGCTTGAAGTGCGTCCCGATATGGCGGTATCGCCGCTTACGCTGTACGGTGCAAGCAAAGCATGGGGGGAGGCGCTCGCCGCGTGTTATGCGCAACAGAAGAATGTATCGGTCCTTTGCCTGCGCATCGGCTGGGTAACCCCGCGTGACGGGCGGCACATTGTGCCGGGGGTCCCGCATCTGGAGGATGTCATCACCCATGAGGATCTGCTCCGGTTGATCACGGCCGCCATCGAAGCCCCCGAAGACGTGCGGTTCGGAATCTTTCACGGCATATCGGACAATCACCCAAAAAGACTGGACATCCGGAACGCGCGCGAACTTCTTCATTACGAACCGCGCGATGACGCCTTCGCCCTGGCGAAGCAAAACTATCCCGCGATCGCCCGCCATTGGGGAAGGCGCGCGGTGCGTAAAGTACGGAAGGTTATTGAACGAAAATGAACACCGCGATACCGGAAACGGAAACGAACGGCGCCGCCCTGCAGGCGGCGACCGTCTTTTTTGATCGCGTCCGCGATGCGTTCCGGGCGGCCGAGAAGCACGCCGGCGGCGCGGTGAACCGCGAGTACACCATCGGGGGGTATGCCGTCCGATTGGAATTCGCCGGCGGCGCGCTGGCGCCCCTCCTGACGCCGGCGTTGGAGCATCTGGCGGCGCCCGACAAAGCCGATGGGGCGGATTTGACCATTTGCGTGTGGGACAGCGAATCCACCGGCACGCCGATGCCTCCGCGCCCGTGGGGGTCGGACGAGTGCATCGCGCGCGGAGACATTCGCGGCTTTAAAAATGAACGCATCGACGTGGCGCTTTCCGCCGATGTGGGGGCGGTGAGCCTCCTGGATGCACAGGAAAACCTGGGCCTGTTCTGGATCAGGGAGGCCGCCCACGTCCCAACGTACGAACGGGGGGCGCCGCTGCGGTCGATCCTCCATTGGTGGATGCGCCGGCACGGGCGTTTGCTTATTCACGCGGGCGCGGTGGGCTTCCGGGGCAGGGGGGTATTGCTGGTGGGAAAAGGGGGGAGCGGGAAATCGACCTCGGCCCTGGCCGGCATGTTAAAGGGTTGGCATTACCTCTCGGATGATTATTGCCTGCTGGCGGCGGAAGCGGTGCCGCGCGTATACAGCCTTTACAATTCCGCCAAGCTTACCGCCGCCCACCTGGAGAATTTTCCGGCGCTTCAAACGGCCGTGAGCAATCCCGCGGAACTCGCCGTGGAAAAAGCGCTGCTGTACATCCACAACCATCTGCCGGACCGCATGATCGCGGATTTGCCGGTACAGATGATCCTGCTGCCGCGGGTGACCGGGCTCCCGGAAACACGCCTCCTTCCCGCCTCGCCGACGGTTGCGCTGCGCGCCCTGGCGCCGAGCTCGCTTTTTCAACTGCCGGGTACGGGACGGTTTGAGTTTCAGGCCTTGGCGGAATTTGTCCAGCGCGTCCCCTGCTTCCACTTGGAATTGGGAACCCATCTGGATAAAATCCCGGAGGCCATTCTTGAGGCCTTCCCGCAATGACCGAATCCCTTGTCAGCGTCATCATGGCCGTCCGCAACGGCGAGCGTTTCCTCCGCAAGGCCATCGACAGCGTTCTGGTTCAGACCTACCGGCCGTTGGAGATCGTCTTTATAGATGGACAATCGACGGACGGTACGGCGGCGATTGCCCGCTCCTATCCGGAAATCCGGTACATTCCTCAGGAGACGCTGGGGGTGTCCAACGCCTACAACCTTGGCGTGGAATCCTCCCGGGGCGGGCTGGTGGCCTTTCTTTCGCATGATGACACATGGCCGCCGGAAAAATTGACCCTGCAGGCAAGCTATCTGAGCGGGCATCCCGAGGTGGAAGCTGTTGTTGCGCACGTGAAATTCTTCCTGGAACCCGGTTGCGCCTTTCCATCCACCCTGCGGGAGCGTATTTTGGAGGGCGACCATCCGCTGCGGATTCCGGAAACGCTGCTGGCGCGGCGCCGCGTATTCGACCGGGTGGGGCGCTTCGATCCGACGATACCGGTGGCGGCGGATATGGATTGGTTTGCCCGCGCTGCGGACTTGGGCATTACGGTTCCCGTTCTGGAGCGGGTGCTGCTGTACAAACGAATTCACGACCGGAATACGTCGGTCAACTCCGCCGGGAATATGCAAGACATGTTCGATCTGCTCCGGCGCTCTTCCTCCCGCAAGCGCAAAGCGGAACAATCCCATGAACTCCGCCCGGAGTGAGCGCCGGCCGGCGGAAAGAATCCCGCACGATGAAAGGTTGCGGCGCACGCCATGACCGATGATCTTGTCAGCGCCATCATCCCCGTTTTTAATGGCGAGCGGTTTTTGGCTCAGGCGATCGAAAGCGTTTTCGCGCAATCGTACCGCAACCTCGAGGTGATCGTCGTGGATGACGGATCCACGGACGGCAGTGCGAAAGCGGCGCAAGGGTACCCGGTGCGTTATTATGCTCAGCCGCACCGCGGCCAGGGCGCCGCGCGGAATTTCGGGATCCAACAGGCCCGGGGCGAATTCCTCTCCTTCCTTGACGCGGACGACCTCTGGATGCCGGAAAAGACAGCCGGGCAGATGGCGATGCTTTCGGCCCGGCCGGAATTGGAGGCGGTGTTTGGATGGGTGGAGCAATTTTCCAGCGCCGAAGCCGCGTCTCCGAAAACCCGTTTCGCCGGAACCATCCTGAAAGGCATCCATCCCGGCGCCCTGCTTATCCGGTCGGCGTCGTTTGCGCGGATCGGAATGTTCGCGGCCGATTGGCAAATCGGAGAATTCATGGATTGGTATGCCCGCGCCACGGAAGCGGGGCTTGCCGAGGCGGTTCTGCCGGAAGTGGTTGTCCGGCGGCGAATTCACGATAACAATATGATGCGCGGCGAAGCGGTGGACAAGACGGAATATGCCCGGATCCTTAAAGCCGCACTGGATCGACGCCGTTTGGCGGGCCGCACCGAGGAGGATTAACCCGTGAACCTGCGCCGGTCGGGAAGGCGTTTGCGGCGATCCGCGTTCCCGGGCGCAATCGGCGGGCCGGGCTTGAGGTGATGGGGTTGGATCCGTGGAGCGAATGAAGAAGTTAACTTTCTGGAAATGGGTATACCGTCAACTCCACATCCATCCTCTGGACGTTGCGGGAATGGTGGGATTGGCGGCGGCTCAGCTTGCCAGCATCGGGCTGATCGCTTGGGTGTGTCAAAGCGCGTTGGCGCTCTACCCCCAGACGTCCACCACTTTTTGGCGCGCGGCGGCGATGTGCGGATTCGCGGTCCTGAGCGGTTTGGGCATATTCCTCTCCCGGTCCGCCGGCGCGCACATCGCCAACCGCGCCGCAAGCCGGATGCGCGTGGAGTTGCTTGATTTTCTGTATTCGCGCGCGTACGGCTTTTATACGTCGATCAACAGCGGCGCGCTCCATGCCAGCGTGGTATGGGATACCGAACGCGTGCAAAAATTCAACGAGACGGTGCTGGGGAGAATCCTCCCGGCGCTGCTGGTCGGATCGGGCACCGGCTTGGTGCTGCTGTGGCTTAATCCGATGCTGCTGGTATTGCTTCTGTTCGCCTTGCCATTGCTGTTGGTGGGCAGCCGGTTTTCTCTTCGTTTGCTGAAGCGCCAAACCGACCGGCGCAACCAGACGCTCCGAACCTACACCCAGAGCACGTTGACGGTCGTCCAGCAAATCGGATTGACGCGGATACAGACCGCCGAGGAACAAGAGACCGCTTTTCAGACCGGGCGGATTCAGGCGCTGCGCCGTGAATCGGAAGCGCTTTCCCGCATGCAGGCGTTGCATGACACGGTGCAAACCGGACTGCAATTGGGAGTGGTGGGGGCGCTGCTGATCGTCGGTGGCGGTCAGGTCAACGCGGGACAAATCACGCTGGGCAGTCTTCTGGCGTTCAACGTCGTGGTCATTGCGCTCCGCCGGTACGTGCAAGACCTTGTCAGTTCCGTGCCCGCGCTGGTGGACGGCGTCCATGCCCTCGAAACGCTGTTCCGGTTGACCCGGGAGGCTCCGCCGGAGCCGTATCACGGATCCCGGCAGTTTCTTTTTCGAGGCGTCATCCAATTCCGGGAGGTGACGTTTGGATACGGCGATCACGAACCCGTTCTTCAGAAAATCGACCTGACGCTGGAACCGCATACGCTCACCGTACTGGTCGGCGCCAACGGGTCGGGGAAGACGACCCTCGTGAATTTAATTTTAGGCTTTTACCGTCCGCAACAGGGCGGATTATCGGCGGATGGATACCCGTATGAGGAACTGGATATCCGGGCGCTGCGGCGGCGAATCGGCGTTCTGCCTCAGGACCCCATTCTCCTGGACGGCACGGTTTTGGATAATATCCTCTACGGTATTCCCGAGGCGCCCCGCGACGTGGTTCGGGAAGCCGCGGAGACGGCGATGGCGCATGATTTCATCACCCAATTGCCGCAAGGGTACGATACGCTTGTCGGTGAACGGGGCGTCCGGCTTTCCGGCGGCCAGCGGCAGCGGATTGCCCTCGCGCGCGCATTGGCCCGGCGGCCGGCGCTGTTGATTCTCGACGAACCCACGAATCACCTGGATACCCCGGCCGCACAGCGGCTGATTGAGACGTTGATGCATGCCGAAAACGCGCCCACGACGATCGTCATCAGCCATGAAGAAGCCTTGGCGCAACAAACCAACCGGCTCTATCGTCTTCAGAACGGAACCCTTGTTGCGAACAGGCCTACGGTCTTCAAAGACGGCCTCCCAAAAACGCCATGACCGGGAAAACACCGAGGCGGAATGGCGCGTTTCCAACAGGCGGGCAGGAGCTTTTCCTTCAAGCCGCGTTGTTGCCCGGCGAGTCGGGGCGGACGGCATGGCGGGAATGGAAGCGGCACGTTTCCTGGGAAGAGGATATCGATGCCGGGTCCTTTGCCTTGCTTCCTTTGCTGTATCACCACCTGAAAGAACTCGGCGTCGACGATCCGGCCATGGGCCGGTTCAAGGGCGTTTACCGCAAGGTCTGGTATCAAAACCGGACTCTGCTGCATGAAACGGCGGAAATCCTGCGACTCTTTGAAGCCGATCGGATAGAGACGATGATCCTGAAAGGCGCGGCATTGTCCCGGTTGTACTACAAGGATTTCGGCCTGCGGAAAATGCACGATGTGGATGTGATGATCCCGATCGTCCAGCGCCGGCGCGCTATTGACGTGCTGACCCGGGCGGGATGGAAACCGAGGTTCCGGCCCTTATCCCAGCTTACCGATTCAAACCTGGACCTTCACCATGCCTGGGTGTTTGAGGGCAAACGGGGCCGCCAACTCGATTTGCACTGGCGCCTATTGCCGGGCAGCCTCCCCGTGGACGCCGAAACGGGCTGTTGGGAGGTTTCCGTACCGCTTTGTCTGGAAGGCGTCTCCACGCGTACGCTATGTCCGACAGACCATCTCCTGCATGCCTGCGCCCACGGCGTGCGCTGGAGTCCCACACCGCCGATCCGCTGGGTGGCGGATTCCATCTACATCCTGAGCGTGGCTCAAGAGGGAATCGACTGGGATCGAATGATCGGATTGGCGGAAAAATGCCATCTGATCCTTCCGCTCCGCGAAGCGTTCGCGTACCTGCGGGAATCCTTCGATGCGGAAATACCGGAAAGGGTTTTACGGGAGTTGGAGGATCACGGAGTCTCCCCCCGGGAACACCGTTATTTCGAAATCTCGGTTGCGCCGCAATCCGCCCTGTTGGGTGAATTGCCGGTCTATTGGTATTGGTATTTCCTCCACCGGGAACGGACGGGGCGCTCCAACGGGATACGCGCCGGGCTCGGCTTCCTGCCCTATTTGCGGCGCTGGAAAATGATGACGCGGCGGGAGTTCCTGGGCTGGCTCCTTGGGCGCGTTTTTATCCGAATTGCGGGAAGGGCGAATGGGGTATTGGACTCTGAAGACTTATCCTCAGACCCCGAAACGCTCTAATTCGAGGATTCGCCGGATACGGATGCCCGGCGGAATGTCCCCGGTTTTTGATTTTTCTATTTTCCGCGCTATAATACCGGCAGCCAGCGAGGTGATGAACTATGACCGAAAAAACCGAGCGTCACCACAAACCATTTGAAGACGCAATTCCCGAGGAAGCCCGGACGCACGCCAAAGCGGCGCACGAAGAGATGCGGAAGGCTTTCGAAGCCATGTTCCCGTCGGGGGTGGGAGAGCACGGGCGCGAAGCGCGCCGGGAGCTGTTGCTCGCCTTCCGGAGTATGATCGACGAATCGATCAAACGCATGGACGAAAAGAAAAAAAGCTGAATTTCAAACGCCGCCCCGCAGAATACGGGGCGGTTGTTTTTAACCGTATACCTCAGACTACTATTTGTAGGCGTCGCGAACCCGGTTCCAGCCTGAAAAGACTGGGAGAGGGCTGTCGCAAACGGCACGACGAACATTCCAATCGACGCATGCCATTATTTCCACTCGACCGGTATTCCTGATGGATTAATCCCCGCGCCCGCCGCGCCCGGATAATAGAATCCAAAGGAAGACCGCCAGGGAGCCGGCCAGCAGCGCGCCGCCCGCAACGATCCGGCCGGCGTCCATCAGCAGCACCCCTCCCAGGAAGAGCGCGGCGAAAATCACGCTTCCCCCAAGCCGGTCGACGGATTTTTCCAGGCGGCCGATCTGGCGCGCAAGCTGCGGCGATTGCACGCTCAGCTCGCCGCGGTCGACCCTCTCCAGCACGCGCCCGGCCCGTGAAGGCAGCGCCGCCAGTTCCTTGACGATCTCGCCGAGCGTATCCAGTATGACGCGCCAGTTGGAACCGCCCTCTTCCTCCATGAGTTTTGACGCATAGGGGGCGATTTGGTTCCACAGGTTAAACTCCGGATCCAACCCGGTGCACATCCCCGAAAGGATCGCCACCGTCCGCCCCAGCAGGAGCAGGTTGTGGGGCAGTTGGAACGGCATGCTGTACATCACGTCCTGGAAGCGGTCGGCGAAGCGGTGCATGTCTTCATGGCTGAATTGGCGCAGCTCGGGCATCGATTTCCCCCAGAACATATCGAACATCCGCGCGCTCATCCGCTCGATTCCCTTGGTATCGGCATCCGGCAGGAGCATGCCGAGGGTTTGGAACGCCTGCACCATGCGGGCCGCGTCGCGCGTCCCGATCCCCACCGTGATCTCCCGCAGTCCGGTGCGCAAATTCTCCGGGACGCGGCCCGCCATCCCGAAATCCACGAAGGTCAGCCGCCAACCGGACTTTTCCGCGCCCTCCGGAGCGGGGGACGGTGTGACGAACAGGTTGCCCGGGTGCGGGTCGGCATGAAAGAACCCGTGGTCGAAGATTTGCTTCAGGTAGGCGTCGAACAGTACGCGCGCCACTTCGGCCCGGTCGATGCCGGCCGCGGTGATGGCGGCGTAATCGGTGATCTTGATCGCGTACACGTCCTCCAGCACGAGCACCCGGCGGGTGGTGTGGCTCCAGACCACCCGGGGGACGTGCACCTTGGGATCGTCCTTGAAATATTCGGCGAAGATTTCCGCGTTGTGCCCCTCGGCCAGGTAATCCACTTCATCGTGGACGGTATCGGCGAATTCCTCGATCAGCGCGCGCACGTCTGCCCGCCGGCGGATGGGCGGGTAGCGTTCCAGCCAGCCGCCGACCTGCCGCAGCGCGGAAAGATCCACCTCGATCAGTTTGTCGATTTCGGGGCGCTGGATCTTGACCACCACATCGCAGTAGGCTTGGCCTTCATCCGGCTTGGCGCACAGGCGGGCGCGGTGCACCTGGCCCAGCGAGGCCGCCGCCAGCGGCTGTTCCTCGAATACTTCGAACCTTCCGCTCAAGGGGCCGTTCAGTTCGGCTTCCGCGATCCGACGCATGTCCTCGAATTTTTCGGGGGGAACCTCGTCCTGCAACCCGGCGAGTTCCTGGGTGATCTCCGGAGGAAGCACATCCAGGCGGCTGGAGAGGAACTGGCCGACCTTGATCATCAGGCCGCCCATGCGGATGGCCAGGGCGCGGAAGTCGGCCGCGATGCGGCTGAACCTTCCCGAACGGGTGCGCCGGGCGAGGGAGCGCAGGCCGATGTGCGGCAGGAACAGCTCCCAGAATATGAAATCGGCGGCGGCGCCGGTGAAAAAGACCATGATTCGCAAGTAGCGTATGCGCAATCGGGGTGCAGCCATGCGGCCTCCGGTATTTGGCGGCATTGTAACATCGCGCTGCCTTTTCCTGCCTCATTGCCGGCGGCTCAATCCATCCGTTGCGGGTATGCGCCCACCGATGCGATGCACCCCGGAAACGGCGATACGACGGTGACGTTGGGATTCTTAGGATGTCATTGAGTGCGATTAACCGTCCGATCCGGAGCGGCGGAATAATCTGCGTGCGGATTAATCCGCCGGTTCGTAGGAAAGGCATCCTGATGGACTGGACGGCGCACATGCTCAGTGGAAAATATTTTCCTGTTGTAGAGGCGTTATTCCAGGCCGTCCGGGAAAAGGTGTGAATGAACTGATGCGTAGTTTGCCGCGCGTCGGTTCAATTTCGCGAGAGTTGTGATGTATACATTCAGCCGGGAAGCAAGCGAATCGCCCCCATCGGTTTTACTCGTGGGAAGGTTGCGGATTGGATAGTTGCGTTTTTTTTATTTCGTGGAATCCCCAGCGCTTGTAGATCCCCCAATTTTCATAAAAACGCCTTCAAAGCCTCGCCGACAATCGCCTGGGCTTCTTCCTGGATCCGGTGCAGGTGATCCGTTCCTTTAAAACTTTCCGCATAAATCTTGTAGATATTCTCGGTTCCGGACGGACGCGCGGCGAACCATCCGCTTTCCGCCACCACCTTGAGCCCTCCGATGGGAGCGCCGTTGCCCGGCGCCGTGGTAAGAATCGCCTGGATATTTTCACCGGCCAGGTTTTTCATCCGGATCTGGTGCGGCGAGAGTTTGGCAAGGATTTCTTTTTGTTCCGGAGTGGCCGGGGCGTCAATCCGTTCGTAGAACGGCTCGCCGAACTCGCGCGTGAGTTCGTGGTAGAGCTCGCCGGGGTCGCGCCCCGTCCGGGCGGTAATCTCCGCGGCGAGCAGGGCCATGATGATCCCGTCCTTGTCCGTCGTCCATACTCCGCCGTCCAGGCGGGCAAAAGACGCGCCGGCGCTTTCCTCGCCGCCGAACCCCAGCGAGCCGTCAAGCAGGCCGTCCACGAACCATTTAAAACCGACCGGCACCTCGTACAGTTTGCGCCCGAGGTTCGCGGCGACGCGGTCGATCAACCGGCTGCTGACAAGTGTTTTGCCGACCGCGGCCGGCACCGGCCATTCCGGCCGGTGCCGGAAGAGGTAGTGGACGGCAACCGCCAGGTAGGCGTTGGGCGGCAGCAGTCCCGCCGTGTGCGTAACGATACCGTGCCGGTCGTGGTCGGTGTCGCAGGCGAAGGCGACCGCGTATTTGTTCTTCAAACCGATCAGGCGCCGCATGGCGTAGGGCGAGGAGGGATCCATGCGGATTCGGCCGTCCCAATCCACCGTCATGAACCGGAAGGTGGGGTCGACGGCCGGATTGACGACCGTCAGGTTCAACCCGTAACGTTCCGCAATCGGCCCCCAGTAGTGAACTCCCGCGCCGCCGAGCGGATCGACTCCCAAGCTGATCTTCGACCCGCGGATAGAATCCATATCCAGAACATTGGCAAGATCGGCAACGTAGGCGCTGAGGTAATCGAAGCGGCGGGTGGTTTCACTGCGCAAGGCCTGCCCCCGGGAAATTCGTTTCACGCCAGCCAGCCCCCTCTTGAGGAATTCATTCGCCCGGGTTTGGATCCAGCCGGTGACGGCGCTTTCGGCCGGTCCGCCGCTGGGCGGGTTGTATTTAAATCCGCCGTCGCGGGGCGGGTTGTGGGAAGGGGTGACGACAATCCCATCGGCGAGCCCGGTCTTGCGTCCGCGGTTGTAGGTGAGAATGGCGAGAGAGACGGCGGGAGTCGGCGTGTATTCGTCCCCTTCCGAGAGCATCACCGTGACTCCATTGGCGGCCAGCACTTCCAGAGCGCTGGCCGTCGCCGGCGCCGAGAGCGCGTGCGTATCCGCGCCGAGGAACAGCGGGCCGTCGATATGGCGCTGCTTCCGGTACTCACAGATGGCCTGGCTGACAGCGAGGATGTGCCATTCGTTGAACGATTTTTCCAGCGCCGAACCGCGGTGCCCGGAGGTGCCGAACGCCACCCGCTGCTCCGGGATCGACGGATCCGGCGTGTCCGCATAATAGGCCGTGACGAGTTTTGAAACGTCGACCAGCATGGCCGGGTCGGCCGGTTTTCCTGCATGGGGGCTGATGATCATCGATGCCTCGGTGGTTATCCTCTCTTTACTTGGCAGAGCGCGTGAAAAAAAAGAATCAGGCTGTATCCAAGGGCCGGTTCCTTTTTGGGATTTGCGGTAATTATCGGCATGGCAAATTCATCGGTGGACAGCTTTGGTTTTTCGGCGTGAAGGAACTCGCTCCTAATTCGTATCCGGTGCGAAAGAAAATATCCAAGGATGCTTCGAGAACCG
>Ga0315536_1001640_pt1 | contig 11168 bp, 6 predicted proteins | sample SalMarSW160230MG_FD_203093 | JGI IMG/M metagenome (GOLD analysis project Ga0315536, IMG submission 203093) | Salt marsh sediment microbial communities from the Plum Island Ecosystem LTER, Massachusetts, United States - Salt Marsh Sediment SW1602-30 ... | reverse complement strand
GGACGGCGAATTGGAGCGGAACCGCTCCCAGGCAGCCCTCAGAAGCTCGCCCTTGGCCGCCGCGACCTCGCCGTAGGCGACTCGATCGTCGGACAGTCGGGGGTAGCGCTCGAGCTCTTCAGCTGTCACCAGACCGTCCTCGAGCAGGTGGTCGGGGCTGATCAGGAGCGTGTTGCCGGCGAAGGTCGAGAGGGCCGAGTACGGCGACTCCCCCGGGCCCGGCGGGTTGACGGGCAAGACCTGCCACCAGCGCACACCGGCAACCGCCAGCCAGTCCAGGTAGGCGATCGCCCCCGGACCGAGGTCCCCGATTCCGAACCGCGAAGGCAGGCTCGTGGGATGGAGCAGCACACCGGCCGAGCGTTCGAGCTTCATGTCAGTCGACATGGTACCGCCTCTCGCCCTGCATGGAGAGCTGCGCTACGATGCCCTCAACGGCCAGGGAGGCGGAGACGGCGTGATGACCGACACCTGCGGGTCCCGCGGCATCATCGACCCCGGCGAGCGCCGGGTGGCGCGGAGAGGATGAATGGACCTCCCGGTCGAGCACGTGCTGCGCCCGACCTCTCTCGATGAAGCGGTCGAGCTTCTCGGCAAGCACCCGCACGCGGTGCCGGTTGCCGGCGGGACGGATCTCGTCGTCCAGCTGCGCGACGGCAGGCGGGCCGCGACGGTTCTGCTCGACCTCTCCGCCGCCGGCCTCGCCTCCATCTCCGCCAGGAACGGCGGGGTGGAGATCGGGGCGGCGACGACGATGGATGCGATCGCGCGCAGCAGCGCCGTGCAGGAAGTGTCCCCCGCCCTTGTCGCTGCCGCCCGCCAGGTCGGCGCGTGGCCCATCCAGTGCCGCGCCACTCTCGGCGGCAACCTCGCCAACGCCTCGCCGGCCGCCGACACCGCGCCTCCCCTGCTCGTCGCCGAGGCGCTGGTCCACCTGGTGTCCGCCGCCGGAGAGCGCCGGTTGCCGGTGACCGAGCTGTTCCGCGGTCCCGGCGAGACGTGCCTGCGGCCAGGGGAGCTGATCCGCAGCGTCGAGGTTCCCGCGCGCGGTTCGAACGGGGCGGTGCGCGAGGGGTTCGTCAAGGTCGGTCCGCGCTGGGAGCAGATCATCTCGGTGGCGAGCCTCGCCCATCGCGTGGAGCTCGCCGCAGACGGCTCGATCCGCCAGGCGCGCCTGGCGGTCGGCTCGGTCGCGCCGACGCCTCTCCGGGCGCGCGCGGCCGAGCGATTCCTGGCCGGCAAGCGGCCGACCGCCGCGGTCCGCGAGGAGGGCGCCCGCCGCCTCCAGGCCGACATCTCGCCGATCGACGACGTGCGCGCCCCGGCCTGGTACCGACGACTCGTGACCGCGGTGCTGCTCGACCGGGCTCTGACGGAGTTGATCGATGAGTAGCACCAGAGTGAGCTTCGTCCTCAACGGTGAGCAGCGAACGTTCGAGGTGCCGGCCGGGCGCCGCCTGCTCGATCTCCTGCGCGACGACGCCGGCCTCACCGGAACCAAGGAAGGGTGCGGCGCGGGCGAGTGCGGCGCCTGCACGGTGCTGCTGAACGACCTCCCGGTCCCGTCCTGCCTGGTGCTCGCCGCATCGTGCGAGGGCGGTGAGGTGGTCACGATCGAGGGCCTTGGAGGCGATCGTTCTCTGCACCCCCTGCAGCGGACCATGGTCGAGCACGGCGGCGTCCAGTGTGGCTTCTGCACGCCGGGCGTTGTCATCACGGGTGCCGCGCTGCTCGAGCACGGTGTCACCGATCCCCTTGAGCAGGGCCGGCGGCTCGCCGGCAACCTCTGCCGCTGCACCGGTTACACGAAGATCTTCGAGGCGTTGAAGGCCGCCCCTCGGGAGCCTGGCGATGGCTGATGCCCGCTCCCCTCTCGGCGGCAGCCACCCTCGACCCGACGCCCTGGCCAAGGTGACCGGCCAGACGCGCTACGTCGGCGACATCTCGCTGCCGGGGATGCTGCACGCGGCGATCGCCACGTCGGCGGTGCCCGCCGCCCGCGTGCGCGGCATCGATGTCACCGCCGCGCTCGCCGTTCCCGGAGTGGAAGCGGTCATGACGGAGAAAGACATCCCCGCCGAGAACCTCATCGGCGTCATCTTCCCCGACCAGCCGCTGCTGGTCGAGGACCGCGTGCGGATGGTGGGGGACCGCCTCGCGGTGGTCGCCGCGCGCTCTCCGGAGGCCGCGTGGCGGGCCGCCGGAGCCGTGGTCGCACGCCTGGAGCCCGTCTCAGGGGTTCACGACCCCATCGCTGCGCTCGGTCCCGACGCACCCCTCGTGCACACGTCAGGCAACCTGGTCCATACGTTCCGAGTGGAACGGGGCGACTTCGATCGAGCAGCCGCGCGCGCGGAGGTGGTTGTCGAGGCCGAGTACCGGATCGGGGGACAGGAGCACGCCTACCTCGAGCCGCAGGCGTGCCTGGCCGTCCCCGAGGCGAGGCGCATCACGATCCTCGCCTCGTGCCAGTGCCCGTTCTACATCCAGCAGGGTGTCGCGCGCGTTCTCGGCCTGCCGCTGAGCGCGGTGCGCGTGGAGCAGGCGCCGACCGGCGGCGCTTTCGGAGGCAAGGAGGATTACCCATCCGAGCCGGCCGCATGCGCCGCGCTGCTCGCCTGGCGTACGCGTCGCCCGGTACGCCTGCTCTACCCCCGCGAGCTCGACCTCCAGGTCACCAGCAAGCGTCACCGGATGGAGATCCGCCACCGCTGGGGCGCCGACGGAGCAGGCCGCCTGCGGTTCGCCGAGGTCGACGTGGTCGTCGACGCCGGAGCCTATGCCGGCCTGTCCACGGTCGTCGCCGAGCGGGCCAACGCCTCCGCGATCGGACCGTACGAGGTTCCGGCAGTGCGGGTCCGCACCCGTGTTGCCTACACCAACAACCTGTTCGGCGGCGCCTTCCGCGGCTTCGGCGCTCCCCAGGTGGCGTGGGCGCACGAGGCAACGATTGACAAGCTCGCGCGCGAGCTCGGCCTCGATCCCATCGAGCTCCGGCGTCGCAACGTGCTCGGCGAACGCCGCCGTATCACCTCCACCGGCCAGCGCTTGCCGGCGCCGGTGCTGGCGCGGGCCTGCCTCGAAAAGGCCGTCGAGGCGTCCGCCTCGGCGCGGCCGTCCAGACCGCTCCCGCCCGGCCGCTGGCGCCGCGGCACCGGCACCGCCCTCGTCCTCTACGGCTGCAACCTCCATCACGGCGGTCAGCACCTGGATCGCTCATCGGCGGTCGTGATCCTGCAGCCGGACGCGTCCGCCATCGTCCGCGTCGGCCTCACCGAGATGGGACAGGGCAACCTCGTAGCTGCTCAAACCGTGGCCGCCGAGGCGCTCGGGATCGAGCCTGCCAAGGTCGAGGTCTGGCAGCCCGACACGACCACGGTCGCCGACTCCGGCCCGACGGTCGCGTCCCGCGGCGCTCACGCCTCCGGGCTCGCGATCCTCGATGCCGTGCGTCGCCTCCGCCGGCGGCTCGATCCGGTCGCCGCCGAGATGCTCGGCTGTGAGCCGGCGCAGGTCGTGCTCGCGTCCGGCGCCGCCGGCGTGGCCGGCGAGCCCGCGCGCGCCGTGACGCTCGAGCGGGTAGCGGCCGAGATGGTGAGGCGTCGGATCGAGACCATCGCCACCGGCTGGTACCGGTCACGGCGACGGCGCTTCGACCCGGCCACCGGGCTCGGCTCACCCTACGAGTTCTACGCCATGGCCTGTCACGTCGCCCGGGTGGCCGTCGATCCCGACCTCGGCCTCGTTCGCGTCGAGCATGTCGCCGCGGCGCACGACGTCGGCCGCGTGCTGCACCGCGACGCCCTCCAGGGTCAGGTCCAGGGCGGCGTCGTCCAGGCGATGGGCTGGGCGCTCACCGAGGAGCTCAAGCTCTCCGGCGGGCGGCTGCTCAACCCCGGCTTCACGGACTACCTGATCCCGACCGCCGACGACACGCCGGAGATCAGCATCGCCCTCCTCGAGGACGCGCCGGGCAGCGGGCCGTTCGGCGCCAAGGGCATCGGCGAGCCGTCGTTCATCCCGACCGCGGCCGCCATCCGCAACGCCGTGTGCGATGCCATCGGGATCGAGATCGACCGCCTGCCGCTGACCCCGCCGGTGATCGTCGAAGCGCTCGCCGCCCGCCACCCCTTCGCGTTTCTTCTCAGCCAACCTGTGCCCCGACCTGCGGAAGACCTCGGAAGAAGATAACCACAGAGGCACGGAGGACACAGAGGGGCACAGAGAGAGCCCTCTGAGTCTCGGCCTGCAAGCTGGCCACCGACTTGGTTTCAGCTACGGCATGCTGGAAATAGAAAACCACGGATTACACGGATTACACGGATTGAGAAGGAACGAGCGGATGCCCTCCCAGCTTCTCTTGCCTTCTTTCTACGAGCAATTCGCGCAGCGAATTGCTATCCGTGAAATCCGTGGTTGAGATCCTCCCCTACCACCAGTTCGTCGAGTCGCCAGTCACGTTGTCGACCAGGGATACGAACGCCCACGACCTCCCCTCGACGCCGTTGGCCTCGTCGTCGAGCGGCAGGATCGTCAGACCGTAGGTGCCGTCGGCGAGGGAGCCCTTCGGCAGATTGAGCACCGTCTCGAGCGGCTCGACGAGGTTTGCCCACGGCTGGAGCGTCAGATCGTTCTCCGCGACCTCGACCCCGTCCGCGTCATACAGGGTCAGGCGATGGGTGATGGCGTGCTCGGCATCGCCGTTGTACAGGCCGACGTTGATCCGAAGCGCCGAGCTCACGACCAATCCGGCAAGGTGCTGCACCGGCCAGCCATGGGGTGGATAGAGCGGTAGCATGCCTCCGTAGGTGCCGCCGTCGGCCCTCGTGGTGTACGTGCGGGTGAACCCGCTCATCCACGAGCCCTGCTTCATCTCGAATGCCCCGCGGACGTTGTTGTCGGTAGCGCAAGGCGCAAACAGATGCACGATGTCGGGGAAAATGTGCCGGTTGCCCCACAGCTCCTCGCCAACGTAGGTCGGCGGGTGGCCGATCGAGCCCAGCGTTGCCAGCCAGATCTGGTGGTCCACCGTCCTCTTTGCGTCTTTGCGTCTCTGCGTTGAGAATCATCGGTCCACCTGCCGGAGTCGTAGCTGACGGACTTCTCACCGGTCTCACAACGATCGCACCCAGCTAACCTGGGCTGGCGGAACCTCTCCCCAGGAACGGTCCCGCGGCGGGGCGGGGACGGAACGGAAGGAGGCGAGCGGCCATCCCGCCGCGGGCGGCGGGGGAAACGGGCGCAGGAGGCTTGGCCCGAGGGCCCCGGAGGGTAAGACTCCGAGCACGGCCTCCCCGGCGTCTGCGACGGGTGCAGCCGTGAGTCGACGCGCCGGTCCGTTCCCGCCCCGCCGGCCCGCGCAGCGGGCTGCGGGCGACCGCCCGCACGGGACATGCGATCGCGCCACGCCCCTCCCAGCGGGATCGCGCAGGGCGTTCTCCTCGCGCCTCGCCGCCAGCGAGCGAGGAGTCGCTGACCTCGTGGTCGCGACGACGAAGGTCGTGCAGCGGCGAGGTGAGAGAGGGCGCATCTGCGCGATCCCTCCCCTATCAAAAGGGAGGGGGGCTCACAGCCTCTCAGAGAACCCGGGAGGCAGATCCGAGCGCAGCGGCCCCTCGGGGCGGGAAGCCCGGGGCCGAGGTCCTCCTCGAGACTGGGCTTCCCGATTCCGAGGGGTGCGGCTGCAGGCCGCGGATCTGCCGGAGCTCGGGTCACGCCGTGCTCTTCGCGTCTTGGCGGATTCGCGTCCAGCAAGATCGGTTCACGCGCCGGGGTCGTGGCGGACGGCGAGACGGCTTGGGAACCGGAAACCCACAGAGGCTCAGAGGGCACAGAAGAGCACAGAGAGAACGCTCTGAGTCTCGGCCTGTAAGCTGGCCTCCGACCTGCTTGTGTTTACGGCACACGAGGAAAAGGAAACCACGGATTTCACGGATTTCACGGATTCAAGAGGGGGATGTGAGCTCCTGCAGGCCACAGGTTGGTCCGAACGGCCACCATGCGGCTGGACGCTGGAAGAGACAAACAGCCTGTACATCCTCTTGTTCTAGTCAGTGTAATCCGTGTAATCCGTGGTTAAACTCTTTGTCCCGTGGTTGAGCTCCCTCTTCCGTGGTGAACAGCTCGTGTCTCCGTGGGTCCTTCTTCCCTTCTCTGTGAATCTCTGTGGTCTCTGTGGTCTCTGTGGTTCATCTCGGTCACTTCAGCAGGTGTTCAACCCCCCCAGCTCCTGGCGGCAGGGCTCGTGCTACCCTGATCCGCGAGCGCCGCTGCGGCGCTTTCGACATTCAGGGTGACGGGTTCGAAGTCCGATGCCACGAGGCCGGCGCAAAGCCGCGTGGCCTGCAGGGGGTGTTGGTGAACGAGACGAGCATGACCGCGGAGATCTTTGCCAAGCGCTTTCTTCACTATCTCCGCTACACCCGCGGGCTCGAGCTCGCCGACGCCGGCCCGGAAGACCACGTCGCGGCGCTCGCTCTCACGGTCCGCGAGGCGCTCATCGACCGCGCGGTTGCGAGTCGGCATGCCCGGGACGAGGCCGAGGCGAAGACCGTCCACTACCTGTCGATGGAGTACCTGCTCGGGCGCCTCCTGACCAACAACCTGATCGCGACCGGCCTGCTACAGCCCGCGCGCGAAGCGATGCAGAACCTCGGTTTGAACCTCGACACCATCGCCGCCGAGGAGTCCGATCCCGGCCTCGGCAACGGCGGTCTCGGCCGGCTCGCGGCCTGCTTCCTCGACTCGCTGGCGACCCTCGACTACCCGGCCTTCGGCTACGGCCTGCGCTACGAGTACGGGATGTTCCGGCAGGAGCTGCGCGACGGCTGGCAGGTCGAACGTCCGGACAGGTGGCTCAAGGGAGGGTACGCCTGGGAGATCCCACGGCCCGATCTCACTGTTCCAGTCAAGATCGGCGGCCGTGTGGAGTGGCGCCAGGGGCGCCACGGCAAGAACCGCCCGGTGTGGGTGGACTGGAGGGTACTCTACGGAGTGCCTCATGATGTCCTGATCGCCGGCTACGGAACGCCGAACGTGTCGGTGCTGCGCCTGTGGGCGGCCGAGGCGCCGCGAGAATTCGACTTCCAGATCTTCTCGCAGGGCGACTACCTGCGAGCGGTGGCCGACCGTGAGCGGACCGAGGCGATCACCAAAGTCCTCTACCCGGCTGACTACGTGGCGGCCGGGCGGCGCTTGCGGCTGCTGCAGGAGTACCTCCTCGTGGCGGCCTCGGTGCACGACGTCGTCACCCGCTTCCGACTCCGCTACGGAGAGGCCTGGGAGCTCTTCCCCTCAAAGGTCGCGTTCCAGCTCAACGACACCCACCCCGCCCTCACCGTGGCCGAGCTGATGCGCTTCTTCGTCGACGACGCCGAGCTCAGGTGGGCGCAGGCGTGGGAGCTGACCCGGGCAGCCTGCTCGTACACCAACCACACGCTGCTCCCGGAGGCTCTGGAGACGTGGGCCGTGTCCCTGATGGACTCGGTGATACCGCGCCACGTACAGATCATCTACGAGATCAACCGGCGAATGCTCGACGAGGTCGGCTCGGCCTCGCCGACGGACTTCGACCGTCTCCAGCGGATGTCCCTGGTACACGAGGACGGCGACAAGCGTTTCCGAATGGCCAACCTCGCGATCGTCGGCAGCCACCGGATCAACGGCGTCGCCAGGCTGCACACTGAGCTGCTTCGGACCCGGGTTGCCCGCGACTTCGCCGAGCTGTGGCCGGAGCGCTTCATCGCCATCACCAACGGGATCACCCCGCGGCGGTGGCTGCTGACCTGCAACCCCCGCCTCGCCGAGCTGGCCACGTCGCAGATCGGTGACGGCTGGGCACGTGACCTCGACCGGCTTTCCGAGCTCGCTCCCCTCGCCGACGACGCCGGTTTCCAGGACCGGTTCATGGCCGTCAAACGCGACAACAAGGAGGACCTGGCGCAGACGATCCGCACGCTGTGCGAGGTCAAGGTCGACCCGGAGTCGTTGTTCGACGTCCAGATCAAGCGCCTCCACGAGTACAAGCGCCAGCTCTTGAACGCCATGCACATCATCGCCCTGTACAGGAGGATCAAGGAGAACCCATCGGCGGCGGTGACGCCGCGCACGTTCATCTTCGGCGCCAAGGCGGCCCCGGCCTACCACATGGCCAAGCTCATCATCCGTCTCATCAACGGCATCGCAGCCGTCGTCAACAAGGACCCGGACGTTGGCACTCAGCTCAAGGTCGCGTTCCTCCCCGACTACCGGGTGACTCTGGCGGAGCAGATCATCCCGGCAGCGGACCTATCGGAGCAGATCTCGACCGCCGGATGGGAGGCGTCGGGAACCAGCAACATGAAGCTGGCGCTGAACGGCGCCCTCACGATCGGAACGCTCGACGGCGCCAATATCGAAATCCGTGACGCCGTAGGCGAAGACAACATCTTCATCTTCGGTCTCACGGCGGAGCAGGGCGCCCTGCTCTCGGTCTCCGGTCACTACGACCCTTGGAGCTACTACCGTGCCGATCCCGAGCTGGCCGCCGTGATCGACATGCTGCAGAAGGGGACCTTTGCGCCAGGTGACGAGTCCGCGTCACACGAGATCTGGTCGGCCTTGATGGAGCACGGGGATCGCTACCTCCACCTCGCGGACTTCCGCACCTACGCAGACACGCAGGCCCGCGTCGGCGCACTGTACCCCGACCGCCGCGCCTGGGCCGCGAAGGCAATCCGCAACGTGGCGGCGATGGGCTGGTTCTCCTCCGATCGCGCCATCCGGAAGTACGTCGACGAGATCTGGCACCTCGACCCCGTGAAGGTCGAAGCTACCCAGGGGTAAGAGGAGAAACGCCGCGGATCTGCCGCGGCGGGGATTCCGGCAGTGAGGCGATCTGGGGACCGTTCTCTGGGGCTCCAGCGGCCGTCTGGGTGCTGTCGCACCCAGCCGTCTCGCAGCTCCGGCGGTCGCAAGCCCACGAGGAGGGGTCGGCGCCTTCAGGGCGACCGCTGGAGCGCGCTGCGCCCACACTTCCCGGGTGGCTGGGGGCCTGTCCCCAGGAACGGTCCCGCGGCGGGGCGGGGACGCAGTGGAAGGAGGCGAGCGGCCATCCCGCCGCGAGCGGCGGGGTGCGAGAGGGCGCATCTGCGCGATCCCTCCCCTATCAAAAGGGAGGGGGGCTCACAACCTCTCAGAGCACCCGGGAGGCAGATCCGAGCGCAGCGGCCCCTCGGGGCGGGAAGACCGGGCCGAGGTCCTCCTCGAGACCGGGCTTCCCGATTCCGAGGGGTACGGCCGCAGGCCGCGGATCTGCCTCTACCCAGGAAGGCTCCCGTGGCTGGACGATCTGTGCTACAGGAGTCTTCTCTTCGCCGCGGCGCTCTCGAGCTGCTCTCGGAAGTCCGGGTGCGCGATGTTGATGAGCTGGCGAGCACGCTCGCGCAGACTTCTGCCGTAAAGATCGGCAATGCCGTACTCGGTGACGACGTAGTGAACGTCGGCGCGCGTCGTGACCACTCCCGAGCCAGGAAGCAGGGTGTCGACGATGCGGGAAATCGAGCCGCCCTTGGCGGTCGACGGCAGCGCGATCACCGGCACGCCTCCCTTCGACCTCGCGGCGCCGCGGATGAAGTCCAGCTGGCCGCCAAAGCCGGAGTAGATCTTGGTGCCGATGGAGTCGGCGCAAACCTGACCGGTGAGGTCGACGGCAAGTGCCGAGTTGATCGCGACCATGCCGTCGTTCTGAGCGATGATGAACGGATCGTTGACGTACTCGTTCGGGTGGAACTCCATGAACGGGTTGTTGTCGACAAAGTCGAACGCCTTGCGGGTGCCGATCACGAACGAGGTCACGATCTTGCCGCGGTGGAGGGTCTTCCGCTCGTTGGTGACCACGCCCATCTCGAACAGCTCGACCAGGCCATCGGAGAACATCTCAGTGTGCACGCCGAGATGCTTCTTGTCCTTGAGGAACAGCAGCACCGCGTCCGGAATCTCCCCGATCCCCATCTGCAGCGTGGCGCCGTCCGGGATCAACGAGGCGATCCGTTCGCCGATGGCTCGCGCCACGTCGGACACCCGCGACACCATCGGCAGCTCGATGACCGGCTCGTCGACCTCGACCACGTGGGTGAGCTTGGAGACGTGGATGAAGCTGTCGCCCAGTGCGCGCGGCATCTGCTGGTTGACGAGGGCGATGACGGTCCGGGCATGCTCGGCCGCGGCCTTGGTGGCGTCCACCCCGACCCCGAAGGAGCAGAAGCCGTGCTCGTCGGGCTGGGAGATATGGATCAGCGCCACGTCGACGATGAGCCGTCCCGAGGTGATGAGCCCTGGGATCTCGTGCAGGTGGATCGGCACGAAGTCCGCACGGCCCTCGTTCACCGCGTCACGCACGTTGCTGCCGACGAACAGCGCGCGATGACGGAAGTGCTTCTCCATCCCGGGGTCTGCATATGGCGCGTTGCCGAGGGTCATGATGTGGTCAACCTCGACGTTCTCGAGCTCCGGGGCGCGCGCCACCATCGCGTCGATCAGCTTCAGTGGCGTGTTGCACCCCGGATGCACCCAGACGCGGTCGCCGGAGCGGATCTCCTTCACCGCCTCCTCGGCCGTGGTCACCCGCTGCCGGTAGATCTCAATCCACGTCATCGAGCTCTCCTCTTCCCTTCAGACGCCGTTGATCGGGGTGTGCGGTACTGCGAACGCCCTCGCGAGGCTCTCGCGAACACAGTGCCCGTGGTGCGTGTAGACCCCGCGCCGCAACGCCCGGTTCTCCTTGACCGCACGGTCGAAGCCCTTGCCGGCGATCTCCTCGACGAACGGAAGGATGGCGTTCGTCAACGCCCTGGTGGACGCGCGCGAGGCGGTGGAGGGAAGGTTGGGAACGCAGAAGTGGGTGATGCCGTCAACCTCATAGGTCGGGCGGGAAAAGTCGGTCGGGCGAGAGGTCTCGCAACACCCCCCCTGATCGATCGAGAGGTCCATGAGGATCGACCGCGGCTTCATCAGCTTGAGCATGTCTCGGGTAACCAGAACCGGCGTCCGCTCGCCGTGGACTGCCACGGCGCACAGGAAGATATCGGCGAATGCCAGCGCCTTCTCCAGGTTTGGCCGCGTCGACACCATCGTCGGCACATCGAACCCGACAAGGGCCTGAAGACGGCGCAGAGCGTTGATGTCGCGAT
>Ga0315536_1001638_pt1 | contig 11172 bp, 13 predicted proteins | sample SalMarSW160230MG_FD_203093 | JGI IMG/M metagenome (GOLD analysis project Ga0315536, IMG submission 203093) | Salt marsh sediment microbial communities from the Plum Island Ecosystem LTER, Massachusetts, United States - Salt Marsh Sediment SW1602-30 ... | reverse complement strand
GCATCGAACCTCACACCCCCTGCATAGGGGCACTCGTCCCATTTGATGTCATATCCCTTAAGCAGTACGTAAAGCGCGATTTCCTTCTCAGGAACCTCCCTCAGGGGCTTTATCCTAGGGACGAACCTCTCACCGAGCCTCTTCCTCCTTGACCAGTCTGTCACGGGCCCCATCCTAGACGCCCTCGGAAGGTCCCCTCTCATGTAATTCAGAAGGACTGACTGGACCTCATCGTCAAGGTTGTGCCCGACCGCAAGCTTCGTTGCCCCGAGTTCCCTTGCCTTCCTGTTGAGAATCCATCTCCTTCCGACACCGCAGTACGTGCACGGCTCCCTTATCTGGTCGGAGGGTTTGATTCCCTTTACCTTCCTGTCAAGAGTCTTCCCCAACTCATCCCTGAATGAAAACACATGATGCTTTATGCCAAGCTCCCTGCAAGCCTGCCTCGCCCTCTTGAGGGTTTCTGGCCTGTATCCCCTGATTCCCTCGTCAATTGTAATGGCAAACATCTCAGAATCCTTCCATCTGCTCACCACCCCGTGGAGTATGTGCAGGAGCGCTGTTGAGTCCTTACCCCCTGACACGGCAACTGCTATCCTGTCGCCGTGCCCGAGCATCTTACCATACCTTATGGTCTTCCTTACCTTCTTGTCAACAGAGCGCACGAAGCATCCCGGGCACAGATGCCTCCCCTCATATCTCCTGAAGAAGACGGCTTTCTTTCCACACTTGCACCTCATAATAATCACATCATTCCCTGGAAACCCTCTTTATCGCTTCCGGAAGCTCATGGAACGTCCTTATAACGGCATCCGGCTCCGGCGGGCCATAATCAGGCTCTTCCTCTCTCCTTATCTGTATCACGGGAATTCCCGCCCTCCTTGCAGCAATGACGTCCTGGTCAGAATCACCTACCATGACCGAGTCTTCCCTTGTTGCTTCCATCCTTTTCATCAGTAGCTCCACTCCGAGGGCATCCGGCTTTGAAAGTTCGCTTATGTAATTACCGCAAACCATTGCCTTGAAGAAATCCAACCTGAACATCCTGACATAACTCTCTGCCATGACCTCTGGCTGGTCCGTCATTATCCCGAAAACAAAGCCGTTCCCGGCCATCTCCCTGAGTACGCTGACGTCATCATAGAGCTTTATAGTCTTGCCATACCTCTTCTCCCTTTCCCTGCAGTCCTCTTTCGTTACATCTTTCCAGAATCTCACGGGGTCGAGGCCAACCATCCTGAGATTTTTTTCACTATTGGAATAACCCGATGCGAGTAAACCGTTGTAAATCTTCCACAGGTCCCACTTCCCGATATCGACCCCCATCTTCATCGCGACCCTCTTGATGATGTCATTGAATACCATCACATAATCTCCCAGGGTCGTTATGGTCCCGTCTATGTCAATCAGTATCTTGTTCCTCATCTAACCGCCTGAAACTATCTTCATTGCCTCGAGCCTGTCCCTGTCCTTCACCACGGAGTCGTCCGGGACAATCTCACCTTTCCTCCTGACAAGGACAATATCGGGGTTCACGCCCGCCAGGCGGAGTACGTCCATCACGCTCTTCTTTCCGCTGAAAGACACATTCTTTGCCTTTCCCTCAAAAACAACCCTTGCCCCGGCCATGTTGTTTATTAGTCCAATATATTTAAATCAAGCTTTCCGTCTATTAATGGTGCCAGGGTGGCGGAACGGCTAGTTCGTGACCATCAGCCCTTCGGGCTGCAAGTACTCGTTGGCTAACAGGTCACTTGCCCGTAAAACGCGCCAGTCTCGAAGCCCGGTTGTTATGATCCCCGCTGGGGAGATGAAAATGAGACAACTGGTGTCCGATAAGCAGGCTGCATACGCTGTGAAGGGATTGCTTTGGAAACAAAGCAGCCCGTTAGCAATGTCTGCAATCGGTCGAAGGACGTGCAGGTTCGATTCCTGTCCCTGGCGCTACACCTTTTTTACAGGAGGACACGTCCTTCCGCCAAAAAAGTGTACGAAAAAACCTAAAAGATACGGAGGGGGCAAGCTTATATCAATTTAATACAACCACTTCTTATGGAAAAGCTGCCTGACAGGGACGGTAAACCCGGAAGCATAGTCATTGTTGGAACCTCGCACATCGCAGGGGAGAGCGTGAGGACGGTCAGGGAAGTCATGGAAAGGGAAAGACCCGACTGCGTGGCGGTTGAGCTTGACCTCCGCAGGCTCCATGGAATGAGAGCAGGCAAGGGCTCCATGCGGGACGCGTTCGCCATCCTGGGCCCGGCAAACTTCATGCTCTTCGTCATGATGAAATGGGTCCAGGGCATGCTAAGCAAGAGGACGGGAATCCTCCCCGGAGAGGAGATGCTAAGGGCGGTTGATGCCGCAGAGGAGAGGGGGATTCAGGTCGCCCTGGTGGACAGGGACATTGCAATAACGTTTGAAAGGCTGCGGAGCGTTACCTCCGCAGAGAAGTTCAGCCTGATAATCTTCCTCATGAGTGGGCTGGTTTTCGGTCCAATCCTGGCTCTCTTCGGCAAGGGGAGGAGGATAGACCTGAACAAGGTCCCTGAAAAGGAGCTTGTGAGAGAAGCGACAGAAGAGATAAGGAACAGGTTCCCTGGAATATACAGGATTCTGATAGCAGAGAGGGACAGGTACATCGCGTCAAGGCTCATCGTGATATCAAAATCCTACAAAAAGACCCTAGCCTTCATCGGCGCAGGGCACAGCGAGGCTGTTGAAAGAATCATCCGAGAATCTCAAAGACCTTCGCGAGGTCAACATCGGTATTGATGCAGCCGTCCCTGCTGAGCTCTATCCCGCATCCCGGAACCTTTATCTCATCAAATGCCATGGTTATCTCCTTTATGCAGGCGATGCCTATCACTGCCTTCGGTTTGTGCTTCTTTATAATCTTGATGACCATCGAGCCCCCGGGACATATGAAGACCCTGTGACCCTTCTCCTCTGCCTTCTTCTTTATCTGGTAGACCTTGCATTTATTATGGCCTGAACACTTCATACACTTCCATCCCTCATCTTCCAGGATTGCCTTGCAGGTCTTTGAATTCCTGAGGCACTGCGGAAGGAAGATGAACACATGCTCCTTCTTCATTTTTGAAATGGCATCCTTTCCCATGGAGTTCTTGAGCTCCAGATATAGATGGTCTATGTTATCAGGGGAAATCCCCAGGAAGTTCAGCGTGTTCTTGAGGGCCCTCTTGGTGCTGAAATCCATTCCCGCATTTATTATCTTCTGCGCAAGCTTCTTCATATCCTTTCACCTACGTCCAAATCAATCAGCCTCTTTATCCTCTCCTCTGTATCCGGATGCGTCGAGAAGAGCCTGTTGAACCAGTCGGGCTTCAGGGGGTTGACTATCCACAGGTGCGAGGTTGCCGACCCCCCCTTTATTGTAATTGGCCTTTCCCTCGAGAGCTGGTCAATCTTCTTCAGTGCAGAGGCCAGAGCCCTGGGCTTCCTGCTTATGTGCGCACCCACGTAATCGGCGCCGAATTCCCTGTTCCTCGATATTGCCAGCTTCAGGAGTATTGCCGCTATGGGGGCGAAAATCACGACAAGGATGACCGAGAGGATGTTGCCCCTGCCCCCTGAATCGTCATATACGAAGAGCGACCAGTAACCTATCTGCGCGAGGTAGGATACCGCCCCCGCTATGGTCGCTGCCATCATCTGGACCAGGGTGTCCCTGTTCTTTATGTGAGCCATCTCGTGCGCCATCACGGCCTCTATCTCGTCATCATCGAGGCTCATCATGCCTCCGGTGAGGCATATCGAGGCGTTCTCCGGATTCCTTCCGGTCGCGAATGCGTTGGGGACCATGCTAGAGGTCTTTACCATGTAAATCTTCGGTGTTGGAATCCCTGCCGCTTTCGCAAGCTTCTCTGCCATCCTTGCCAGCTTGTAGTCCTTGGTTGGCTCCGCTTTGTAAATCCTGAGAACGATCCGGTCAGAATACCAGTAAGCCCAGAGGTTTATCCCTGCCGCAAGAACCAGGCCTATGAGCCCTCCCCATATCCCTCCGATAAGCCACCCCGCGCCGACGAGTATCATTACCATGGAGATGAAAAGGAGCATCGTATTGAACATGGCTATATTATCCCTCCAAGGCTTTTATTCTTTTCACAATCTCCGCTGCAACGGATTCCGGCCCCTTCCCCGTGGTGTCAATCTCTATCACCCTCTGCCCCGCCTCAATCGATTCCTGGAGGCATATCCCCATTATCTCTGCCTCGACGTTCTCCTCTGTCTTCTCCTCCTTCCAGCCCTTCATCTTTCCTCTCTTCCTGAGTTCCCCTGGGTTGGCCCTGAGGACAAAGACCAAGTCAGAGGGTATCTCATGCGCGTAATGGGATTCAATGATGAGGTTCTCCTCATCAATTCCCGAAAGCTCTCGCTTTATCCCCTCTATGTCAACTATCTTGCAATCCCTCCGCTCGTCGGTCCCGCAGTATAGGTTCCTCTCCTCTGCGAGCTCGTTGAGCTTCACGAGCCTCCACCCGAGCATTGAGGAAACCCTTTCCGAGACGGCTGTCTTCCCTGACGCAGGGGTTCCTGTTATTGCGACTATCATCCGAACGCCCCCCCTATCGTAAGGACAATCCAGGAGAAGAATCCCTGCACCTGGCCAATCAGAACTTCCAGGAAACCCTCCTCCTTCACCACTCTTACGGAGCCGGAGAACCCGGCATCATAGCTCTCCTCTGAGAACACGTCCACAGAAAGCTCTTTCCTCCCTTCCTCATCCGGCTCAAAGATTAGAAGGAATGTCTTCTCCTCGCCAGGCTCTATCACGAATTCCGTTCCATCCTTCTCACCATCAAGTGAGACGGAGAGCCTTCCCTCCCTCCGTTCCTCCGACCCCTTTAATGTCACGTTCACATAAACGGCATCACCGAGATAGGCCTCCGCAGGATATGTTATGTTCCTGATATAGATGTACTTGACGTCCATGACGGTCACGTTCTCTTCGGCATAATCTCCGGTGGAGGAAAACACACCGACCGTGTATTCGCCAGGGGATTGCGGTGCCTTCAGGTTCCACACCAGTTTCTCCTCTCCTCCGGACGGGATTACCGGACTTTTGGTATAGGCCACATTGTCCAGCATGAGGTATACGTCTATCTCCCTTCCCATGAACCCATGGTTCTCGACCAGGGCAGAGACGTTGAAATCCTGACCGGAAACGAGGGTTTTCCTCGTGCTGACGGTCACGTCCCCTTCGTCACCCCCTGCCATTGCAGGGATGGTCAGCCTCTCGTCAAGGCCCATCCCGTATATGCTTACGGGGCATTCGTACTGTACGCCCTTATTGAGGAACGGCGCCAGCAGAATCCAGTAAGCCCTGGTGTTGCCGCAGAAATAGAGCCCGTTCTCTGTCCATTCAATGGAGAAGAAATCGTCATCCCCTGACTTGCAGCTCTGGATGCTAAGCCTCCCGAGCACGCATTCCTGCCCTGTCTCTGCAGAAATATCAGTTATTATCATCCCGTATGAGCCGGACTTGATGGTTCCCGGAAGGAGCGTGTTCTCTATCCTGACCCTCGGGCTCTCCCTCTTATCGACCATGGTTATCGTTGGCTCGTGCCTCTTCCAGTCGAGGCTGACCCTGCTAGCAAGCAACTCTATGTATTCGGTGTAGTTGGAGTCAGGGGCGTCCGCGAACTTTATGTGCGTCGCGTCAACGGGCGACTCCGACCACGTGGGGTCTATCGAAATCAGTTCCCCATCGTGCTCCACCTCGACCCACCCGTGCGGGCCCCAGTAGTTCGGGTTCCCCGGGTCCAGGTTCTCCTCAGTGTAAGCGTAACCGACCACGTAATGCGCGCTGTATCCCAGCGCCCTGAGCATGGATATCATGAGGTTGGAGTGGCCGTCACAGACGCTCTTCCTGTTTTCGTATACCCACCCTGCGGAGCTGTCCGCCCCCTGGTATGCCCTGTCGTAATCGACCCATTCGTACACCCACGAGCCGAGCCTCATCATGCCCTCCTTGTCCCCGAGGCCCTGCGTCAGCTCGTTGGCCTTCTCCCTCATTTCCGGGGTGGCCTTCACCATTTCTGTCAGTGGGAAATCCTTTCCTGATGGATTGTCCGGAGAGTCGGTAACCACCACGTCGAACACCAGCGTGTAGTTCAGGTACCTGTCCAGTGGGGGGTTGTCCCAGACAATCTCTATTATATCGTTCCCGAAATCGTCTACCGAGTATTCATAGCTGTCCGGCCCCGTCACAGAGACCAGGTCGGCCCCCTGGGTCCCCGTGTTCTGCGGGATGGAGAGCTTTATCCTGACCTCTGCGGCGTTCGCCCCGAAGCCCTGTGACTCCAGGTAAGCGCTTCCCGTCTTAGTTACCCTTGCTTCCAGGTAACTGACTCCCTCCGGCGTGTCTAGCAGCTTTGCCTGTGACAGAGGCACCATCACCAGCAACACCAGCACAAAAACAAGGATTTTCCCCATCTTTATTATTTGGAACAGGAACTTATTACCCTTTCCGGCCGGTCCGCGAACCCTTTATATATCATTCCGATTTATTATAGATGGGGATTTCATGGCAGGACTGGAGGTCTGGACAGAGAAATACCGGCCGCAAACGCTGGACGACGTCATAGGCCAGAAGCACGTCGTGGAGAGGCTCAGGGCATGGGTGAAGGGAAAGAACATACCCAACATGCTGCTTGCAGGACCGGCCGGCGTGGGCAAGACGACAATCGCGCTGGCGCTTGCCAGGGACCTCTACGGGGAGCACTGGAGGCAGAACTTCCAGGAGACCAATGCCAGTGATGAGCGAGGCATTGCCATCGTCAGGGGAAGGATAAAGGACTTCGCCTCCATGAAGCCAATCGGCGCTGACTTCAAGATTGTTTTCTTAGACGAGAGCGATGCCCTCACACCTGAGGCGCAGCAGGCCCTCAGGAGGACTATAGAGAGGTATGCAGGCGTCTGCAGGTTCATCCTTTCATGCAATTATTCCTCAAGGATAATAGAGCCCATCCAGTCGAGGTGCGCGGTCTTCCGGCTAAGGGGGCTGGGCATGGAGGGGGTGATGGAATACCTCGACAGGGTTGTCAAGGGAGAGAAGCTCAAGGCAGACCAGGACAGCCTCAAGGCGATATACGAGGTCTCTGAGGGAGACATGAGAAAGGCAACCAACATCCTCCAGGCATCATCCGCCCTCGGAAAAATAACCAGGGAGGTTGTTTATGAAGTCGCTGCCCAGGCAAGGCCCAAGGACATAAGGGATATGGTAGACATGGCGGTTGCTGGAAGGTTCCCTGACGCAAGGAAGAAGCTATACGACCTCCTGATAAACCAGGGCCTTTCCGGGGAGGACGTAATAAAGGGCATCCACCGCTCCGTATTCGAGCTTGATGTCCCTGAGGAGAGGAAGCTCTTCCTCATAGACAGGATTGGCGAGTTCGAGTTCAGGCTCAACCAGGGCGGCTCAGAGGAGATCCAGCTGGAAGCCCTCCTCGCGCAGTTCCTCAGCGCTAAGAAATAGTCATTTCTCTTTCTTGATAACGAACCTGCAGTTCTTATCCCCCTTTGCAATGCAATGGGTTTCTACGGAGTTATAATCTCCACCTGCAATCGCCTTGGCTCCGCCCGCGAGCAGGCCTGATATGTATGAGCAGACAGGTCCCTCCTGCCTCTTCTTATAACTGCTGGCAATGCAGGAATTCTTTATGACAATGATACTCTCCTTGTCCAGGTCCATCTTCTCTATACTCGTCGCACCGAACCCGTACTGGCTTAGGACATCAGCGACCTTTTCCGTTATCCTGTTCCTTCCCCACCTGAACCTCCTGGCAAACCCGGCTATCGCGCTCTTCTTCAGCATTACCTTGACGAAATTCTCCCCGTGGCGCTTGCCTGCCATGTAAAGTACAGCATCGGCGCCGTCGCCTATAATCTCTGATATCCCTTCCCTGTACAGCCTGAAAGAATCAGAGTGGACGATGGTGTGCCTCTCGCCCGATATGTACACGGAACCGCGCTTTTCATCCCGCCTGACGTCTCCCAGCCAGTCAATCCTGGCATCCTTCTCCATGATTATTATTCCTTTCAGGGTATATTAATCGCTTTGCAACCCGCGCACGAAAGATTTATAAGGCTCTCGCTTCATTTATTAACAAAACCCGGAGTGATGGAATGAGATTCATATTCTTGGGACCACCCGGCTCGGGGAAGGGAACGTACTCCTCAAGGGCAGCCGACAGGCTGGGAATCGCGCACATATCGACGGGAGACCTCTTCAGGGAAGAGGCCGCGAGGGGGACGCCGCTAGGGAAGAAGCTCAAGAAGATAATGGACAGCGGGGAGCTCGTCCCTGATGACGTCACCATAAAGGTCCTTAAATCCAAGCTCTCCAGGCCGGAGGCAAGGAAGGGCTTCATACTCGACGGCTTCCCGAGGACAATCCCCCAGGCAGAGATGCTGGACAGGGAGACGAAGATAGACGCCGTGATAAACCTGTTCCTACCCGAGGACTTGCTCGCCAAGAAGATTGCCGCCAGGAGGGTGTGCAGGAAATGCGGCGACCTCTACAACGTAGTCACCATAAAGAAGGGAAGGATAAACATGCCGCCGATGCTCCCTAAGGTAGAGGGAAAATGCGACAAGTGCGGCGGCGAGCTGTACCAGAGAGATGACGACAGGGAAGAGACCGTAAAGGAAAGGCTTGTCGCGTACAGGAAGCAGACAGAGCCCCTGATAGATTATTACAGGAAGAAGGGAATCCTCAACGACGTTGACGTCATAGGGAGCCCCGATGTCATGGTTCCTATCATACTTAAAGTTCTTGAGAAATACAGATAGTGGCATGAAAGGAAAAATCGTCGTGTTCGAGGGGATAGACGGCGCAGGGACGGAGGCCCAGTCAAAGCGCCTGCTCCAGCACCTCAGGGGCAAGAAGGTTCCCTGCGAGCGGCTCTATTATCCGAATTATGACAACCCTACCGGTAAACTAATCCATGAATACCTTCACGCCGATTACACGCTCTCCCCGGACATGCAGCTCGTCCTCTACGGCGGGGACATGCTCCTCGACAGGGAGAAGATACTCTCCTTCCTGAAGGAGGGAAAGATAGTCATCCTAGACAGGTATTTCACCTCAACTTTCGCTTACCAGACCCTCGACGGGCTGAAGAGGGAGACTTGCCTGAGGTTCGCCAGGATGTTCAAGCTACCGAAACCGGACTACGTGTTCTACCTCAAAATCTCTCCGCAGACCTCCATGAACAGGAAGCAGATGGAGAAGGGCTCTGACGTTGACAGGAACGAGCGAGACGTGAAGCTTCAGGAGAGGGTCGCCAGGAAATACGACGAGATTTCCAGGGACAATGCATTCGGGAGGTGGTTCACCATCGACGGCGAGAAGCCAGTGGAAGAGGTCTTCAGGCAGGTCAGGAAGGTCCTGAGAGTCTGACTACCAGGGGCGGAAAACCTTAAAAGATTAATTCTCAAATCCATCTTAAGCAGGGGTGAAATATCAATGTCTACTGAAAGACAGTCATGGAAATACATGGATTTTGGAAGGCTGATAAGTGATGCAGCCGAAGGTATAATGTCAATTAAATATAAAGGACCCGAAGACAAGTATCTTAATCCTGTAAGAAACGGGATTGGAATCCTGTATTTCTTATCCAGAGGACTTGAACTCGTCAAGGGCGATGTCCTGATTGAAACAGGTGAAGATGCTGATATCTATTCTGTCTTTAAGGGCATCTATCCCACTGATGAAATGTCACAGCATAGTTTTATTGAAGCCGTGAATAAATGCATGGAAATCAAAGACGAATTAGAGCCCCTGATTAGAGAACCTGGGAAATTCAATGACGTCGGGATGGATGACATTGATAGATATCAAGAGACATTCAACAAGCTGTCTGAACAACTGCATTGATTGCTACCACGGCGTCTTCTTTACCCCAATCTTGTACGCTATCACGTTCGCAACCACGTGGAACACCAGCGTTATGATGGTTCCCAATATTATCCACTCCCATTTCAGGACAACGACCAGCGAGAGCATGAGGAACGCTCCTGCCAGGAAGTCCAGCTGGTCGAGCAGAGGGACAGGAGCTCCCCTAGGGCGGTTCATCCTCCTCTTGAAGAAGCTCGCCACGATGTCACCCATCATCGCTCCGAACCCCAGCAGGAAACCAACGAGGGGTGCCATGACGATTATGCTCAGGGCGACCGGTGACAAATCCCAGGGGAGGTAGGGGAACGCGAGCATCTCCACGACCGCTATCAATATCCCCATGAGCGTCCCGAAGAACAAACCCTCCCACGACTTTCCGTCACCGAGGAGCCTGTTCTTCCCGAGCATCCTCCCGCCGTCAATGGGATGTGCCTTCAGGAACCTCATCGCCACAGGCGTCAGGCCATTCGCAGCATAAATAGGGAAGAGTATCCACGTAACCTCTACGAGCGTATAGATGTCAAAAACCATGCTTAATTATTAAAGCCGGATTTAATATAGCTTATATTCACCCATGCAAATAATTGGTTATGGGCCGGTAGTCTAATGGTAGGACACCTGTTTCGCATGCAGGAGACTGTGGGTTCGAGAAACCCTTTAGGATCAGTAAACATCCTAAAGCGTTTGCGGAAAGACCGCTACCGCAAACAAGGTTCTGAAAATCCCGCCCGGTCCATTTACCAATTAATTTTTAATGCTTTCTGTCAATTAGTCAGAATGACAGCGACAGAAGGGCTCCCGGATAAGAGGTTTCTTCTATGCTGTAATCTTCCCTCCTCCCAATATGATTACGTAACAACCGGTTTGGTTTATTATCCAGGAGAATTTCCAGGAAAGGACATCCACCTCCCATCTTACATAGTTTCAAAATATGAGGCATTGCGGTCCTTGGGGCCAATGCAAGAACGCGGAACAGATGCAGTTGTAATTGACCTCAAGAAAATACCAGATTATCTTATCCTTAAAGAAAACGATTACCTGCTAAAAGACGGGCCTGAGGGGTCAGGGGAGAAAAAGTACATGCTCTGCGGAATGACAGATGGTGGAATCTGGGCAGTGGATACCCTATCCGCCGAATTCCCGCATAACTTCAGGACACTGGTCTTTGCCGAGTCATATATCCATTTCCATGGCAATGAAGACAACATCATTCTAGATGCCGGTCAGATATTGAGGTTCTGCAAACG